>Ga0210388_10003752_pt1 | contig 11859 bp, 5 predicted proteins | sample IncBWC19OmetaG_FD_155485 | JGI IMG/M metagenome (GOLD analysis project Ga0210388, IMG submission 155485) | Forest soil microbial communities from Barre Woods Harvard Forest LTER site, Petersham, Massachusetts, United States - Inc-BW-C-19-O ... | reverse complement strand
CTTCCTCGTGAATACGGCCGGACCAATAGTCGGGATCATCGCGATACGCTTGTAGGGTTGGCGGAAACTGCGGGAATTTCCATCGTGGATCCGGATGGGGTTCAAGGCTCATAACGGTGTCGCAGTAGGTCCACGTCCCCATAGGCTGACACTTACCGCTGAATAATATGGATTCTTTGACGGTAGCAAAGCACTGGTGGATCAGTGCGCGGATCGGGGGATCGGTATCGCTAACGGCGATGGTAGTACATCCCGTGAACAGCGCTGTCAGTGCAATGAGGCGCAGTCGCATGAGGCGCAGTCGCATGAGGCGCAGTTGCATGAGGCGATTATCTCTCAGCGAGGCTCGGTCAACGGAAAGAAATGTCCGGCGGGAGTCTCTTTCAGAAAGCTTAGCGTCGCCATTCCCAAGGCACCCGGCGCCGGCGGGGGCGCGGCCGGATCGGTCTTCAGCGGCACCACTTTGCGGTAAGCCTGCCAAACGGCGGTCGGGGCCAGCCCGAATTGCCGCATGGGGTCTTGAGTCTTGCGCACGTCCAGCCAACGCGCGCCGCTCTGCAGATCCAGCGCCAGCAGCCGAAACGTGTCGTCGACGGCGGTCTGTGCCCGGATGGCTTTGAGCAGCGACTGCGCCTCCAGTTCCTCGACTCCGGAGCTGCCGCCATACCCTTCCGGCGGCACAGGCACGATCTGCGCTTGGATATGCTGCCAGGTCTCGTGGGATCCGAAGCCGCCGGCAAAAAAACCTCCGCCGAAGCTCTTGAGGATGTCCTGCGAGCCCGGGCCCGTGAAGAACTCACTGCCGAACCGCTCGGTCCGTAGCATGATGGCGATATCCATATTGGCCAGTGCGATCGTGAAGGCTTCGAGATCGTTGGACAGCGGATAGGGATCCCAGTTGGCGTTCGAAAAAATGAAGCCGTGCTTGCCCCGGCTGTTGGGGCCCCCTTTCACGAAGTACTTGCGCATCTCCGGTGTATCCAAGTCCCAGGAGTCCTTGGGCGAAATGCCGACGCGGATCGCCGGATTGTGATCCGACGAATTGAGCTGGGTCACGACATCGTCGCGCAGCATGGCCCACATGGCCCAGGCGGACGCCTGCCGGATCGACGAGGCGCGCATGCTCTCTGGATCCTGGATGATCCGGCCCTTGTCGTCGTCGAACAGATAGCTGCCCCTGATCATTTCCTTGACGCGCCCGGCGTCCCAATTCAGCCATTTGACCGGCCGGTCGCTCTGCACCAGGTAGTTCAAGGGCGTGACCGAACTGTTCATGCCGTTGAGGTCGATGGCATAGGTCAGATCGGCCCAATCCAGCGCCTGCTTGGCGTCGGCCACGACGAATACCGCCCGTGCGGTGGCGTAGGCATTGCTGCTGGTCAGCGCATTGTCGTCGGCGGCGAAGGGTTGCAGCGGCGTCAGGCCCGCCGCTTTCAGCGCATCGGCCGCCGGCATGCGTGTTCCGTTATAGTAGGCGTCGCCGGATCCGACCATGGTCGCGCCGATGTTGTTGAGCACCGACAGATCGCCCTCTCCGACCGTCCCGCGCGATTGCATCACCGGCGTCACGCGCCGGTTCAATAGCTCGATCAGCATCTGGGAGAGCTGTGGACTTGGCGCATTGAAGGTCATGGCGTTGGCACGAACCACCATGACGGCGCGCACCAGCGCTTCATCGCCGATCTCCGGGCCCTCCAGCGGATTCGCCGCACCCCGGCGAAACGACGCCGTCATCTTCTTTTCCAGCAGGGCTTTGTTTTCAGGCGACAGCGGATCGCCCTCGAATTGCTTGATTTCGCGGCCGGCGCCGGCACCGCGCGTGAACCAGTACACCGACACGCCCTCGGCCGGTGCCTCCAGCAGCAGCCCGTAATTATCTTCCTCGCGCTGCCTGGCCTCGGCGCTCAACTGAACCTTGGCGCCGCCGCGGGCCACCGAGATCACTTGATCGATGGAGAGGTCGTGCCCGGTCAGGGTGATCGTCTTGCCGGCTTCGGTCGGAGCGATGGGGTGATAGCCCAGATCGCCCTGCGCCCAGGTCGCCGACGCGGAAATAGAGGCGCCGGTGACGGACAGAAACAAGATCGCGGCGCGGCCGCGCGTCATCCACAAATATTGCATAGGTAATGGCCTCTCACTGCGCGTATTCATTTGCCGGCGTCGATTTCTTGCGCCAGCGGTGCGTGGAATTCGGCGGCCGGGTGTGCCGCCATGAAGTCGTGAATGATGTCGCCCATGGGCCGGTGCGGCCGATCCTGCGGCTTCTGCTGCCAGGGAATGGCTTGCCGAAACGCAGTCCAGGCGGCAGTGGGCGCGCGGCCGAAGTCGCGTCCCCGCGCTTCCGCGCGGCGCACGTCCATCCAAAATGTCGCCGTGAGCAAATCCTCACCCAGCAGCAGGCGAGTATCGTCCACGGTTTGGCGCGCGCGGGTGACCTTCAAGACGGTCTGCGCCTGCAACTCCTCCACACCGTTGCTGAAGGCTATGCCCTCCGGCGTGATGGTGCGCGTCAAATTCTGGATCTCCAGCCAGATCGCGGTTGGATTGTAGCCGTCGACATCGGACTGCACGCTGGTATCGAGCTCGTCCTGCCCCAGCACATCTTTCGGCGCGATCGAGGTGAAAAAGGGGCTGCCGAAGCGGTAGATCCTCTGCACCACCGCCACGTCCATGTTGGCAAGGGCAGTGCCCAGCGCTTCGACTTCATTGGCCAGTGGGTAAGGGTCCCAATTGGCATTGGAGAGAATGAAGCCGTGCTGGCCGTGGCTTTCGGGGCCGCCCTTCACAAAGTACTTGCGCACCTGCGGCGTATCGAGCTCCCACGAGTCCGCAGGCGCGGCCCCGACCTTGACCGCGGGGTTGTGATCCGAGGAGTTGATCTGAGTCAGCAAGGAATCGCGCAGTGTCGACCAGGCCTTCCATGCCGCGCCCTGCCGGCTGAAGGACGCCCGCAGGCTCTCCGAGTCTTGGATGATTCGCTTCGGGTCATCTTCGAACAGATAGCTGCCCCTGATCATCTCGAGAACGCGGGCGGCCTCGAGATTCGAATACTTGAACGGGCGGGCGGCTTGGACCGGTGTCGACAGCGGCGTGACGCTGCTGTTCATCGCCTCCAGATCCATCGCCAGAACGAGATCTGCCCAGTCGAGCGTGAGCTTGGCATCGTGCACCAGAAGCGCGGCTTGCCCCATCGAGTAGGCGTTGGTGCTGATCAACGCCGACGGGTATAGGACGTCGGCCGGCTGCAGGGGTTTGAGGCCGGCGGCGGCCAGCGCCGCTGCCGCGCTCATGCGCCGCCCGCGATAGTAGGCATCGCCCGCTCCGCCCATGACACCGAACACATTGGCCAGGGCGGAGAGGTCGGCCTCGCCCAGCGAGCCGCGCGACTGAACCACCGGAGTCACGCGCCGGTTCAGCATCTCGGTCAGCAGGTCGGACAGCGCAGGGCTCGCGGCTTCGTAAGTCATCGTGTTGGCGCGCACCGCCATCAGCGATCGCACGACTTCTTCATCAGCCACTTCCGGGCCGATCCCCTGTCGCGGCCCGTTTAGAATCGCTCTCTCCACCCGCTTGGACAGCAGTGCCTTGTTCGCCGGTGCGAGCGGATCCCCGGCGAACAGTGCGACTTCGCGCGCCGCCCCCGCCCCGCGGTTGAAACCATAGATGGAAATGCCCTCGGCGCTGCCTTCGAGCAGCAACCCGTAGGCGTCCGCCTGGCGCTGTTTCGCGTCCGGACTCAAGCGGATCTGGGCCCCGTCGCGGGCAATCGCGATCACTTGATCGACGGTGAGGTCGTGTCCGGTCAGTACGATCACTTCACCCGCCCGGGTCGACGCGATCGGGCGATAAGCGGCCTGGGCCTGCGCCGCCGACACCCAGAGACACAAGCCCAACAGCGCCCACGCCGCGGAGGACATAGCCTTCAAGCTACTGCTTCTCCGATGAGGCCGGCGGCGTCTCGCCGGCGCCGTAGAAATTGGCCGTGGCCGTCGTCTTGAGGAAGGCCACGGCGGTCATGGGCCGCGGCTGCATGGGGCTGCCGTCCATGACCGGCAGCAGCGGCACAACTTTGCGAAACGCCGTCCAGGCCGAGGTGGGGGCGCCGCCGAAATTCCTGCCGGCATCTTGCGCCTTGCGCACGTCCATCCAGAAGGCCGCATTCAACAAATCGTGCCCGAGCAGATCGAAGGTGGTGTTCACGGCTTCGCGCACACGATAGGCCTTGATGCGCGTCTGCGCCTGAAGGTCTTCGACCGTGCCGATGATGGCCGCGCCGGAAGGAGCGACCGGATTCGTCAGGCTTTGAATCTCCTGCTGCAGATCCACCGGCGTGTAGCCCCCGCCCCCGGCCAGGTAGACCGCGAATTCGCTTCCCGCAGGCAAATTCAGCGCCTTGGCCGGATCGGCCGACGTGAAGAACGGATTGCTGAACCGATCGATGCGCAGCGAGACGGCGATGTCCATGTTCGCCAGCGCGATGACGAAGTCCTCGAGCTTGTTCGCCATCGGATACGGATCCCAGTTCGCGTTCGAGACGATGTAGCCGTGCTTGCCCTGGCTGTTCTTGCCGCCCTTGACGTAGTACTTCATCATCTGCGGCGTGGACAAGTCCCATGAATCCCCGGGCGACATGTCGGTGCGCACCGCCGGATTGTGATCCGACGAGTTCATCTGCAGGACCACCGCATCGCGCAGCGCGGCCCAATCGGCCCAAGCCGACGCCTGGCGGATGGAGGAAGCCCGCAAGCTCTCCGGATCCTGAATGATCCGCTGCGGATCGTCGCTGAATAGATAGCTGCCCCGCAGCATGTCGCGCACACGCGCCGCTTCCCAATTCAGCCATTTGAACGGACGCTCCCTCTGCACCAGTGTGCTGATGGGCGTGATGCTGGAATTCATGCCGTTCAAGTCCATTGCATAGATGAGGTCGGCCCATTCGAGCGCCTGGCGCCCATCATTGACAGCCAAGGCAGCAATACCGGTGCTGTAGGCATCGCTGCTGGTGAGGGCATTGGTGTCTGCGGCAAACGGTTGAATGGGCTTCAAGCCCGCCTTGGTCAGCGCATCGGCCGCCGTCGTGCGCACGCCCTGATAATAAACCTCGCCGGTGCCCACCATCGCCGCCCCGACATTGCTGAGCTGTGCCAGGTCGCCTTCACCGAGCGTGCCGCGGGATTGAACCACCGGGGTGATCCGGTGGTTCAAAAGGTCGATCAACATTTGCGAAAGTTGCGGGCTGGGCGCGTTCCAGGTCATGGCATTGGCGCGAATGACCATCATCGCTCGCACGATTTCCTCATCCCCTACCTCCGGTCCGTAGCCGAAGATCGCCCCCAGCTGGAATTCCATCAGCTGAGATTTCTCCAGATACGCCTTGTTCTTGGGCGTCAATGGATCGCCGGAGAACATGACCGTTTCTCGCTGATCGCCCGACCCTCGATTGAACCAATAAACCGAGACACCCTCCGCCGCCGCCTCGAGGAGCAATCCATAGTTGTCCGCCTGGCGTTGTTTGGCTTCGGGGCTCAATTGAACCTTGGCCCCGTGACGCGCGACCTCCACGACCTGCTCGATGGTCATGTCATGACCCGTCAGGGTGATCACGCTGTCGCCCTTGGTTGCGTTGATGGGTTGATAGCCTGCGGCCGCGCTCGCCGGCGCACTCGCGATCAAACACACCGCCGAGCACCACCCGGCCATCGCCGTTCCGCGCCAGCCCCTCATCGCATGAGTCGTCATCGTTGCCCCCTGAGGCGTCGCCCCTGTGTCGCTCCACCCACCCTACCCGTATGCAATATTTTTAACTGACATGCAAGTCGTCTACGTCGGCATCGGGGGCTTCTGCGCCATCAACAGGCCGCTCGATGATCCGGATGAGCTATGATTCGTGGGATAACTAGAGCGGGACCTTTTTGGTCCGGCCGATTCCATCCAGGGCAAGGGAGCTGTGCGAATGTCGTCGAGATATTGGCGTGTCTGGTCGCTTTCCTTAAGTTTTCTCGCAAGTCCCCTGCTCGCCCAGGCCGGTTCGGCCGAACTTCTCCCGCTACAAGCCTTTCGCGCCGCCCACGCACTCGACTCGCCGCTTGCGAACTCCACATTCGTCCCAGGTGAGGGCGCCCTGCCCGCAGCTCCCTTCGCCGGTGTGATCACCCTGCACGCGACTGCCATGCACACCCTGCCGGTACTCGACCATCCGCTGATACTGGGGCGCGATGCGCGAATATTTCCCGGGGTCCGGCTGGAATTCTTCACGCTCGGCGATGTGCTGGTTCCGGTCGAGCGCGGCGAGATGGTGGCCGAGACCCGCGCCGGATCCACCCCAAGCTACTGGCGGGTGATTCCGCAGTATGGCCGGGTGTGGCGCGAAAAAGCCGACGGCGATTGGTCGCGCGCCGCATTCCCCATCATGCTGGTCAATGACACCGAGAACCATGCGCACCAGGGCCTCGCGACCTTCCTGTACCGGCGGGGCGAGGTGACCGGGCTCGTGATCCAGTTCGTCCAGCAAACCGGCCCCTACCTCATCAAGCAGTACTTCGTGGCCTGGGGATTTGTGGCGGCGGATTTCACCGCGGGGGATGCGCCCAAACTCGAGGCGCGCGCAGCCCAAGCGCAGGCCGAATTGGCCGACCGCCTACCGGCGAAACCGTGGAGTGAACTCGTGAAGACCGTTCCACCGGGGACACTCGAGGGGTTCGGCGGTCCCCTTTACCCCAAGTGGCAGGTGGCCTTGGCCTTGGTTCGCGACGGCACGCTGTACTATCAGGAACCCATGACCCCGTACGGGGCCTATCCCTACCCGCTCGAGATGCGCTTCGGCGTACGCTCAGTCACGAAAAGCGTCTTCGCGCCGCTGGCACTTTTGCATCTGGCGCAGGTGTACGGGCCATGGGTGCTGACGCTCAAGGTCGGCGACTACGTCCCCGGCCTCGATCCGAAATGGCATCGCGTGCGCTTCATCGATGCAGCGAATATGGCGACGGGGTACGGCGGAACCGGCAGCACCAAGACCCACCCGAACGACATCTTCGACGGCTACCTGGGCGGCGACTACGACGCCTGGTACACGGCCCGTTCGCATGCCGACAAGCTGCGGCAGATCGCGGCGACCTTGCATCCCTATCCCTGGGAGCCGGGCACGGTGATGCGCTACCGCGACCAGGACTACTACCTCTTGGGCGCCGCCATCGAGGGCTTTCTCAAGTCGGTCCGAGGACCGCATGCGGACTTGGGCGACATGGTTCAGGCCGAAGTGTTCACGCCCATCGGCATCCACCAAGCACCGACCGTCAGGACTCTGGAGTCCGGCGGTCACGAGGGCCTGGTCTGGTGCAACGCCGGCTACTATCCGACGCTCGACGATCTCGCCAAGATCGCGCTGCTGTACCAGGCGCGCGGCGCCCACGGCGGCGTGCAGATTCTCAATCGCGATCTGACCACGGATTTGCTGGCGGCGCGCGATGCCATCGTCAAGAACGCGGATGCCGCGCTGGGCCCGGTCGCGGCGCCGCTGGCAGGGTCGAGTGAGGACGGGCTGTACGAAATGGGCTTTCACTTCCTCCGTTACGTCAATGCGAACGGTGCAGCCGAGTACCTGCCGAGCATGCATGGTTCCGGAGACAACGAGGTGATTCTTTACCCGAACCGCATGATCTCCATCGTCATGGCTAAGGCGTCGATGGAAGTGCTCGGCCCGGAGAAGACCCGCTCCGACGACGGACCGGTGACGATGCGTGCCGTCGAGCGCCTAGCGCCGTTCTGAAGTGCTCCCTATGGCTGAAATGCTCCCCATGGAAGCCGCCCTCGGCGCTGCCCCCTCGCGGATCGAAACAGAAATTCTGCGCATCCGCGCATTGATGGAACAGGGGCAGTTCGGGCCTGCGCTGGCCGCTGCGCAGGCGCTGCGCGCGGAGCTAACCCAGAAAAGGGACGTGCTCTACATGACGGCGATCTGCCTGCGCTACCTGAAGCGCATTCCCGAGGCACTGGCGATGCTTGCGGAACTGGAGCAACACCACCCCGGCTACAGCCGATTGTTCCAGGAGCGCGGCCATTGTCTGGTGGCGATGCGCTCCGCGGGAGCTGCCGTGCAAGCGTACCTGCGCGCCGTGAGTCTGAACCCATCGCTTCCCGCAAGCTGGAACGCCCTGCAGGTGCTGTTCCACATGACGGGCCGTCAGGCCGATGCCGAAAACGCCGCCGCGGAAGTTGCGAAGCTCGCGACGCTGCCGCCGCAGATCCTCACCGCCTTCGGAATGTTCGCGGACGGCGAAATCCAGCCGGCCGAACAGATAGTTCGCGAGTACCTCGCGAGCCACGGCGATCACATCGAGGGCATGCGGCTGCTCGCGCAAGTTTGCATGAAACTCGACGTCGTGGACGAGGCCGAGCACCTCCTCCAGAAAGTGCTGGCACTCGCAGCGGACTATCAGGCCGCCCGCTACGAGTACGCGGTCGCGCTGCTGGCGCGCCAAAAGCATGCGCGCGCGCTTGAGGAGATGGAGAAACTCCTGAAAACCGATCCGAACAACCGGGTCTACCGCACCGCCCATGCGACCATCTGCGCCGGAATGGGCGACTTTCATCAGGCCCTACCGCGCTACCGCGAAGTTCTGGCCGAGACGCCGAATGACGCCGAGCTGAACTTAGCGGTCGCGTATGCGCTGAAGACGATGGGCGAGCCCGAGGCAGCGGTTGAAGCGTATCGCGCCGCGGCGGCGGCCCGGCCGCACTACGGCGAAGCGTTTTGGAGTCTCGCCAACCTCAAAACCTATCGTTTCACGGTAACCGAAATCGCGCGCATGCGGGCCGCGGAGGCGTCGCCGAACATTCAATCGGTTGACCGCTATCACCTGTGTTTCGCGCTCGGCAAGGCGCTCGAGGACCTCGGCGAGTACGCGGAGTCTTTTGCGTATTTCGAGCGCGGCAACGCGTTGAAAAAGAGCGAATGCCACTATCGCCCCGAGCCGCTGGAGCGCAACGCCCGCCTGCAGGCGTCGGTGTGCACGCAGGAGTTCTTCGCCGCCCGGCAGGGTGTCGGGTGTCCCGATCCCTCACCCATCTTCATCGTGGGGTTGCCGAGAGCGGGGTCCACCTTGATCGAGCAGATCCTCGCCTCGCACTCGCAGGTGGATGGCACCATGGAGCTCGCGGACATTCCGCGCCTCGTGCAGGATCTGCACGGGCGCCCGCCGACCGACTCGACTCCGTGCTACCCGGGGATTCTCGCCGAACTCGCTGCTGCGGATTTCGCGAGTATGGGAGAGAAATATCTCAACGACACTCGGATCTACCGCACGGGCAAGGCTTTTTTCGTCGATAAGATGCCGAACAACTTCCGCGATCTCGGGCTGATTCATCTCATCCTACCCAACGCCAGGATCATCGATGCCCGCCGAGACCCCCTCGCCTGCTGCTTCAGCAATTTCAAACAGCTGTTCGCCTCCGGCCAGCAATTCACGTACGGCATCGATGACATCACCCGCTACTACCGAATGTATGTCGAACTCATGAATCATTGGAACGCGGTGCTTCCCGGACGAATATTGACGGTCCGGCACGAGGAAGTGGTAGCGGATCTCGAGGCGAACGTACGGCGCATCCTCGGGTTCTGCGGACTCGAGTTCGAGCCCGCATGTCTCGAGTTCCATAAGACTCAGCGTACCGTGCACAGCGCGAGTTCCGAACAGGTACGCCGACCCATCAACCGCGACGGGATCGACCTGTGGCGCCACTATGAACCCTGGCTCGCGCCCTTCAAACAGTCCCTGGGTCCGCTCGCGGCTACTTCCCCGACCCCGAGCCCGAGTACTTGTAAGCGAACTTGATCCCGAGCACGCGCGGCCGCTGCGGCACCTCGGTCAGAATGAACTGGCCTTGGTCCGTCGACAGGCTGGAATTCACATTGGTCAGGTTCTGGCCGTATATCTGCACGGACCACGCTCCGCGCGCGATACCCGCCGCGGCATCGTAGGTCGTATATCCGGGCATATCGAATGCCGGGACGTAGCCGGTGGCCGTGATCATGTGCCCCTGGTGCTGGCCGGAGGCCTGCACGAAGGCGTTGTAGTCGTTGAAGTCCCATTCATAGCGCACCCGCACGTTGGCGTTGAACGGCGGTGAGTAAGGGGTTCGGCTACCCAGCGGTCCGAACGGATTCGGAATCGAAGTGATGTCCTTGCCGTAATTCACGCTCCCCGGGTTGTTGTCCACCAGGTAGGGTGAGTTGGTCTGCGAAGGGCTGTTCCACGCCGCCGACGTCTGCACGGTCAGGCCGTGGGTCACGCGGGCGATGATGGAGGGCTCCACACCCCGGACGCGGTAGCTCGGGCCGTTGGTTGCGAACGCCAGATTGCCGAGTTGGCCCTGCGGGTCGAAGAAACCGGTCTGAGCGTTGCTCCAAACCTCCTGGTACACCGCGCCGTTGAATTGCACGCGCTGATCGAACCATTCGGTCTTCCAGCCCACCTCGTTGTTGGTCACATTGTCCGGCACCGTGAAGGCCGGCACGCAGTACTGGTCGATGTTATCCGGACCTGGCAGATGGCAGCTCGTGCTGCGATTGAACTGGCCGGCGCGGAAGCTCTGGGACCAGGTGTAATACAACATGGCGTGATCCGTGACGTGCCAGCTCAAGTTGCCGCGGGCCCGATTGCCCGACGGGGTCGAGCGGTTGGGTGCGCGGGTACTGACATCAGTGCCGGCAGGGGTCTGGCAAGGCCCGAAGTAGGTCGTCGGACCCGGAGGACCATAGGTACCCCCTACCTTGCAGCCGAAGCTGCCGACGTCGCCCCCCGACTCCTTGTCATCGTATTTAAAATGGCGAATACCGCCGGTGAGGGTCAGGGTCTTCGGAATTAAATCGAGATCGAGCGATGCGAACTCCGCCAGCTGTTTGTAGCCGCGTTCCACGTCGTCGAAAAATCCCGACGCAGGATTCGGAGTGTAGGCAGCCGAGCCGGGCCACGGCTGGATGGGCAGAAAGCAGTTGTTGTTGAGCCCGGTGGGCGAACAGATCGGAACCGTCACGTAGCGCCACTGGGTCTGGTCGTCAATATTGTAGTTTTCCCAGTACACGCCCACGAGTCCGCGGATGCGCTTGTCATCCGGGGTGCTCAAGCGCAGCTCCTGGCTCTGATGGGTGTTTCTCTCCGATTCCGACCACGTGGTACTCGGCGTGTAGCACTGGCCGGTGGCGGGACTCGCCGAGAGACCCACGCATTGATAGTAGGAGGCGTACACACCGCGCGCATAATTGGTGTAGTCCTGCAGCTGGCTGACGTTGCGCACCATGTAGGAGCCGCTGTAGATCAGCTTCAAGTCTCCAATTTTTCCATTCACGACCAAGGCAGTGTTTTCGAACTTGTCCTTGTCATACGACGGGTTGAACAGCGTCACCGACAAGGGCGGCAGCGGCTGTCCACCCTGCGGGGTGCCGTTGGCGGTCAGCGAGGCGCCCTCCGTGCCGTAGGGCATCTCGGAGAAAACGCCCTGGGAGTCCATATTTTGATACGACTGCGTCAGCAGCGCATCCCAGTCGCTGTTGATCTTGTACAGGGCTTCCACCCGAAATCCCGTGTAGGTAAGCGGGTTGATGGCATTGCCGACAACACTGTTGTTGTTGATCGACAGGCTGTTGGTCGGCACCACGCCGCCGTTGTATCGGGCTATCCCCAAGTCCGTGGACGACCGCGAGAATTCGCTCGGGACGTTGTTGATGTAGCCGCCGTGACGGTCGTTGTAGATCACGGCGCGCACCGCGAGCGTGTCCTCGATCAGCGGCAGGTTCAGTACGGCGGTGAGGTTGCTGTTCGGGTCGCCGTGAGCGGTGGTTCCATAGCCGGCATCGACGCTGGC
>Ga0210388_10003750_pt1 | contig 11863 bp, 18 predicted proteins | sample IncBWC19OmetaG_FD_155485 | JGI IMG/M metagenome (GOLD analysis project Ga0210388, IMG submission 155485) | Forest soil microbial communities from Barre Woods Harvard Forest LTER site, Petersham, Massachusetts, United States - Inc-BW-C-19-O ... | reverse complement strand
ATTGTCGGAGCAGGCGCGACGCAGATTGGAGATGTTAGTTCCCACCACGAGGTAACGGGAAACCCGGAATCTCGGGCACCGCGCTCCAGCGGCTACGGGGCGTAGGGATGGCCGCAATTGAATCCTACGTCGGTCAAACCGTAAACGGTTTGAAAGTCCTCAAGCTCCTGCCTCGAAACGCCTCGGGCGATTTCAAATACTGGCTTCGGTGCCCGTGCAAACGGGAGTTCTCGGGAGGCGTCTATAACGTCATCAACGGGAATACAAAGTCCTGTGGATGTGGGGCGGGCCGCAAGAGCCGATACGACAAAATGTCAGATGACAAGTTGATTCAGGCATATACGGAAAACGAACGAGAGCGGGGCAGGATCACAGCGGCACTTGTCGCCCGTAATCTCCCATTGCCTGCCAGTCCGGAAAACGGACACGTCGGCTTGTAGCCATAAGTCCTGCCTATCGCGAAACCAACCTAATCAAAGAAGCGAATCAATGACAACTTTTACTCTACACACAGGCGATTGCTTGGAAGTGCTCAAAACTATTTCAGACAATTCCGTCCAATTGACGGTCACAAGCCCGCCATACGACAACCTACGAACCTACAAGGGATACAGCTTCGACTTCGAGGGCATCGCCCGCGAACTCTACCGCGTGACCAAGACGGGGGGGGGTAGTCGTTTGGGTGGTCGCAGACGCAACAATTAAAGGGAGCGAGACAGGTACGAGCTTCCGGCAGGCGCTTTACTTCAAAGAGTGCGGATTCAATCTGCATGACACGATGATTTACGAAAAGCTCAACTATATGCCGGGTGAGTGCATGAGAAGCAAACGCTACCGGCCCGCATTTGAATACATGTTTGTGCTCAGTAAGAACGGTGTCGGACCTTTCAACCTCATCACCATTCCAAAGACAACCAATACAAATCCGGGCCATTTCCGTAAGAAAGACGGATCGTTAAAGCCCGCGTCTAGTCCCGCGAGTATCGGCGATACTAAGGCCGCCCCAAATGTCTGGCAATACACCGTCGGCGGGCAGTCCCACGGTCACCCTGCTACATTTCCCGAACAGCTCGCCGCCGATCACATTGTCTCCTGGAGCAATCCCGGCGACTTGGTTCTTGACCCGTTTAGCGGCAGTGGAACAACGGGCAAGATGGCAATCCTAAACGGGCGACACTTTATCGGGATAGACATTTCTCCCGAATACGTGGAGATTGCCCGCAAACGGATCACAGAAGTGATAGCGCCGGAGCCCGACTACCTGGCTAACATGGATTTGCCCGTAATCCAGCAAGAATCGGCCAGCGGGTTGACGATCCAATGATGTATAGAAAATCGACAATATTCAGACGAAAGGAATTCAGCATGGAAACAGCAGAACGCATTATACGGAAAACAAATAGCCCGCACCAATCCCCAACGAAACTAATAACGAACATTGCCGCATGGGATATCCCAAGGCGCAAGGAGCACCTATGAGCACTATAACCAATGAGGACGTTGTTCGAGACGTTCTCGACACGATTCGCCCGGACTTCTACGGCGAAGTGACGTTGCAGTTCCACAGAGGACTGATAACCCACACCAAGACCACCGAGCAGAAGAAATACAACACTTCAAAGGCGACTTCGCCAGAGGACAACAATGAATCAACCAACCGCAAATAACCCCGCAACAACTCCCGCCCGTAAACCTTCCTCAAGTACTCTCTTTCCCGAGGGATTCATCGCAATCCGTCGCGGCCTCGCAGATCACCTAATATCTGGCAAGATGTCGGCCTACATGTTCTCAGTTTATTTCGTACTGCTTTTGCAGTGCGATTGGAGCACGGGAATATGGAACGGCAACGCTCACCGCATTTACTATGCGCTCGGCGGTAGCATGTCCTTGTCTGAAATTCGCAAGAACTTAGCCAAACTCTGTCGTCAACTTTACGTCAAGTCGTTGCATTACCAAGGACGAAAAGGCAATTATTATGTCTTGATAAATCGCTATATTCCAACTGTGGGGGAACATGAAGGCAAAGCATTAAACGCCATAGATTCAACTAGTTGGAAGAATCCTATCTATGAAGTTAGAAGTGATGACGCCAGTGAAGACGCTAGTGACTCGCGTGTGAAGACGCTAGTGACTCGCGTGTCAGCGGGAAGTGAGACGCGCCCATATCAAGATATACAAGATGTTCAAGATTTTCAAGACTCTCAAGATTCTAGTGGAGGGGGTGGTGGAAAAGAACCGCCCGCTCCTTTTGAAGTTCAACCCCTCTCGGGCAATGAACAGCCGGACCTTATATCCGAGATGCGAGAGATTTGGGATTATCACAATTTGTCGGGCTGGAATACCAAGCCTGCCGATATCGAGCAATCCATCTCGTTGTCCGATCAATACGGAAAACGGATTTTCCTTCAAGCGTTCGACTCTTGGTGCTACCACGATGCGACCGACCAGTTGGCGACAAAGTACGGCGATCCTCTGACGTTTCCTCTGCCTAAGTTCCTGGGGCAAGCTGCTTACTACACGAAGAAGACTCAGGACGAATACGAGAGGAAGCGACGGCGGAAGACTGGCCCGATGCTCGGCGCTTGCCCGATAGTCCGAGAAAGCGGCGCAGTCTGTACGGAAAACGGATAAGCGTCATGGACATCGAACTCGGGCTCCTCACTCCTCACGAATACATCTACAACATTGATTTACGGGCATTGTCCAATGCCGGACATCGGCGGATCGTCATTCAAGTTGCGCCCAGCGATCACACGTTCTTCGTTAATCAAGGGTTTGCGGTTATCGGTACTGCGTCGATGAACGGCACAATCAACTTTGTAATATCTCGGGCTCTGACGCCCGCAATGGTCGAAGAAATCAAGGCGGATGGCAGAACGTTGTCCGAAGTCGCCGATTGGGTGCAATCCACCAAAGACCGGATGAATCGCCCGAAATTGAATCCCTGCCAGTTAGTGCCGTTGCCCGCAACAGACCAGAATCTTGGAGAATTGCTCAGAGAGTACGCGGCGGTGTTGCAAGAGATTGCGGACATCGTTAGTACAGAAAATGGACTGCGCGATGCCCGCTAGCTTGGAACTCCAAGGCAAGACGTTTGGTAGATTGCTTGTACTCGCCCGTGACGGCAGAACAAACGCAGGCAAAATCAGATGGCTGTGCCAATGCTCCTGTAATCCCGAGGAGCCCGTAGAAGTCATCGTTATTGGATCAAAGCTAGTCGGGGGTCATACGAGGTCGTGCGGATGCATCCAGCGGGAAGCGGCGGCTAGGACGGGCAATAGGTTTAAGCACCTTCTGATACCTGGAGACCGCAGACGCAAGCCGAAACCCATCTGTACGGAAAACGGATTGGATCGCTCGACAGGTCGCCCGATAGGTCTCTGTTAGTCTGCAAACTCCGCATGATTTGCGTCAAATAGAGGCTGGATTCGCCGCAGTCCGGAAAACAGACAATCGCCCGTAAGAACCCAGATAGGAGAACTCTGCAACATGGGATTCAAGACCGAGATTCAGAAGATTGCCCGCAAGTCTTTCAGGTGGAATATATCCCCTACCGATCCGGCATGGGCCCAAGTAAGGCTTCTGGTATCGCAGACCTCCGCGAGCGCTGTAGTCGAGCAGTTCCGCCAATGGGCCGCAGATCAGGCGACGATGCCCGTAAATCTGCTCGGAGAGTTTGCACGCCAAGTATTAGTCTGCCCAGAGGCGTAAGAATGCGTCAAACGAATGAATAATCAAGACAATCGCCTAGTTTTCCTCTGCTACCGCTATCCCAAGACCGTCGAGCGCCCGCTATGCCAGTTTTGCCCGAAACTAACGCCAAACAGAGACGGCAGGTTCGCGAGATGGCTATATCTAGACCTCGGGCCTGTGTGTAAGTCGTGTCGGCGGAAGCTGGAGAAAACCATACGGGATACGATGCACTCTATGGGGATCAGACAGCCAAGGTTTGAAGCGATCAAGGAACTGCCCGAAAGCTTTCAACTAAGTCCAATCCAGCCATTAACTTGCCCGAATACGGAAAACGAACTGAAAGCCCGTAATCCATTATCTGTACAGCCTCCGTCGCCCGTAAACAATCAAGGCGTGTAAGTGAGAACAGTGTAAGGGTGAGCGATGCAGTTGTGGGAACGGCAAAACCAGTCCCGAGTGCCGATCCTGAACGCGACAGACAGCAGGCCGATTCGGATAATGGATCAGTACGGAAAACGGATTGACATGTCCTAAAATCGTATCCGGTACTACCACGGACGTGGGTTGTAGCCGTCGCCCGATAGTTTTATTATCCGGAGAACATGCTGAAGAAAGCCCTATTCCTCGGGTTGGGCGGGTATCTGGCGTACAACTCGTGCCTCGACACCCTTTATACGTTTGAGGACTGGATTCCGCAGTGGATGTCCGCAACGGGCGGGCAAATCATCGGTCAGACGGTACTCGTGGGAATTCTGGCGATGTTCGCGTTCGGAGCCATTGTCTGGACGGGATACCGATTCTTGGGGTATCTGCTTGATTAGGGCGGCCAGACGGCGAGAAACCACCGCACGCTAGCCTTATGACCGCCCAGCTCCGGGGGATTAAGACAAATCTAGCCCGAAGAATCTTCGCGGTCTGGTCAATTGTGGACATTCAGCTCTGTAGTTGTCCTTGCACAGGAACCAGGGCAGGAGTACACTCCGTGGCGCTAGCGTTAGACTCTGGTCCCGATGGCCTTTAGGGGGAGAAAGGTTCGGGACCTTTTCCCGCCACAGTTGCCCGCAATCCATTATCTGTACAGAAGGTTGCCCGCAAACAATTCAGTGAGCCTAGAGACAGAGTGACAGGACACAAGGACACCTAGGGCTACGGATAGCACAGTTACAAGCTATGGAGTCCAACGCAGTCTCGGAGCGCCAATCCTGGCGCGAGGTCAGTTCGGATAACGAATTAACACATCAGGATCAAGACCAATTCTTGCCCGAATGAACCGACTAAGTATTAGCTGTAACTACGCCCCGCTATCATTCTTCAAAATCGAGAGAAAGTCGGAAGTTTCCCACACTTTTGTACACGATTTACCTCTATGATTGTAATTCTATGATTTCATTGCCTTAGTTGTGTGGCAAACGTCTGCGCTCCTGGCGTCAACTAAACTTCGAGTTCTGAGAGATGTCGGAACAAGTGCAGTTATTGCAATTACTTACACATAATTGCGAAGGACGAGTCGTTGCTTAACTCAGGTTTCGGGGGCATAGTCTAACCCGTGATCGGGCAACGAGATGCCTTGGTTTGCTTGCGGTCTTAGTTGGCTCGTATGTGGCTCTTAAAGGCCACTAAGCGGCATCTATTTGCACTTCTGGGCTCCGAGCGACCGCCCGCGACACGAGTAGGATATTGGTAAGAAATCCGACCCTTTCCCTAGCTAACTAGCACCTTAGTGCCGTTGCAAAAACGGTCCTTTGTGCTACATTGATTCTAGCCCGAATGCCTGTTGTAAGCGCATGAGTTATGGGCTGGGAGAAAACACCCTTTATGAAACGAGTAGGAATCTATTGCCGAGTGTCCACGGACAAGCAAGACACAGAGAACCAGTTAGAGCAGCTCCGGCAGTTTGCCCGTCAACAGGGGTGGGAAATCACGGGCGAGTACCTGGATACGGTTAGCGGATCGGGCAAGAAGGTCCGCCCGCAGTTCGAAGCTTGTATGTTGGCCGCCAGCCAGCGGAAGTTCGATGTCCTGCTATTTTGGGCGCTGGATCGCCTGTCCCGTGAGGGCGTCGCCCGCACAATCCACTACCTGGAGCAGCTACAGGGCTGGAATGTGGGCTGGCGTTCGTTTACGCAGCCGTTCCTGGACACGGGCAACGAAATGACCAATAGCATCGTCCTGGCCGTGCTCTCCGCCGTCGCCAAGCAGGAGCGAGTATCTATTAGCGAACGGACCAAGGCAGGGCTTGCCCGCGTAAAACGGCAAGGAAAGCGCCTAGGACGCCCGCAGAGCACTAATCCGAGCCGTACGACGCTCTGGCGTCGCTCCAAGGCCAAGGATTACCTCGGGCAACTGTAAATCAGTACGGAAAACGAACTAAGATTAGTCGGCTGACTCTAGCCTTCGAAGCCCGCATAAGTCCAACTAAGTCCGACACTTGCCCGCATGGGACGGTGACCATCCCAACGAATCCGCAGGTTCGCGAGCGGCGGGGGAAATCGCCCTCGCATGTCTTGCCTGAAAAAGCCTTGCGCGGATCGGCGCGGGCTCTCTGAAGCAGAAATATTTTCGAGGAGTCCCCGACGCGGGTCCTACTTCTGAGAGACCCGGCAGAGGCCGGGCACCCCACCACCCTCGACCACCTTGCGGGCTGGGCCGCCACGCTGATTTCTATGTGCGGCTGATTCCCGATTTCCAAACAGGGGGCCGGTGTTTGTAACTCGGTGAGGAGTCCCAACGTCCCTTTTCCTAACAAGGGGCGGCCTTGATTTCTATCGACTAAGTACCTAGATCGAGAATCGCGCTACCCGGTATTCAAGTTCCGTAACATCCACGACACAGGAGACACGATGCTAGACCTAAGAGGTAAGAAGTGCGGTAGGTTGCTCGCCATGAGTCCGACAGATAAGCGGGCGGGAACGAAGATTCTATGGGATTGTGTTTGCGACTGCGGGCGTCACCGCCTCGTATCGTCCCGAGTATTCAACAAACATACGCGGTTGGCTTGCGGAGATTGTCAGGAAATCGGGCGTCCGAGAACACGCGGCGGTCTTTCGCACATTTCGGAATACGGCGCTTGGCAGACATCCGGCTGGCCTGACTTTCAGGAGTTCCTTCGGGTGTTGGGTCTATGCCCCGAAGGGTGCAAGCTCGGGCGTCTAGACGAGACCAAGCCCCACGGACCCGGCAATACCGCTTGGGTGCCCGCGTATAGTCATCTGGGAAAGCGCCGTGGGCAGTTACAGGTTCAGGAGGTCATCCGCAAGGACGGTCATGCTTACTACCGCTGCCTCTGTGATTGCGGGCGAACTGTTGACCGAAGGGTTGGCAATAAGTTTACCGATCTGTCTCATTGCGGCCATCCGAGTCATTCCACAACCCACGGGCACGCCGTGGGGCGCGGTTCACCGACCTACATCTCATGGAGCCGGATGTTTGCCCGTTGCTACAACCCGAATTCCGACCGATACAAGAACTACGGCGCTAAGGGCGTTCAAGTGACCCTTCGCTGGCACAAGTTCGAAAACTTCCTGGCCGATATGGGCGTCCGGCCCGAGGGAAAGACGTTAGGCCGTTTCCTTGACCGTGGAAGCTACTCATCCCGAACCTGTGCGTGGATGACGAGCGCCGAACAAGGTCTGAACGTCCGCAATAACAGTGCACTCAAGAATTGGGCGCTACGGGCGACCGTTCTTCGTAAGCCGCCCGTGAGTGTCGAGCTTGAACAGATCGCTGTTGCCTGATACGGGCGTCTGTCAGGAAAACGGATATGGTTCCTTAGCTGCTTTCATCAGGGAACGCGGCGGAAGACCAGGGACCTATGTAATTTGCCCGGCCTGCTTCGCCGGAAATATCGTTATCTGCGCAGCCCCGATACGAGGGAGATCCTTTTATGCGCACCACCGCGCCTACGCGGATGTATCTTCAGTTCGCGGCCACTCTTGTGGCCTGTGCGATCTTTGGCCTGATGACAACCGCCTCCGCCCAGCAGTCTGCCGCCAAGGCGCAGGGCTACGCGGAGATTCACACCGGACATTCGAACGGGAGTCTTAATGTCGACCTCTGGTTGCAATCCGGGGGCGAAGCCGAACTCAATAGTTTTGAAGGTCACTCGCCCATGGTGAAAGCCGCTTCGACAGATGGCGAAGCCGCAGTTGGGCTCTATGCGCCATCCTTGAAATCATCTGCGAAGAGCGATCGCCTGTTTCTCTGGACAAAAGTCGGAGGGTTCAGAGAGATTGCCAAGTTCCCGTTCGAGAAAATCCCCCGCGAATTCTTCGTCTCTAACGACGGCTCTTTGGTCACGTGGGTGGAGACAGAACAAAGAGGGCATGGGAAGTGGCAGTCTTATCTGGTGCGGTGGAGCAAAGACGGTGGAGTGAAAAACCTGGCCGTAGCGGGAGACTTCCTCGTTCTCACGGGCGTCTCTGATGATGGCTCTCACATCGTTGGGGCAGTCCCCGACAATGGCACCAGCCACGGTTTTCGCTGGACTCGCCAAGGGGGTGTACAGAACTTCCCGGAGATCGATGATCCCCTCGCAATGTCTGCCGATGGAAACATAATCCTAGGGGCAAAAGCCGAGCATATCATTCGCTGGACCCAAGTGACGGGACCCCAGGACTTGGGCACGCTGAAAGCACCTGGAGAAGCTTTCGCTTTCCCTCAGTCAATATCCGCCGATGGGACGATAGTTGTCGGCTGGTTGTCGATCCCAGCCCATGACAATCTCCCCGAATGCAATCATGCCTTTGTCTGGACGCGTGCTGGCGGCTTGCAGGACTTGGGGAAGCCGCGCGGCAGATCGGCCCGCTTGATGGATGTCTCCGCCGACGGAACCGTGGTTGCGGGTGAGCTGGTAGCCGACAACGGCTTGACTTTCCCGTTTGTTTCGACTCTTGCAGATATGGTCGCCAAGAAACAAGCCGAGGTGAAAAAAGAACAGGATCAGGTAGCTGAGCAAGCAGCCGCCAAGGCTGAGGAGCAGTCAAAGAATGCGGCTATCGCCGCCGACCAGCAAGCCCGCTATGACAGGGTGATGCAGACAGGCCGTCCGGCGCAACTCTACTCGCTCGCTGGTCACATGGAAGACGAGGGGAGGCCCGACCTTGCGGCAAATCTGTACCAGGCGTTGATTGATAAGTTCCCCGATGATCCCTATACCGCCAAAGCGATCGACAAAGAGGACGCCGCACGAGCAGCCGCCGCTCAACAACAGCAGGCGCAGGACTCGGGCCAGGCAGCAGCCAACGCCGCCTCGCCGCAGGCGGTCGAGGCCTGCATTCAGCAGTGCAGTACAGCACTTAACTCCTGCAAGAGTGACGCCCAAACTCAGAGCAATGCTGCCGTGGCAAAAGGCCTGGTGGGACTCCTGTCCAAGAACTCCGGGATGGTGGGGGGTGCAGGCACAGATGCGCAGAATGCAGATAGTGCCAAGAGTGCCTGTGAGGACGCCTATAACACTTGCTCAGCAGCCTGCCAATAAACACGCATGTCCCAAGGGGGCAGGTGTAGCGATTTTGCAACAGCCAGAGCACGTGTCGCGTTCTTCTTCGTCCTCCTCTTCTTCATCTGGCTGGTCTCGAAGGAGGACATCGGCGGCTATTGAGCGATTAGCGGGCCCAGACAGGTGCTGCTCAAGTTCATCCTTCGTTCGGCATTCCATTTGTTCCTCCTCAACAAACACACAAGCCCGCTTCTCCTGGATTGGATTAGCGGGCTTTTCCTACGTGTACGGATAACGGATTTTTTACTTGGCCGCCCCCCTTACCTTTGCCCATCTCAGCCGTTGTGCGGCTGCGATCTTCTTTCGAGCTGCGGCTGACATCGTTCGCTTCTTAGGCATCGCAACCACGTTTGTCTTACCGCTCTTTCCCTTCAGTTTCGCCCACCGCTGACGTTGCGCTTCTGCTATCCGCTCTCGGCCCGCAGCCGACATCCTGCCGCGTGCTCCATTCTGTTTTCCGTATGCCGCTCCGAACGCTGCGAGCGCCGCAGAAACTCCTCGAATTTGCTTCGTCAACCGATCATGCTCCTTCTTCAAGAGCCCGACAACACCACCCATGTTCGTCATTGAAGTCCCCTCACTTGCTTGCGAAATTGGACTGCCTCGAAGTGGACACTGGAATCCGCACTGCACCTACAAATCCAACGCCCCGGCGAGTTGCCCAAGTATACGTTAATCAGGCCATTTGCTCGGAACCTGCTGCACGCATCAAGGAACGAAAGCCTTGATGGTGGTGTCTAAACAGTCAGCGGAGGAATCCATAACCGTGAATCGTCGGGATGCGATCAAAATTATCGGAAGCGTGCTGGTGACAACTGGTTGGGTGAGCAGTGGAACGGCGTCCAGAGTTAGTCATGCCATTGACGGCGGGCCTACACGGGGAACGATCAATGTCATTTTGGGCAACGAAAACGGCTTAGTCGTATTGACAGACAGCATGCTGAGTACGAGGGGGCCGGATGGGGGAATAAAGCAACTTGAAAGGCCAGGCAAGAAACTCTTTAAATTGGATTCAACAACCGTCTGCTCTCTTGCTGGTTTAACGGAAGTACCAATTCCGTTCAGCGAATTAGAGCACACGATTCCTTCCATTTTGCAACAATACAGCGCACAACTCGCCGAGATCGAGGAAGATAGGCCCACCCATCCTATGAGCATCAGAGAGAAAATTAAGCAACTCAACTTCATTCTAACGAATGAAATCCTACTTCTCGCTGACATTAGGAATATTCCGACACCGGATGCCGACTACGAAGTCCAATTGACACTTGCAGGCTACGATCCAGACGGCACAACCAAGATCGCATGGTCGGATTTGAAGATAGATCGATCTGACAAGTCTGATTGGTTGGTATCGGCGTCAGACCCGGAAGAGGAAGAAGTCGTCACTGGCCCACGATTGACAAGCAAGGTTAGGGGAATACCCGACCTGGCTGAAGAAATCATTCACCATCCAGAAGGTTATGCTAACGACGATCAGGCTATTTCTAGATATCAACGCTCAAAAGAAGGTGGGCAGGCCCTCACCATAGAAGAGATGAAAGCATTAGCGCAGAGCCTCGCGCATCGTACCGCTGCGATTGATCACCGGGTTGGTGGGAAGGATCAGATTGCGGTGCTCAAACGAGGTTCGATAGTTGAGTGGCATCAGGACCCATTTCCACCTGAGAACTATCGTACCCGCCGGTTTAACATTATCTCAGATAACATTTTTGATCCCGCCCCACCTCCCAACCTGATAGGGCCGACTCCTAACGTCACGAATCTTTACGTTAGCAACAAATTCCGGGGAAATAACGTCCTGCTGGATGACAGCTACTTTGCAGCCAACACCTTCAGCAATTGCACGGTGACGTACAGAGGCGGGCACACCATTTTCGCTCCAAATCAGGACGTGAGTTCTTCCACGCTTGCTCTCAGCAAGGACGTGAACCGAGACTCGGAAACAGCATTCCACCTAATCAACGATTTCCATTGGGCCAAGGTCAACGTTGTGCAATAGACAAACAAAGCAAATGTGGTGGTTAAACGCACCGCTGCATTCTAAATACGGAGCCGGATTAACTCCTGATTCTCGCGGGCTTCCTCGCCTTGCTGGAGGATGGTTTCGAGACGGCGCTTCTTTCGGCGTTCGGCTGCTTCTCGTGGCGAACAAATGAAAGTCCCCGCTTCAGCTCAGCAGTCAGGTCGGTGTTCTCCGTGGCAACATGCACAGGCTTGCCCGACTCTTTCCCAAGCCAGGCGTTCAGTTCCTCGGGCGTCGTTTCCACGTAGCGGCCTTGCTTTCGGACAGGCATTCCATCTGAGGCCCATCGCTGGACAACGGATTGAGGCTCGCCTAAGAAGCCCGCGATTTGTTGCCAGCCCTTCAGCATCTCGGGCTGAGTCTTCTGACGGTCGAGTTTCTTCGTTTTTTTCGGCATGACTCGAAGGTGGAATCAGAGCTAAGGAAGTTTTTCGATCATCGTTCGCATCGCGATATAGTACGCCCGCATAAAATCGGCAGCCGCTTCGGGTGATTGGTCGGTTTTGGACTGTAGCAATTTGTTTCGCAGGGGTTCATTGTGGTCAAAAATCGTTTGAACCAGAATAGCGGCGGCGGTTTGTTTAGACATGGTTTTTCCTTTCTCATTCTCAGAATAGTTGACCCTGTGGAGCTGATTCCAATTTGAT
>Ga0210388_10003749_pt1 | contig 11865 bp, 11 predicted proteins | sample IncBWC19OmetaG_FD_155485 | JGI IMG/M metagenome (GOLD analysis project Ga0210388, IMG submission 155485) | Forest soil microbial communities from Barre Woods Harvard Forest LTER site, Petersham, Massachusetts, United States - Inc-BW-C-19-O ... | reverse complement strand
CCCAAACTCGAAACTTAAAACTCAAAACTCGAAACTCATTTAATTACCATGCCAGCCAAACAAATCCTGTTCGACGAAGCCGCCCGCAAAAAGATCCTCAAGGGGGTCGAATTACTCTCCCGCGCGGTGAAAGTCACCCTCGGCCCCAAAGGCCGCAATGTGCTCATTGACAAAAAATTCGGTTCCCCAACCGTGACCAAGGACGGCGTCACCGTCGCCAAGGAAATCGAGTTGAAAGACCCGTTTGAAAACATGGGCGCGCAGATGGTCCGCGAGGTTGCCTCGAAGACCAGCGACAACGCCGGTGACGGCACCACGACCGCGACCGTGCTCGCCGAAGCGATTTATCGCGAAGGCCTGAAGAGCGTCGCCGCCGGGGCCAACCCGATCTACATCAAGCGCGGCATTGACCGCGCCGTCGAAGCCGCTGTGGCGGACTTTGCGAAGAATTCCAAGAAGGTTTCCGGCCGCGAGGACATCCTCCAGGTCGCCACCGTGTCCGCCAATTGGGACACCGAAATCGGCAACCGCATCGCGGACGCGATGGACAAAGTGGGCAAAGACGGCACGATCACCGTCGAAGAAGCCAAGTCCATCGAGACCACGCTCGACGTCGTCGAAGGCATGCAGTTCGACAAGGGTTATCTCTCGCCCTACTTCGTGACGAACGCCGAGGCGATGGAAGCCACGCTGCAAGACGCCTACGTGCTCATCCACGAGAAGAAGATTGCGAACCTGAACGAGCTCCTGCCGCTGTTGCAAATCGTCGCCAAAGGCGGCAAGCCCCTGCTCATCATCGCCGAAGAAGTCGAGGGTGAAGCCCTCGCCGCACTCGTGGTGAACAAGCTGCGCGGCACGCTGAATGTGTGCGCCGTCAAGGCCCCCGGCTTTGGCGACCGCCGCAAATCCATGCTCGAAGACATCGCCGTCCTCACCGGTGGGCGCTGCCTCACTGAAGACCTCGGCATCAAACTCGAGAACGTGACCGTGGCCGACCTCGGCCGCGCGAAGCACATCGTGGTGGACAAAGAAAACACCACCATTGTGGAAGGTGGCGGCAAGAGCTCCGACATCCAGGGCCGTGTGAAGCAAATTCGCCGCCAGATTGAAGAGACGACCTCCGACTACGACCGCGAGAAGCTCCAGGAGCGCCTGGCCAAGCTCGCCGGTGGTGTCGCCGTCATCAATGTCGGCGCTTCAACCGAGCCGGAAATGAAGGAAAAGAAAGCCCGTGTCGAAGACGCCCTGCACGCGACCCGCGCGGCAGTGGAAGAAGGCATCTCCCCCGGTGGTGGTGTCGCGCTCCTGCGCGCCGCTGGCGCCATTGACGCCGCCGCCGAAGCCACGAAGGACCACGACGAGAAAATCGGCGTGAACATCGTGCGCCGCGCCATTGAGGCGCCCTTGCGCCAGCTCTGCGACAACGCGGGCATCGACAGCTCGCTCGTCGTCCAGGAAGTGCTGCGCAAGAACAAAGGCTCCTACGGCTACAACGTCGCCACCGGCGAATACGAAGACCTGTTCAAGGCCGGCGTAGTTGACCCGACGAAGGTGACGCGCGTGGCGTTGCAAAACGCGGCGTCCGTCGCGGCCTTGTTGCTCACCACCGAGTGCATGATCACCGATGCTCCCGAAAAGTCGTCCTCCCCTGCGGGCGGCGGCCACGGCGACATGGGTGGCATGGGCGGTATGGGTGGCATGGGCGGCATGGACATGTAATCTCTGTGGCGCCGTTTCGCAACGGCGCCGCATTCCCAACACAAAGCCTCTCCGGTTTACACCGGAGAGGCTTTGGTGTTTTTGGGGGCCGGAGCAACCGCCCGAATTACTGCATCAACGCCGCCAACTTGTCTTTAACCGCGGCGGCCCAGATTTCGTAGCCCTTGTCCGTCGGGTGCAGTTTGTCGGCCATGATATCGGGCGCGATGGTGCCGTCGGGCGAAAGGAACTTGTCGCCGATATCCATGAAGAAGACGTTTTTGCCGTCGTCGAGCTTGGCGATGATTTTGTTGGCATCCGCGTTGATGCCGCGCACCGCGTCACCCGGGTTGCCGCGGGGGAAGATGGCGAGCAGGAGAATTTTGGCGTTCGGGAAATCCTTGCGCATTTCCAGAATGATCGCGCCGACGCCTTCGGCGATTTCCGCACCGGTATTTGTGCCCGCGTTATTCGTGCCGATCATGAGCATAATGGCCTTGGGCTGGAAACCCTGGCCCTCACCATTTTGCAGACGGAAAATGACGCCCTGAGTGGTGTCCCCCGCGATGCCGAAATTGGCCAATTTCACATTGCCCCAATATTTGTCCAACACGGCTTTGCCAGCCATGGCGGTAAAGGGCTGGCCGTCCTTGGGTGCGTTGCGCCAGAAATCGGTGATGGAGTCGCCCATGAACAGCAAATCGATGTCGCCCTTGGCGGCGATGGCGTTATTGGCCGTGTGTTTGGTTTGAAATCCCGCCGCAAGGTTGGGAATGATCGCAGTGTTCGGCTTTTGACCCGGCAGCAGGGTATAACGCGGATACTTGTCGAATATTTCTTTCAGTGAGGGATCCACTTGCATCAGGTCTTGCTTCAAAATGGCATTGAGCATCACCACCTGCTCAGCGGAAATGCGATCCATTTTAACGACGTCGGGCACCGGAGCGGCGACAGCAGGAGCGGCAACGGGAGCAGCGGGCTGAGCCGCGGCTGGCAGTGCGGTCACGAGCAACGCCGCAGCGGAGAAGAAAGCAACAATAGGAAAACTACGGGAGGGGGTTGGGGTAGGCATAGGCGGGCATTGAATAATTTTCGCCCAACTTCCGTCAACTAATAAAAACTGTTACCTGCCATCGTGAAATTCCTAAAAGTCAAAATTTCACATATCTATCAAATTTATTTGTGATTTTATTTATTATTAAATTACCATCCTACCCGACTGCGGTGGCGATAGCCAAGGCCATCCAGCCAGCCATGAGTGCCAGACCGCCGAGGGGAGTCACCGGGCCCAGCACCTTGGGCCCGCCCAAAGCCAGCAAGTAAAGCGAGCCGGAGAACAAAATGACCCCGGCGAACCAGCAAAGGGCGGTGCGTTTCAGCCAGCGATGTTCCTTTACCGATGCCACTGAGCCGCGCGCCACCCCCCACGCGGCAAGGGCCAAAAGTGCCACAACATGGATCATTTGGAACTCGACGGCGGTTTCCCAGGCCGAGGTCATTTTGGTCTGTTCCAAGGTGTCGTGGAGGGCATGAGCACCAAACGCCCCTAAAATAATGCCCGCGAGACCCAAAAAAGCGGCTAAAAAGACGATTTTGTTGTAAAATGTATATTTGTTGTTGGTTGACATGGCTTTATGTAATTATTGTGACGTTTCGCGATGATTTGTACATTGACGAATTATCATGTGCCATACGAGCCAAAAGCAGTCAAAAATAGTGAATAAAATATATTTTAAATCATTGAATATAAATTATTTAGTAGATTTAACAAAATATTCAATAATCGTGCATGGAACCTGCTTATTAGCGTGGCGATGGCCCAAAAACGGCAATTGTGACAAAAATGGCAATTCGGAAAACTGCTTGCTTTTTTTCCGCACAATTTCATTCTCAGGCCTTAGTATTCCCTCACCCGGCTGGGTTAAGGGGGGGTGCCACCTAAAACCAAAACACAAACTGAATCAACATGAACAAATCAATCCTCCTCGCCGCCTTGGCCGTTACGCTGCTTCCCAGCGTCCACGCCCAGACGGCTGCTCCTGCTAGCACAGGTGTCCTGAGCAATCTCTCGGTCAACGGTACGTTGGACCTGGAGTCCCAGTACATCTTCCGTGGCAAGAAAATCACGAACGCCGCTTTGCAGCCGAGCGCGAACATTACCTATGGTAATGTCGCCGGTGGCAGCATCACGGGTTATATGTGGACAAGCCAGCCCATCGGTCGCGAGGGCAACGCTGCTGGTCCGGACGAGAACAACGAAATCGACTTGGGTATCAAGTATGATAACACGTTGCCCTCGAACGCCGCCGTCAGCTACGAAGTTGGCGCCCAGATGTACTGGTATCCGAATAAGAGTGGCACGACCGGCTGGCTCAGCCGCTCGTACGAACTCCACGTCGGCGTCGGCTACGACACCACAGACCTGTTCAACAACATGGGCTGGGGCAAGTATAACATCCAGCCGTTCCTGACCTATTACCACGACCTCATCCTGGACTCCAACACGCTGAACTTGCAAGTGGCTTCCTACACGTTCGACCTGTCTGACTGGACGGGCTTGAAGGGCCTCTCGCTGACCCCGACCGCCACGATTGGCTGGACGGGCATCAACCGCGTTGACGGCGACCAAGACGAAGGCGCTGCCGGTCCTGGGTTCCATTGGGCGAACAGCTACATTTATTATGAGCTGGACCTCGAATTGGACTACAAGCCGAACAACTCCGGCACAACCACGTTCTTCACGGGCGTGCATTATGCTGGCAATAACGACGGCAACACCGGTGGTCCGGCTCCCTTCGGCCTTGCGGATCCGCAAGCCCCGGGTTCGGATAACAGCATCTGGTTTGGCTTCGGTATCAAGTTCAACCAGTAATCCGATTCGGCACTTCCGATTGCACGGCCTTGGCCGGGTGATTTGAAGACTGCCTGCAAGAGCCTGTTGTCCCGCATCGCGGGGCAACAGGCTCTTTTGTTTTTGGGGAAGTGGATTATACCGATGTGAGTGATTATCAACCAACCCCACCACCCCGCTTGTCCGTTGCCCCTCATCTCTGATATTTTTACAACTCTGGAGGGTTTGGGTGGTTTAGAAAGAGGCACGCGAGCAAACGCAGTGGCATGGGGAATGCAACAATTCGGAAAAAATTCTTGCCTTCCCCGACAAAACGCCGATGTTTGCCACCAGAGTGCTGCTTCCCCCACCGTATCCGGTTGGGCAAGTCGGAAACCACTGGAACCCCTCCAAACCTGAACCAACCATGTATCAATCCTTGATTAACAAATCCCTGCTGGCCCTTGCTGTGGCCGCCGCGCTGGCCCCTGCGGCCCACGCCCAATCCCAATCGTGGGGCACCACGACCGGAGTCGGCTCGGTCTCCTACGAATCACAATATGTTTTTCGTGGCAAAAAAATCACTAATTCCGCGGTCCAGCCCAAAGGGGAAATCATACTGACCCCGAACGGCTCATCGAATTTTGATGTTTATGTGGGAGCTTGGATGAACCAGCCGGTTAGCCGCCGTGGCGCGCCGCCAGCACCCGACCAAAGCGATGAAGTTGACGTGTGGGCTGGCCTGGAATACGCTCTGCCCAGCGATTCCAACACCTACAAGTTCACCTTGGATCTCGGTGACACCTATTACTGGTATCCCGATGCGGGCGGTTCCTCCCTGCCAACACCGACAGGCAGCCATGCTTCCTTTTCGGATGAAGTTAATATCGGCCTGACTTGGAATATGCCCCCCATCGCCAATAACACCACCTTGGTTCCCAAGGTGTTTTATTACCATGATTTCATTTTGGCCTCGGACACAGTGGAAGTCTCGCTCTCGACCAAGATTGATTTGAAAGACATGCTTGGGTTCAATGGATTCACCATCACGCCGACCATTCGCGGCGGCTGGACCACGGCCACCAAAGCCTTTGGCGACCAATTGCCGGCTGGCACTGCTAACTGGCACAATGGCTACAAGTATTGGCAGGCGGGCCTTGAACTGGATTATGCGTTAAGCGAAGATTGCTATCTCTTCGGCAATGTGGATTACGCTGGCAACGACGACGGCAAAACGGGCGCTCCGGTCATCATCGGCGGCAATCCGCAATGGGGCGGCACGCCAAACAGCGTCTGGTTTGGCGCCGGTTTACGCTTCCAGAAGTAAATTGTGATTCCCCCGGGAATTATCCCGGTTCTCCATGCGCCCGCCCCGGTTTGGGGTGGGCGCATGTGTTTTGGGGACTGGGCGATTAGTGCATAAAATAATAACTTTGCCTTTGACACCGCGCCTCAACCGTCTATTTTTAACCCTTTTCCCGTTATGAACAGCGAAATGAAGACCACTCTCACCAAGCCAGGTGACCACGCCAAATGGCATATCGTGGACGCCGATGGCAAAGTCTTGGGACGCATTGCGTCCCAGATTGCCAATGTGCTGCGCGGCCGCCACAAGGCCATCTACACGCCGAATGTGGACACGGGCGACTTCGTGGTCGTCATTAACGCCGCCAAGGTGAAGGTCACCGGCAAAAAGGAAACCCAGAAGCAGTATATGTTCTTCACGGGTTGGGTCGGCCGCGAACGCCGCCGCAATGTGGCGCACTTCCGCAAAAACCGCCCGGAATTTCTGATCATGAATGCCGTCAAAGGCATGATGCCGGAGAACAAAATCGCCGACCGGATGATCACCAAGCTCAAGATTTACCCGGGTGCCAAGCACCCGCACGAAGCCCAGCAGCCGCAACCGTTGGCGCTCTACTAATTAATTCGCATCCTTCCCATTATTTTCCGATGATCTCGAAAACTGACAATATTTTTGTTGGCACTGGACGGCGCAAAACCGCCACGGCCCGCGTCCGCCTGTTCCCCGGCACCGGCAAAATCACGGTCAATGGCCGTGACTTGACCACCCATCTGAAAGTCGAACGCTTTGCCAAAATGGCCTCGGCCCCGCTGACCACTGCCAGCGTCGCCGGCTCGTACGATGTCATTGCCGAAGTTTCCGGCGGCGGCAACGTTGGCCAAGCCGGTGCGATCTCGCTCGGTGTGGCCCGCGCACTCCAACGCATGAATCCCGAATTGCGCTCCCCCTTGAAGAAGGCCGGCCACCTCACCCGCGATGGCCGCGAAAAGGAACGTAAAAAATCGGGCCAGCCCGGCGCGCGCCGACGCTTCCAGTTCTCGAAGCGTTAATCGGAAGTTTCTTCCGACTCTTTGCGAAAGCCCTCCGGCCCGGCCCCAACGCCACGGAGGGCTTTTTGTTTTTTGTTCAGAAAGTGTCACGTCACTTTCATCGCAGGCGGCCCGGCTTGCTCGGGTCTTTACTTTTTACTTTTTAATTCTTACTTCTTAATTCCATGAATGTCGGCATTGTCGGTGCATCCGGTTATTCAGGCGAGGAGCTGGTGCGGCTTCTGGCGCGGCATCCGCGCGCCAAGCTGCTCAGTGTTACGTCGCGGACCCTCGCGGGCCAGCCCGTGGCCAAAGTATTGCCCCGGCTGAGGGGAGCGGTTGCGGCAGATTTGATTTTCACTCCGAGTGAACCGGCCGCGTTGGCCGCCGATACGCGGATAGACACGTATTTCCTCGCGCTACCGCACGGTGTCGCCGCCGAATACGCCCGGCCACTGCTGGCCGCCGGCAAACGGGTGATCGACTTGAGCGCGGACTTCCGGCTGCGCTCTCCCGCGATTTATCAGGAGTATTACCAGCATGCGCATCCCGCGCCGGATTTGCTCGGCGAAGCGGTTTATGCGTTGCCGGAAATCATGCTCGACGATGCGTGGAAGAAAAAACGCCTACTCGCCTGCCCCGGCTGTTACCCGACCAGCGTGCTCGTGCCGCTCGTGCCGCTTTTGCGGGCGGGCGTGGTGGATAAAAACAATATCGTGGTCAATTCCTTCAGCGGTGTGTCTGGTGCGGGGAAAAAGGCGGAGGAAGATTACCTGTTTGTGGAACGTGCGGAAAGCGCGAAGGCCTATGGCATACCCAAACACCGGCATCTGTCAGAAATTGAGGAGCAACTTTCGCTGGCTGCGGGCACGGCGATAATCTTGCAATTCACGCCCCACCTTGCGCCGATGCGGCGGGGCATCGCCACGACCATTGTGGCCAAAGCCCAAACCAAAGACGTCGCGGCGGTTTATGCGGCCTGGAAAGCGGCGTATGCCGCGCAGCCGTTCGTGCAAACTTTGCCCACCGGCACCACGCCCGACACCGCGCATGTCACCGGCACGAATCGCATTGATATCGCTGCGGCCTATGATCCGCGGACGGGGAATTTTGTCATCACCTCCGCCGAAGATAACCTCCTCAAAGGCGCGAGTGGCCAGGCCGTGCAAATTCTCAATCTCGTTGCCGGTTGGCTGGTGACGGATGGTTTGATCTAAAAATTCTTTTATGCCTATCGAATTCCAAGACGACTCCGCCGGCGTCAGCGACGCCATGGGCTTTGCCACTTCCGCCGTGGCGTGCGACATTCGGGAAAAGAACACCGAGCGCCTCGACCTTGCATTGGTGTGCTCTGCCGCACCTTGCACGGGCGCGGGGGTGTTCACCCGCAATGACGTCAAAGCCGCGCCAGTGCGTGTATGTCGGGAAATTCTCGATTCCGGCAAACCGCTGCACGGCTTTGTCGCCAACAGCGGCAACGCGAATGCCTGCACTGGAGACCAGGGATTGGTTGACGCCCAAGCAATGTCCGAACGCGCCGCCCAGGCGGCCAAGTTGCCGCATAATTCCATTCTCGTATGCTCGACCGGGCGCATTGGCCGCGCCATGCCCATGCCGCGCATCCTGGCTGGCATAGACCAAGCCGCTGCCGCACTCGTCGCCACTCCGGCGGAAAGTCGGCGCGCGGCGGAGGCGATTTTGACTTCGGACACCCGGCCGAAAACTTGCACGGCGCGTTTCACCTGGCAGGGCAAAAAAGTCACTGTCGCGGCCATGGCCAAAGGCGCGGGCATGATTCAACCGAACATGGCCACCATGCTGGCGTTCCTCTGCACTGACGCCGCCGCGCCCACGGCCTTGTTGCGCGAGGTGATTACCACTGCCACGCAACGCACCTTTAACGCCATAACCGTGGATGGCGACATGAGCACCAATGACACCGTGCTGGTGCTCGCCAACGGGGCTTCTGGCGTAAACCTGGCCACCGCTCCAGCAGAAGTCCGCGCGTTGTTTGCCGAGGCGGTGGAAAAAGTATGCGCACAGCTGGCGGAAAAAATCGTCGGCGATGGCGAAAAAATCACCAAGGTGGTAGAAATCCTCGTGCGCGGGGCGCATAATGACGAATCGGCGGAGCGCATCGCCCGCGCCATCGGCAATTCCCTTCTGGTAAAATCATCGTGGTTTGGCGAAGACCCGAATTGGGGGCGCATCCTCGATGCTGCGGGCGCCGCGCGCACCGGATTGGTCGAGGAAAAGCTCGATTTATTTTACGACGACACATCGGTGCTCCTCCACGGCATGGCGCAAAACCAGCACCTCGCGCGCTGGAAGGAAATTGTGCGCCAGCCGCGTTTCCGCATCGCGCTTGAATTGCGGCAGGGCACGGGCGCATACCGCCTCCTCGCCAGCGATTTGACGGACGGTTACGTCAATTACAATAAAAGCGAATAAGCGAAATCACCCACTTCACACTTCGTAACGAAATTGTGCCAACTTTCGTTCGCCCTTGCGCCCGGGCGCAATGTTTGCCAATTTCGACGCTTCCCAAAATAGCTTCTTCCTTCTCCCCTAGTTTAGCCAATTATCGCGATGATTCCGGAACTTGATCCGACCACGAAGACCCGCGTACTGCTGGAAGCGCTGCCGTATATCCAGCGTTTCCGCGGCTCGACCTTCGTTGTCAAATTCGGCGGAGCGTTTATGGACGACCCCGACCCCACGGCGCGGCTAAGCGGGGCGACAGACCTGGCGTTTCTCGCGGCAGTGGGCATCCATGTTGTCGTGGTGCACGGTGGCGGCAAAGCCATCACCCGTGCCATGGAGACCGCCGGGCTCAAACCAGAATTCCGCCATGGGCTGCGGGTGACGGACGAAGCGGCCATGCGCATCGTTGATCAAACCCTCAACGGCCCGCTTAACGAAGAAATTTGTGGCATGCTGCGGCAAATGGGCGGGCATCCGTTTGGCATGAAGGGCAACGACGTGTTCCTGTGCCAAAAACATTTCCCCAAAGGTGAAAACGGCGAACCGATTGATCTCGGTTTCGTCGGCGAGGTGAACCACGTCAAAACCAAGTTGATTAAAAAGGCGCTGGCGGACGGCTTCACCCCCATTCTCTCACCCGTGGCAGTTGACGAAAAAGACCAGCCACACAATACCAATGCGGATGTCGCCGCCGGCGCGGTAGCCAGCGCGTTGCGGGCGCGGCGGTTGGTATATTTGTGCGATGTGCCGGGCCTGCTTTCTGACCCGAAGGATCCGAACAGCCTGATCTCCACCCTGCGCGCGAGCGAAGTGGCGGATTTAAAAGCCCGGAAAATCATCACCAGCGGAATGCTCCCCAAGGTGGACAGCGCCGTCAAAGCTCTCGACGAAGGGGTGCACCGCGTGCACTTTGTGGACGGGCGCCAACCCCATAGCACCCTGCTGGAGATTTTCACCGACAAAGGTATTGGCACGGAAATCATCGGTGGGTGAGTTTTAAAAAAATTCGCTTCGCCCGCTTTGTTTCATGGATTGAGCCAGTTGGCGTTGCAATTGCTTTCCTAGTCTTTCATTTTCCAACTTCCATTCCATATTTTCCTTCGTGTCCAACGAGACCACCGATTACGAGGCCTATCTCCTCGGCAATTACGCCAAGCCCGCGCTCACGCTCGTGCGGGGGCGGGGCTTGCGCGTGTGGGATGCGGCCGGGCGGGAATATTTGGATTTTGCCGCGGGCATCGCTGTCACCGGCCTCGGCCATTGCCATCCGAAGTGGGTCGCACGGGTGCAGGAGCAGGCCGCGACGCTGGCGCATTGCAGCAACTATTATCGCAACCTGCCGCAAGGCAAGCTGGCAAAGGCGCTGGTCGAACACATCGGCCCGGGACGCATCTTTTTCTGCAATTCCGGCACGGAGGCCAATGAGGCATTGCTCAAACTTGCTCGGCTGCATGGTCGGGCGCGCGAAAACGGCGTCGAGGGCAAGCGGTATAAAGTTATTTGCGCCAAAAACGCCTTTCATGGCCGCTCGTTCGGCAGCATGGCGGCCACCCCACAGGAAAAAATCCAGAACGGCTTCCGCCCCATGCTGGAGGGATTTGCGTTTGGCGAGTTGAACAATCTCGCCAGTTTTGCCGCGCTGGTGGATGAGCAGACGGCAGCGATTTTTGTCGAGACCATCCAGGGCGAGAGCGGCATCCATGCGTGTACGCCGGAATTTCTTCGCGACTTGCGGGAGTTATGTGATAAGCATCAACTCCTGCTTATGATCGATGAAGTCCAGTGCGGCATCGGGCGCACGGGAAAGTTTCTCGCGTGCCAACATACCGGCATCCACGCGGATGCCGTGGGCCTGGCCAAAGGAGTGGGTGGCGGCGCGCCCCTTGGGGCGGTATGGATAGCGGAAAAATATGCGCCACTTTTCATCCCGGGATCACACGGCACGACGTTCGGCGGCAACCCGCTGGTATGCGCGGCGGGTCTGGCCGTGCTCGAAGTCATGCAGGATGAAAAATTGATCGAAAATGTAAACCGGTTGGCGCCGGAATTTCATGCAAAACTTTCCCGGCTGGTTGCAGAAGTTCCCAAATTGCTGATGCAAGTGCGCGGACAAGGCTTTATGATTGGCCTGCAATTGTCCACTGACCCTGCTCCGTACGTCACCGCCTTGCGGGAAGCCGGCTTGCTGGTGGTATCGTCCGGCAGCAACACCATCCGGTTGTTACCCGCGTTGACGGCCACCGCCACCGACCTCGACGCCGCGCTCGCTATTTTGCGCCAAGTCTTTATAAATTGGAAACCTGCCGACCAATCTCGCGTTTAACCTTACTTCCATGAAACATTTTCTGCAGGAGACAGACATTCCCGCCGATGAACTGGATGGGCTGTTCAGCCATGCCGCTCGGCTTAAGCAACAACGCGGCCGTTTCGGCGTGGATGCCTTGCGCGGGCAATCGTGGGGTCTGATGTTTTTCAAGAAAAGCACGCGGACCCGGGTATCGTTTCATGTCGGCGTGGCA
>Ga0210388_10003748_pt1 | contig 11865 bp, 9 predicted proteins | sample IncBWC19OmetaG_FD_155485 | JGI IMG/M metagenome (GOLD analysis project Ga0210388, IMG submission 155485) | Forest soil microbial communities from Barre Woods Harvard Forest LTER site, Petersham, Massachusetts, United States - Inc-BW-C-19-O ... | reverse complement strand
GCCGCGACCTCGGCCGCGACGTCACCCCGGAGCACGGTGGTCGGGCCCCAGGCCGCCTCGGCGTCGGTCAGGGTCGAGGAGGCCACGTACTTGTGGATGGTGTTCATCCGCTGGCCGAAGTCGTCGCCGCCCATGCCCGGCCAGGCGGCGGCGAAGCCCTGGTAGGTGACGCGGCCGAGCAGGAGCGATTCGGCGTCGAACAGCTCCTCGTACTTGAACTGGTCGCCTTCCTTCCCGCGGTCGAAGTCAAAGGTCCACCGGGGCTCTTCCATAACCCCGTCGAGCGACACGAACTCGGTGACCACGATCCTCGTCATTGCCCCGTTCCTCTCGTCGTTGTGTGAGTCGGCCCGGTGCCGCCTCTACCCCCCATACGAGCGAACACCCCCGAGATCGACAGGCTAGGCGAACAGACTCGACCCCGGGCAGCCTACTGCCAGCTGCCGCAGACGAAAGCCCGGGAAGCCGACCGGACAGCCAACGTCTGAGAGCAGGTCAGCACGATCCCGTGGTGGATGGACACGGGAAGATGCCAGGACGCAGTGCCGGCCTGGATCAGGGTGCCTTGGCGGCGTAGATGATGCAGCCGCGCATGGTCAGGGTCAAAGGCAAGTCCAGCGTGCGGGCAGCGGCGGTCGCTTCCACGTCGCTCATGCCGTGGATCCGGAGGAACCCGGCGGCATGGGCGGCGGACGAGAGGGTGTTCAGGTGGCCGTCCCACCGTTCCACTTCCACCTGATCACCTCGAGCGCTGAACACCGACGTCACGATGGCGGCGGCGTCTTCGCCGTCAAAGGTGGAGTGCGCGCCCCAGTGCGGCAGGACCGGCGCCAGCTCGGAGTTGCTGTCGCGGTTCGGCGCGCAGGCCGCCAGCAGGCCACCGGGGCGCAGCACGCGCCGCGCCTCCCGGATGGGCACGCGAGGATCGGCGTAGTGATACAGGGTATAAAGCGCGGCCACGGCATCAACGGACGCATCGGCGACCGGCAGCCTGGAGCCGTCGGCCCGCACCACGGGGCGGGGCGCCAGGGCCAGCATGGCCGGTGACAGATCGATGAGCAGGCAGCTCATGGACAGGCCGGGCAGCAGGCGCGCCAGGCGCCCGTTGCCCCCGCCCACATCCAGGACGCGCCGCGCGCGCGCCCTGGCCAGGCGTGCCGCGACGTAAGGATGAACATCGTCATGCGGGTATTTGCCGCTGGACAGGAATCGCCCCGGGTCGGAGTCATAGTCATTCGGCAAGGCACTCATCGCGGGCTGGTTAGTCGAGGACCGGCTGCACTGGGTCCGCGACGTCACCTACGACGAGGACCGCTCCCAGGTCCGCACCGGCAACGGCCCCCGCGTCATGGCCAGCCTGCGCAACCTGGCCATCACCATCCTGCGCCTGAGCGGAGAAACCAGCATCGCTGCCGCCCTGCGCCATCACGCGCGCCGACCCGGCAGGCCACTGCAAACGATCATGAATTGCTGAGGACGACTCTGCCGGGGCCATGGGGAAGGTCACCTCGACGAGGAGCCCGCCTGCGGGTTGCGGACGGGCGGTGATGCTGGCGCTGTGGGCGTCGGCGATGGCCTGGACGATGGACAGCCCGAGCCCGAGGCCGAGGCCTTCGCCGCGGCTGGTGCGGTCTGCGGCTAGTCGCTGGAAGGGCTGGAAGAGCCGGTCCAGCGCGGCCGCGGGGACCGCGGGCCCGGTATTGAGTACCGACAAGACGGCGCGGGAGTTCCGCATCCCGGTGCTGATATCGACCCGGCCGCCGGGCACGTTGTGGCGCAGCGCGTTGTCCACCAGGTTCGCGGCCAGCTGCTCGGCCAGGGGCGGGCTGCCCGCCGCCGATGCCGGGTCGAGCGCGGTATGCAGCGCCACGTTCCGGGTCTTGGCGTCGGTTTGACGGGCGATCAGGACCTGGCGGGTCACAGCGGCCAGGTCGAAGGGCTCCGGCTTGTCCAGGCCTGCCTGCCCCCGCGCCAGGGTGAGCAGCGCTTCGATGAGCTGCTGCTGCTGGACGCCGGCGGCCAGGACCCGCTCATGCGCGGTGCGAAGTGTTTCGATGGTGGCGCCGGGGTCGGCCAGGGCGACCTGGCTGATAACTCGCTGGCGGGCCAGCGGGGTGCGCAGCTCGTGCGAGGCGTTGGCGACGAACTGGCGCTGGGCACGGAAGGAGGCCTCCAGCCGGGCGAGCAGCGCGTCGAAGGTATCCCCGAGTTCCCTGAGCTCGTCGCGGGGGCCGCTGAGGGCGAGGCGATCACCCAGGCGATCGGCGGAGATCTCGCGGGCGGCCACAGTGATGGTACGAAGCGGCCGCAGCACGCCTCCGGCCATACACCAGCCAAGCGCGATCGAGAGCACCGCCATCAGGGCCAGCGCCACGGCGGACCGGCTGAGGAGCAGGTGCAGCACGCCGGCGTACTCCTGCAGCGCCATGCCTCGTGCCTGCTGCGGGCCGATGACGTGGCACTCAGAGCGCGGCGCGGCTGGCCCGGAGCAGAGGGCGTTTCCAGCTGTGTTGCCGACGAAGGCCTGGACGACCAGGCCGTAGGTGATGGCCAGCAGGACGGCGCCGGAGACCAGGAATAGCCCGCTATACCACAGGGTCAGGCGCAGCCGCACGGTGCTCCGCGGGCGCGGTGCGTGCAGTGCCAGCGTGGTGGGCCTGCGCGAGTTCATGACATTGCTCCGATCCGGTACCCGGACCTGGGCACGGTGGTGATGAGCGGAGGCTCGCCGAGCTTGGCCCGCAGGCGGCTGACCGCGATCTTCACGGCGGCGGTGAACGGGTCAGCGTTCTCGTCCCACACCCGTTCGAGCAGCTCTTCGGCCGGCACGGTCCTGCCCTTCGCGGCGAGCAGCAATTCCAGCACGCCGAATTCCTTGGGTGTCAGGTCGAGCTGCCTACCTGCCCGCCAGGCGCTGCGCTGCCCGGTGTCCACCACCAGGTCGCCGCAGCGCAGCACGGGCGGGATGGCGGGCTGGGCGCGGCGGAACAGCGCGCCGATCCGGGCGACGAGCACGGGGAAGTCGAACGGCTTGGGCAGATAGTCATCAGCACCCAGGCCGAGCCCCTCCACCAGGTCGCCCGCCGCCGCGGCGGCGGTGAGCATCAGCACCCGGCTGCGGCACCCGGCAGCGACGAGCCTGCCGCAAACCTCGTCGCCGTGCAGGCCCGGCAGGTCCCGGTCCAAAACGACGACGTCGTAGCCGCAGGCCAGGGCCCGCTCCAGCCCAGCCGGGCCATCGAACGCGACGTCGACGGCCATCTGGGCCTGGCGCAGGCCGACGGCGACAGTCTCGGCCATCTCCCGGTCATCTTCGATCACCAGCACCCGCACGGCCGCTCCTTCCGTCGCACGCCACATCCAGGATGCCCCGCCTGGGGTTTCGGCGCAGTATCGGAGCCCGGCGCCTATCTAGCCGGACGGCGAGCCGGCTCCGCGGGCTGCTGGAGCCCGGCCCCGGCGAGCCCTGCCGCCGCCGATACCGTCCCGAAACCCCCGGCGCTCTAGAACTGGCGGCACAGTCATCCAGCGAGCTCTAAGGACGGCGGCATGAACGACGACATGGACCACGACACCGGCAGCCGGGGCCGGCAGCAGCGGCCGGAGCTGCGGCGCGCGGGAGTCCTGGCCGCCGCCCTGGCGAGTTTCGCCCTGCTGGTAGCGGCATGCGGTGGCGGCGGCTTGTCCACTCCGGGCGGGACGCCCTACCAGCAAGCGCTGGCCTACGCGCAGTGCATGCGTTCCAACGGCGAGCCGGGCTTTCCCGATCCCAGCAGCCAGGGGCTCTTTCAGAACCTCGGGCCGGTCGACATCCGCTCTGCTCAGTACCTGTCGGCCAGTAAGGCCTGCGGGCACGTGCTCCCGGCCTATCAGGCCGGTACCTTGCAGCAGCGGCAGACTCTCAGCAGGCAGCTGAAGTACGCCGCGTGCTTCCGCTCACACGGGTTCCCGGACACCCCCGATCCCATTCAGATGCCCAACGGCAATATCGAGGGTGCTGGCCCCGGAGGTGCGGTTGGGCCTGGCAGTGGCATCGACACCAACTCGCCGCAGTACAAGTCCGCGCAGCAGGCGTGCCTTCCCTTCTTGACTGGCGCGAGATCGTGAGCGGCACCGTGCCTGCGAGCCGGGCAGCTGACCAGCAGGCCGGGGCGGGCGTGGCCGCGGACGCTGGCATCGCGCGGCGACGTGGCCGGGTGGCCGCCGGCGTGATAGTTGTGGCGGCGGTCGCCGCGGCTGTCGTGGCCGGGGTCTCCGGCGCTTTTGGCAATACGGACTCGCCGGGTTCGGGGACGGCCAGCAGCGCGTACCGTACCTCGACCGCGACGGTGACCCGGGGGTCGCTGACATCGCAGACACAGGTGGCTGCGACGTTGGGTGATGCCGGGACGTACAGCGTGGTGAACCAGGCGCAGGGCACGATCACCAAGCTGCCGGGGGCGGGCCAGGTGGTGCGCCAGGGCCAGGTGCTCTACAGAGTCAACGGCAGCCCGGTGATGCTGTTGTACGGGCCGGTGCCGGCTTACCGGGACCTGGCCGAGGGGATGACCGGCCCGGATGTGGCCGAGCTGAACGCCGACCTGGTCCAGCTGCGCTATGCCACCGCCGCGCAGCTGGGCCCACGCTCGGGCTGGAACTACTTCAGCGCCGAGACCGCCTATGCGCTGGAGGCGCTGCAGGCGCACCTGGCGGTGACCCAGACCGGGACCCTGGCCCTGGACCAGGTCGTGTTCTTGCCGTCCGCCGCGCTGATCACCGGCCCGGGCCCGGACACGGTGCCGGGCGGGACGGCGACACCCGGGTCGGTGGTGCTGACCGCCTCCTCCACTACTCCGGTAGTGACCATCGCCCTGGACCCCGCGCAGCAGACCGAGGTCAAAGACGGCGAGCAGGTGTCCATTACCCTGCCCGACGGTGCCACCACCCCCGGGGTAGTGTCACAGGTCGCCGCCGTGGCTAGCGCACCGGGCAGCTCCTCATCGGCCGGGTCGGGCAGCTCCGATAACCCGAGCAGCTCCGGGTCGGACAGCTCGGCGACGATCGCCGTGCAGGTCGCGCTCAGCGACCCGAAAGCGGCCGGCAGCCTGAACCAGGCACCGGTGGAGGTGACAATTACCACCGGCAGCGTGGCCGACGCCCTGGTGGTGCCGGTGGATGCGCTGCTGGCCCAGGGCAGCGGCGGGTACGCGGTGGAAGTCATCGGCGCCGGAAACCATCACCACCTGGTGGCGGTGTCGCTGGGGCTGTTCGACGACGCTGCGGGCCTGGTCCAGGTAACCGGGACGGGCCTGGCCGCCGGGCAGCATGTCGTGGTACCGGCCGCATGAGCGCGGGCATACCCGCGGCGCCCCCGGCCGGCCGACCCGCCCGCGGTCCGCGTCCCCGGCCAGAGGCCGACGACGGTCCCGGCCTGGTACTGGAGCTGGACGAGGTGACCAAGACCTACCCAAGCGAGCCGCCCGTCGTGGCGTTGCGCGGGATCAGCTTCGCCGTCGCCGAAGGCGAGCTGGTCGCTATCACGGGGCCGTCGGGGTCGGGCAAGTCGACGCTGCTGCACCTGATGGGAACCCTGGACCGGCCCAGCGCCGGGACGGTGCGGGTCACCGGCCTGGACGTAGCCGCCCTTTCCGACCGGGAGCTGTCAGGGCTGCGGGCGGTCAGCATCGGGTTCGTGTTTCAGCAGTTCTTCCTGGCCGAGCACGCCACGGCGCTGGACAACGTCGCCGACGCGCTGCTGTATGCCGGGACAGGAATCGCCGAGCGCCGCCACCAGGCCGTCCGCGCGCTGCAGCGGGTCGGGCTCGGCCGCAAGCTAGCAGCCCGGCCGACGCAGCTGTCGGGCGGGGAGCGGCAGCGGGTCGCGATCGCCCGCGCGGTGGCGGGCCGGCCGGCGATCGTGCTGGCCGACGAGCCCACCGGCAACCTCGACTCCGCCGCCGGCGCCGCGCTGCTGGACCTGCTCGAAGAACTCAACGCCGAAGGAGCCACCATCATCGTGATTACCCACGACCACGCCATCGCCGCCCGGCTGCCCCGCCGGATCGCCGTGCTCGACGGCTGCATCGTCGCCGACACCACCACACCCGCGCTGGCCAGCCCGCCAGCCAGCCAGATCCCGCCACCCGCAGCTGAAGCCGAAGCCGGTGAGGACCCGGTGCGCCGCCGCGGGCGTCCGGGCCGCCCGCAAGAGCAGCCATGACCACCGCCCGCATGCCCGCGCCGGCCACGCTGCGCCCGTCCGACCTGGCCCGACTCGCCGCGGTGGGGCTGCGCACCCGCAAGCTGCGCGCCGCCCTGTCTGCCCTGGGGATCGCCATCGGCGTGGCCGCCATCGTCGCCGTGCTGGGCCTGTCCGCGTCCTCCCAGAACGGGCTGCTCACCGAGATCCAGGCGCTGGGCACCAACCTGCTCACCGTCCAAAACGGCCAGGACCAAGGCGGCGGAACCGCCGAGTTGCCGACCGCCGCCCCGGCCATGATCGGCCGCCTGCCCGGCGTCACCGCCGTCCAGGACACCGGGATGGTCGGCGTCAACGCCTATCGCAGCCCGCTGATCCCCGCCATCCACACCAATGCCCTGACCGTCGATGCCGCCAGCCTCGCCCTGCCCGCCGCCGCCGGCACCTCCATCGCCCAAGGCGCCTACCTCAACGCCGCCACCGCCCACGAGCCGGTCGCCGTGCTCGGCGCCGCCGCCGCGGCGTACCTGGGCATCGACCGGATCTGGCCCGGCCAGCGGATCTGGGCTGGCCGCATGTGGTTCTACGTTGCCGGGATCCTCAAGCCCGATGCCCTGGTCCCCGGGATCGACACCTCGGTACTGATCGGCTACCCCGCCACCGAGCAATACCTCGGTTTCGACGGCCACCCGTCTACCATCTTCGTCAAAGTCCAGGACAGCCAGGTCACCGCAGTGGACAACCTGCTCGCCACGCAGGCCAACCCTGAGAACCCCGGGCAGGTCCAGGTGTCTCAGCCGTCATCGGCGCTGACCGCCCAGGCTGACGCCGCAGGCGCGTTCAATGGCCTGTTCCTCGGCCTGGGCGCGGTCGCGCTGCTGGTCGGCGCCATCGGCGTGGCCAATATCATGATCATCTCCGTCCTCGAACGCCGCTCCGAGATCGGGCTGCGCCGCGCCCTCGGGGCGACCAAAGGCCACATCCGCATCCAGTTCCTGTCCGAGGCCATCCTGCTCGCCCTCCTCGGAGGCGCGGCCGGCGTCGCCGCCGGGACCCTGGCCACCGCCATCTACGCCCACGCCAAGGGCTGGGCCACCGTCATCCCCCTGGAGGCATGGGCCGGCGGACTCGCCGCCGCGCTGCTCATCGGCACCGGCGCCGGGCTGCTCCCCGCCCTCAAAGCCGCCCGCATGCCACCCACCGAGGCCCTCTGGAGCCTCTAACCCGCCTTCCGCCCCCGCACCCGGCACCGTCCGCGAGGGCCGCGAGATGGCCAACGGCAGGGTCAACCGGCGATGATGATCCAGCGGGCGCGGTCCCCTCGGAAGTGCAGGAACCGCCATGATGACCAAAAGTGCCGTGCTCGACCTGCTACCCCGCCATCACCGGCATGTTTCTCGATGATGACCTGCCTGGGTTCGGGCAGTATCGCCAAGGCGCCGGACCGGCGGGCCAAAGTGATTCAGGGCATGCGGTGGACACTACGCATGGGCTTGACGCTACGAGACCTCCGCTACCGGGCCGGTTACCCGGCGCGGGCTGGGGGACCGTGGCTGTGCAGGACTTTGGTGCGGTCGGGGTTCCAGGCGGTAGTGGTGCCGTCCGGGTTCAGAACCAAGGTCCAGCCCCACCGGTGGATGACGATCAAATGGTGGTACGAGCACAGCAGGACGCAGTCTTTGAGGCTGGTGTGGCCGCCGTTGGCTTTGTGCTTGACGTGGTGAACTTGGCAGGCCGCGGCGGGCTGACGGCAGCCGCCGGGCCACCGGCACCGCCGGTCGCGCAGGATGACCGCGTTGCGGATGCCCGGCGGGATGGTCTTGGAATACCCGATGTCCAAGGGCAGGCTGGGCCCGGCGAGGCGGGCGCCGAGCTGCTGGGTCCGCAAGAAGCTGGCCAGCCCGCCAGGGCCCGATAGCAGGTCGGCGGCCTTGCCGATGATGGCCTGAACCAGCGCGTCCCGGGACGGCGAAGCCGGGCCCGAGGAGCTGGGGACTGGCGAGTCCGGATCCGGGTTGTGGTTCCCGGCGGCCTCGGCGGCGCCGTGCTCGAGACGGTTCAGCTGCACGCACAGCCGGACCAGGTCATCGATGACGCTGACGTCCACGTCGCCAGTGACCACCGGCGTTACGGCTGCATCGCAGGTGGAGGCCCGGGCGGCGTCGCCGTTCAGCCACGCGGCGCCGTCGCCGCCGCCCTCGGACGCCGCCGCACGGCGCGCAGCCCAGCGGGCCCGCATCTCAGCGGCCCACTGGTCCTCCAGCTCCGAGTCATCCATGGCCCGCAGCTCGGCCAGCGAGACGTGGACCATCGCCTTGACCGGCTGACCGGCCCGCTCGGGGAGCAAATCGCTGGCGACCAGCCGTCGCATGGCTTCGGCTAGCGCATCGTGGTAGCGCTGCTCCCTTGTTCGAGTGTCCTCGGCCCCGGCCGGGGCGGACAACGACTCCAGCACCGCGGTCACCACCGCACCGCATTCCGGGGTTAGGTCACCGGAGATGACCCCGGCGCCGCCGAAGGTGGTCTCGACGGTGACCCGCCGGTCCTCGAACGTCTCCTCCGGGCGGTCATCCTCTGGGTCGGTCAGGGATCGGGCGTACATCTCGGCGGCCAGCTCGATTAGGCCGGTCAGGTCTACCCCGGCCCGGACCGCCGCGAGCAAGATCGCATCCGCGGCGTCACGGCAGTCCCGCGGCAGCTTGTCATCCCACTCGCAGATCTTCCGGGCGTAGGACTCCGAGACCTCCCCCTCCGCGAGCGCGGCGGCCACCCGCGGATGCGCGGCAGCCCGCCGTACCCACGCAAGATGCCCGGCGGCAGCACCTTTGGTAATCCGGGTCCGGTGGATGAGCCATGACCGCGGGCTGTAATCCGCATCCGCCGCATACCCCTGCCCGCCGGTGAACGCGCCCAGCACCCGGGCCCGGGTCGCGGTCTTGACCCCGTCCAGCTGCTCCAGAGCCTGTAGGCACTCGGCCTGAGCCTCGGCGGCCATATCATCCGCGTCCGCAGACAGGTAGCCCAGCACCGCGCGGAGCACGCCCAGTGCCTCACGGGTGCTACCGAATCCCGGGGTTTCACTCACCGCTTCTCGTCACCTCCCCCAGATACTCGGGCCTGCGAATTCGGATCGTTTCTTAGTTCGATTCTAGCGTTGAAGTATGACATTTCTTGAAAGAAATGCCGCCCGCCACGAAGTGTTTTTATTGCGTTCGGAGTGGCCACTGTGGTGTTGCGCGTTATCCACGGTGAGGTCGCAGCGACGGCGGGAGTAACCACGGTCCGTTCGGAGTAATGATCTTGAATTTCAGCGGAGCAGCTCGCGGGCGATGACGAGTTGCTGGATCTGGCTGGTGCCCTCGTAGATGCGGAACAGGCGGACGTCGCGGTAGAGGCGTTCGACGGGGATGCCGCGGATGTAGCCGGAACCGCCGTGGATCTGGACGGCGCGGTCCGCGATCCGGCCGACGGCCTCGCTGGCGAAGTACTTGGCCGCGGACGGGGCGAGGCGCTGGTCGGTGCCCGCGTCGTACTCGGCGGCGGCGTGTAGGACCAGCGACCGGGCGGCCAGGTACTCGGTGTGGGAGTCGGCGAGCATGGCCTGGATGAGCTGGTACTCACCGATCCGGTGGCCGCCTTGGGAGCGTTCCTTGGCGTAGGCGACGCTCTCGTCGATCAGGCGGGCCGCGACGCCGACGCAGAGGGCGGCGATGACCAGCCGGCCGTGGGCCAGGCTCCGCATGGCGGTGGCGTAGCCGGCCTGGGCCGCCTCGCCGACCAGGGCGTCGGCGGGGACGCGGGCGCCGGTGAAGGCGACGTCGGCGGTCCAGGCGCCGGCCTGGCCCATCTTGTGGTCGCGGGCCGCCACCGCCACCCCGTCGGTGCGGGCGGGCACGATGAAGACGCCGATGCCCTTGCCGGGCGGGGCGTCCGGGTCGGTACGCGCGAACACCATGAACGCGTCCGCGGCGGGGGCGTTGGTGATGTACCGCTTGAGCCCGTCGATGACCCAGCTGTCGGTGTCCTTCCGCGCGGTGGTGACCAGCCGGCTCGGGTCGGATCCGGCGTCGGGCTCGGTCAGGGCGAAGGAGGCGACCACCTCGCCGGAGGCCAGCCGCGGCAGCCACTGCTTGCGCTGTTCCTCGGTCCCGGCCAGGACCAGTACCTGCCCGGCGATCCCGTTGTTCGTGCCGAACAGGGACCGGAACGCGGGGCAGGTGTAGCCGAGCTCGATGGTCAGCCGCACCTGCTGGTCCACCGACAAGCCGAGGCCGCCGTACTCGGTGGGCAGGGCGTAGCCGTACAGGCCCATCTCCTTGGCCTGCTCGATCAGCCGGGCGGGAATCTCGTCGGTTTCGTCGATGCCGGCTTCGGCGGGCATCACCTCGCGCCGGATGAACTCGCGCACCACGTCGAGCAGCTGGTCGAATTCCGTCTCGGTCACCATGAGCGCGACCCTAACCTGCGGGCCCAGACGGCGGAAGGCCTGGGTTCGCTATCGTCGGGATGCCGAAGACCGCGCACGGGCGGATTTGCCGGCTGGACTGGCTCGGCCCGGATCGTCCACGATGATCAGGGCGCGTACTTCAAGATCAACCTGGACTGAGGTGGACATGGCTGAGGAGAACCTGGCCCGGCAGGCCGAGCTGGCGCTGGAACGGCAGGGCGACTACGACTCGCTGTTCTACGAGGGCCAGTGGCATTCGGCCGGCTCGCTCGCCGAACGCGCGGCCAGGTTCGCGACCGGGCTGAGCGGCCTGGGCGTTCGGCCCGGGGACCGGCTGGTCGTGCTGATGGCCAACTGCCCGGAGGTCCTCATCACCTACAGCGCGGCGTGGCGGGCCGGGGCGGTGGTGACGCCGCTGATCTTCCTGGTCAGCGAGGACGAACTGCGGAACGCGCTGGTCGACTCCGGGGCGGTCGGCGTGGTGACCACGGCGGAGTTCCTGCCCAAGGTGTCCGCCGCCTTGGCCGGGGCGCCCGAGGTCCGGTTCGTGGTGGTGCCCGGTGCTCAGGGTGCGGGCTTGGCCGCTCCGAGCGTTCCGGTGCTCGACTTCGCCCAGCTGGAGGCGGCCGCGCCGGGGTTGATCGTGGACCGGGCGGGGACCGACCTGGCCGCGCTGCTGTACACCGGAGGCACGACCGGCCGGTCCAAGGGCGTACCGCTGACCCACGCGAACCTGTTCTGGTGCGGGTGGGCAGCGCACCAGAGCTCGGTGCGGGCCAACGTGACCACCTCGGTCCTCCCGCTTCCCCTCGCGCACGCCTACGGGCTGCTGGTCTTCTGCGGCGGCTTTCACCGGGACGAGGGGGCCAGGACCATCCTCATGCGCTGGTTCGACCCGGCGGGGTGGGTGAAGCTGGCCCAGGAGCACCGGGCCCAGGGCAGCGCGCTGGTGCCGTCGATGATCCAGATGCTGCTCGGCCAGCCGCTGGAGGAGGCCGACCTGTCCGAGCTGACCGCCATCTCCTCCGGGGCGGCGCCGCTGCCCGAGGAGGCCCGGCGGGAGTTCGAGGCGCGGGTGCCGACCGCGACGATCTACGAGGGTTACGGGTGCACCGAGTCGGCCACCCTCATCTCCGCCAATCCCGCCGGCGCCCGCCGGGTGGGCAGCGTCGGGCTGCCAGTGGCCGGGTGCGAGGTGTCCATCCAGGACGACAGCGGCGCGAAGTTGCCCGCGGGCCAG
>Ga0210388_10003747_pt1 | contig 11867 bp, 9 predicted proteins | sample IncBWC19OmetaG_FD_155485 | JGI IMG/M metagenome (GOLD analysis project Ga0210388, IMG submission 155485) | Forest soil microbial communities from Barre Woods Harvard Forest LTER site, Petersham, Massachusetts, United States - Inc-BW-C-19-O ... | reverse complement strand
ACGAGGGGATGGGTTCGCCTGGAGCTTATTGCTCAGGATCTGAAGTACGCCCTGCGGCAGTTGCGGACATCACCGGGTTTTGCGATCACCGTAATAGGGACGCTCGCTCTTGGTTTGGGGGCCACCGGCGCGATGTTCACCGTTGTTGACCGTGTACTGTTGCGGGCACTGCCATACCAAAACGCCCGGCAAATAGTGGAGATCAAAGAGACAGGCCGAAAGGGAGTCCGCGATGGCGCCCCGTTTCTCGATCTGCAGCAGTGGCGCGAACGAAGCCACACCCTCAGCGATGTAGCGTTCTATAGCGCCAATAAGAGTGTTTCTTTCCTGGAGGGAAATACTGGAGCGACGCAGGTTGTCGCTCCGAGGGTAAGTGCCAATTTGTTCGCGCTGCTGGGAATGCATCCTGCTGTCGGTCGCGGCTTTGAGGGCGGACCGCAAAGCGGGTCTGTTCGACCCCAAGATGCACAGACAATGATTTTGAGCGACACGGTTTGGCGAACCGTCTACGGCAGCGATGCGAATATTCTAGGTAAGGCCATCAAGCTCAACGGGGAGTCATACACCGTCGTAGGTGTGATGCCACGTGGCTTCACATTCCCGTTCGGCGGAGCGAATCCCGTGGTGTGGACACCAATTGTGCTGACAGAGGCAGACGCTGCGCGGAACGAAGACGTGATTCCCACTTACGCCACGATCGCGCGCCTTAAGTCCGACGTAACGCTGCAGTCTGCGGAAGCGGAACTAAAAGGAATCCAGACCGAAGTATCCAAGGCATACACAGACCCGTATGACCGTGAAGAGGTCTCTTCGATCCAGGTGCAGCGGTATGGCGATTCGTTGGTAGGCGGGGATCTCAGCAGGGCGTTGCTGGCTCTTTTTGGCGCTGCGGTGGTGTTATGGCTTATCGCCTGCGTGAATGTGACGAGCCTGCTGTTGGCGCGCTCGACGGCACGCCGGCGGGAGATTGCCGTGCGTGGCGCACTCGGAGCCAGCCGCGGACAAATCGTGCTGCAGCTCCTGATAGAGGGCTTGGTTCTGAGTGGAATCGCCTCACTCTTGGGGCTCGGTTTGGCCCTGCTGACGGTAAGACTCTTCAAGCATGCACTGACGACCCAGTTCAACATCCACGTTACGTTGACGCCAAGCGCTTCAGTGATCCTGATTCTGCTGGGGCTGACGCTTGTGAGCGCTCTGCTGGCGTCGATATGGCCAGCCATCGGCGCAGCAAGAGCTTCTATTGAACCCGCGCTGCGCCAAGGTAGCGCCCAGGGCGGGACCGGGAGAGCACAACATCGAACCCGCGCCTTACTCGTGGTATCGGAGATTGCGATGTCGCTGACCCTGCTGGTCGGATGTGGGCTGCTACTACGCACGATCTACGTATTGAAGCATTTGCCGCTGGGGTTCCGGACGGACCATATAATCGTTGCCAACATGACGATTCCGTCGTTCAAGTTCGCGGGCAGAGACATCAGGACGGAACTCTATCAACCACTGCTGGAGCGAGTGCAACACTTGCCGGGCGTGCAAAGCGCGTCGTTGATGACGGAGGTGCCCCTCGGCAACACGTTCCAGATGATCTTCACGTTCGCCGTGGACGGAAACACGGCCGCCGATATCCGGCAACGGGACTTGAAAGCCCAGTTCCGTGCCGTAGGCCCGGAGATGCAGCGCGTATTCGGCTTTCGGATGGCAGAAGGAAGATTCTTCAACGAACAAGATACCGCCAGTTCTCAGCCGGTGGTAGTGGTGAACCGCGCGTTTGTAAAGGGGTTCCTGGGAGATGATCAGGATCCAAAGAAAATCCTGGACAAGAGTCTGATTGGCTATGGCAAGAATCGACGGGCGGTCGTAGTGGGTGTGCTGGACGATGAGCGGCAAGTGTCCATCGCTGAGCAATCGCAACCGGAGATCGAAGTTTGCATTCCGCAGATTACGCCAGACAGTGGTTTTTACAAGAGCGCGGAAGGGCTGGCAATGGATCTGGCGGTGCGGACAGAACGGAGTCCTTCTTCAGTCGTCCCCGAGTTGCGTCGGCTCATGCAAGACGCAAGTCCGGAGCTTGCGACCAGCAACTTTACAACGATGGATCAGGTTGTTGAGGACTCATATGGGAGCCAACAGCTTGCAGCGAGGCTACTGGAGATGTTTGGAGGGTGCGCACTTCTTCTCTGCGTGGCGGGAATCTACGGATTGCTGGCATACCTGGTAACCCAGAGAACGAGAGAATTGGGCCTCCGAATTGCGCTAGGCGCCCAGCGCAACGACGTGATGTGGCTTGTATTGCGGCAGGCTACTTGGATGCTGCTCGTAGGCTCGGGTATCGGATTAGTCTTGGCGTATCTCTCCAGCGGTCTATTGAGAACGTTCCTTTATGGAGTCAAGCCAAATGACCCGTGGACGATGGGAGCCGTCACGCTGTTGCTCACAGGAGGCGGCATAGCAGCGGCATATTTGCCGGCTCGACGCGCGGCTGGGATTGATCCTATGCAGGCACTCCGCACCGAATAAGGTTGGCTCTAACCGCTGTCACGGTGGGCCGCGCCTTCGCCGCCTGTGTTTCCTCCACAGTGAAGTCGCAAGTGGCGTGGACGGTCATTCCTCGCAGGCGGCTGCAAGCAGTTCGTCCAGTGCCTGCCCGCTTGCGTAAGCGCCCTGGCCGGATGGAAGCTGAAGGAGGTGAGACATTTTGTCAATAACCAGATGGCGTAAAGCCATACTCCTCTTGGTCTCGACCGGACTACTGTCTCAGATCGCTTGTTTCAGTAAGCGACCTATTGTAGTTGTGAGGGAGGGATTTCGTTTACAGTCGGTGAACAACGACCTTCTTCTCATGACGCCGCCAGTTCCCGAAGGTCAGCCGGCGAACAGTCCCTTGAAGATCACTTCCGGACTGTTTTCGATCAGGCCCCAACAATCTTCAATATGTCGCGCCGAGAACGGCCCCTTCAAGCTTGAACCGAAATCAGATTCGAGTTCAGTGCATTTCGAACTGCCGTCACCTAGCCAATGGCTGCAGGACTTACAGGGAAGGTCGGAAGTTGGTAGTCGTGACGACTTTGAAGCGCTTCATGCATTTCTAGGCGAAGTCGATCAGCTGCAAGACAAGAACTGCTTTGCAAACACAGATGCGGAAACACTCAAAACTTTCATCATAGCGACTCTCCCCAGCCTACCGACTGAGGGCGCATTCAGTTCGCGTTCAAGTTCGGGGGCACTCGATTTGAAAGCGGGCATGCGACTGAAGATCGAGCGAGCCTATTTTGACCACCCCGGAGTACCGCAGGAACGTGACTTTCAGGGAATTGAATCTAACTACTTTGATATTGAGTCAGCTGGAGGCGGGAAGACCAGATTTCGTATCGGGAACACTCAATACTCTTCCTCGGTAGTCGCCGAGGCTGCCAAGGCTTCTCGCCGAGATGTTCAACTGAGTTCAATATCCGAACCGTTTCACTATCGGTTACTGTTTTTTACTTATCTCGTCCCGCAGGAAACTCGAATATCAGCGGCAATCATAGGAGCGACCACAGTGGATCAGTTGGATGATCTTGAACGAAAAGTTCGATCTCGCCCCGATGATACTTGCAAGCAAAGTGGCCTTGCTACAGAGCCATTTTGTGTACGATTCGAAGGACCCGTTACGGTAAGTGCCCAATTCAGCGTAACTGTAAACGGCGACGTTAAATTTGTTGATTGGGGGACTCAACTGAAAAATGTGTTGCCAGGAGGATCGAGTACGAAGAAGCTAAAGTCGCTTCGCATACAGCGAAGCTTTATGAACTCCTATTACGACGTATACTTCGATCCTCGGGAATTAAGAATCCTTTCACTTTGGTTGGTGGATGGAGACCGCCTCAGCTGGTAAAGGGCTCACCGGCATTTTTCCACCGTGGAATAGTGAAGTATGCCAAAAAGCGCATTTGCAGAATATGGCACTTGGATGCGCAATCAATCCGCAACGGTCGAACGCGCCTGTTCCCCTCCGACTGGGACAATGAGTATTTAGTTGAATTCGCCAACCGTATCCTTTCTGGGCCAGGGATGCGTCAGGGGCTGCCCACATGATCAACGCTCGCTCGGAGTCCGCAGCCATCATGCCCGCGTTTCGCGATGCGTTGAAACTGCCTCGTTTCCGCAGCCGGTTTCTAGGCGTGGCGCAAGAGCGGAAAGACGCGACAGCCCGACTGTTTTGAGGTTCGCGACGGAAGTCTGTTCGCCTTTGCCGGAATCTGGCAACGATGGAGAAATCCCAGCCGCGGGATTCTCGAAACCTGTTCGATCCTGACCACGACCCCGAACGCGGTTACGTCGGCCGTGCACGACGCATGCCCGTGATTCTCGACGACGCTGCCAACGACCTGCGGGTCGATCCTGGAATGAAAGACGTCGATGCCGCTGACCTGCTGAAGCCCTGCGACGCCGAATGCTCCGCCCTCGCCGAGCCCGTAGAAACACAATCCCAGCTCTTCTAAAAGTCCTCTGAAACCAGGGATGGTTTTATGTGGAGACAGCCGCCCCCGGCTGTCTTTCGAGCGCAGCTCGAATGGTTTTCGCCGGCACCAAAACTGACTCAAAAATCGCTTGACATATTCCCATATCGGAATATATATTTCTTCCATGGCCAGAGCGGCAACCACTTCGGATGCTTTCAACGCGGTGGCCGAACCACGCCGTCGCGACATCCTGAACTATCTGGCCGTGCAGGAGCGGCCGGTCGGGGATATCGTGGCCAGCCTCGGCCTGGAACAGCCCTCGGTGTCGAAGCATCTTCGCGTGCTGCGCGACGTAGGTCTGGTCCGGGTTCGCCGTAATGGACGCCACGTCTTCTATCGCACCAACGCGGAAGCCATTCTTCCCATGCACGAGTGGACCAAGACATTCGAGCGCTTCTGGGATCACCAGTTGAACCGCATCAAGGAACGCGCCGAGGCCAAGGCCCAGCGGCCAGAATCTGATCGAGCCAAGTGACACGATAGTGACGACGACAATGACGACGACCAGAAACACCAAAGGAGATCGAAATGATTGAAACCGCAGCAGGACTCGAGAGCTTGACCGTAACCATCACCCGCGAAATTCAGGTGCGCGCGCCGCTCGGCGTAACCTTCGACGCGCTGCTGGAACAACTCGGGCATGGCAATGAAACACCAGAAGGTCCCATGCCGATGAAGATTGAGGCATGGCCGGGCGGACGGTGGTTCCGCGATCTCGGCGATGGCAACGGCCATTTCTGGGGACATGTGCAGGCCATCAAGCGGCCGACGCTGGTTGAAATCACGGGGCCGCTGTTTATGTCGTACGCGGCCGTGTCAAATTTGCAGTACCGCTTGAGCGAGAACGATGGTGGAACGCTGATCAAGTTTCACCACTTCGTACTCGGCGTGATTCCGGACGAGCACAAAAAAGGAATGACCAAGGGGTGGGACCACATGCATGACCGGCTGCGCGCCCGCGCCGAGGCCAAGAGTACCCGCTGAGCAGGGAAGTACGTATCGCTAAAGTTGCAGGAGGAATTCCATGTGTCCGGCATGTATCGCCAGCGCAGCTTTGATTGGCGGCAGCGTGGTGTCGACCGGAGGGTTGACCGCGTTTGTCGTGAAACTTGTTCGCTCTAACGGTTCCAAACTCAAGAGCGAACCAACCGATGATTTGAAGACCGTGATCGAAGAGAGTAGCGGAAAGGAGAAATGAACATGGCTGTATTGAATGCAGTGACGACAAACGAGAACGAAAAAACAACAGGCAAGATTAATCGACCCGTGGTGCCGCAAGCCGAGTGGCTTGCCGCCCGACAGGAACTTCTGCGCAAGGAAAAAGAATTCTCGCGCCTGCGCGATGAACTCAGCCGCCAGCGCCGTGAGATGCCCTGGGAAAAAGTCGAGAAGCAATATGTGTTCGACGGACCGAAGGGCAAAGAGACGCTGGCCGATCTGTTCGGCAAACGGAGCCAGCTGATCGTCTATCACTTCATGTTCGGGCCGGGCTGGAAAGAGGGCTGTCCCAGCTGCTCGTTCCTGGCCGATACTTTCGATGGAGTGTCCACCCACCTGGCGCATCGCGACGTGAGCTTTGTGGCAATTTCGCGCGGCACGCTGCCCGAACTCGAAGCCTTCAAGAAGCGCATGGCATGGCAGTTCAAATGGGTCTCATCCTTCGGCAACGACTTCAATCATGACTACCACGTGTCGTTCTCGAAAGATCAACAGGCGCAAGGTAAGGTCTACTACAACTACGAAAAAGCAGAGTTTCCTTCCGAGGAAGCGCCCGGTGCCAGTGTGTTCTACAAAAACAGCGCCGGCGAAATCTACCACACCTATTCCACCTATGCCCGCGGGCTCGATCCCATGGTCGGTACGTACAACTGGCTCGATATCGCGCCCAAGGGCCGCGACGAAGATGGTCTGGCCTTCACCATGGCATGGGTTCGCCACCACGACAAATACGTCGACGGCCAAGTCGTCGACATAAAGCAGCTCTACGTCCCTCCCGCAAAGTCCGGAACGTAAAGGAAATGTGGAGCGGCAGGTCTGCCCGTGTGGGAGCGGGCACTCCTGCCCGCTCGCCTTTGATTTTTGTTTTTGATCTCTGTTTTTTGGTCTTTTCCCTGCAGCCGCTCTGAGAAGAGTCCACACCCTAACGCTTGTAAACCGTCGTCTCCGGATGGTAGTTCCGCCAGTCGAACCAGTAATCCTTCAGCGAGGGCACGCGATCCAAACACTTGCCCTGAGCCGGTCCCGAGATCGCGCAGCCCTGAAAATTCCACTCGCTGGCCGTCGCAGTGTCGAGCATGATCCAAGGCTTGGGAGGCGCAGGCGCAGTCGGTGTCGAGGAAGCATCCGCCTTGGCGTCGGCTGGCTTCGCATCAGCCGGTCTCGAATCGGTCGTTTTTCCATCCGATGGCTTGGCGTCGGACGCCTTGATCTCAGTCGGCTTGGTCTCGGCCGGCTTAGCCTCGGCGGTCTTCCCCGTTCCCGCCGCCGGAGCTGGCGCATCTGACTTCGTGACGGCCCCCGCATCGTTTTTCGTTTCTGCCTCCGGATCGGCCTTCAAGAAAAACTCCGCATCCTTTCCGTCAATACGGCTGACGAATACACGGAATGATTTTCCGTCGGGCCCCACCGCAACCAACAGCGGCATGCCGTTCACGCGATCGACTACCGGAGATTCCTTGACCAGCGTTTCCCACGGATAAGCGCGGCCCGGGCCGTCGATCTCCAGCCCCACAATCACGTCCCGCGACTTCAGCGCAGTGCCGGCGAAACTGATGGGCACAGGATATTTGGCCACTTCCGGTTCCCACTTGCTGTCATACTCCTTGACGTACTTCTGCACCGGTGCCAGCACTTTTCCGTCGGAGACTTCCGCCTTCCACTCGCCGTAGGTCAATTCGTCGCTCAACACCAGTTCGAGGGCCGAGCCTTTCAGCGGACCGTAGATCGCCTTGCCGGTGATCTGCTGCCACCAGGTTCCAGTCTCTTTGTCGCGCATCAGGAAGTTCTGATTGTTGATGCCGGCGAGATAGAAATGCAGCACCCTGCCGTTGACTGTCCGCGTCCACACCAGACCGGTGTGGCATAGCGTTCAATACGTCGCCGCGATAGGCACGCCGCCGACCACGTCGTTGAGCACGTGGTGATAGGCCATCTGCAGGATCGGATAAGCACGCGCGTCGGAGTCGATCCGCACCGCGAGAATTGTTTCGTTCTTATCCAGTTTGCTCTCAGCTTCGGTTTCGAACCGCGCGCTGTCTACGGGATGGAACATCCACTCGAAATAGTTCAGGCGAGCCATCACGGTGGAGAAGAGGACGGGAACCATCACCACGCAAAGAACAATCCTGCGCCACAAGTTGGCACTTCCCCATAGCGCGAACACCGCGGCCAGACTCACCGCGCCTGCCAGCAGAGTTCCCCACGGGGCGCGATAGCGCAGCGCCATCGCGAGCATCAGTCCCTTCGGAGTCTGGTGCTTGAAGGGCTGGATGATGATCGCGGGAATGAAGAACAGTGCAATCGCCACTAGGGCTGACGCTAGAAACAAAATCCACAGATAACCGCGGCGTGGCTGCATAAGGGTGAGAGTCCGCTCTGGATTCTACCGGATGTTGAAAAGAAGAAAACCCCGGTCCGCGTGAGCGGAACCGGGGCGGTAAATCATTGAAACATACTATTGCGGTGTGAAGTTCTGGTGATAGCTCAGGTTGACGACGTCCTGGAATTCCGGCGTAGCTGGAGGCAGGTTGGCCGGGTTCAGGAACAGTACGTCAAAGTAATAATTTCGCGGTGGCGGGCTGTAAACCGTTCCGCCCGGTCCGTCCTTGTACGTACCCGTGGCGTACTCCGAGTAGTACATGCTGACCAGCGATCCGTCATAATACAGCGCCTGGCCACCCCAGTTTTCAAGGTAGCGCAGGAAGTTGTGCAATCCGCCGTCGGTCCCAAAGTCCTGGGCCACGCTCGTCCAGGTCGGGATCGGGAAGGGAATGTTCTTACCGCCCGAGATGGCTGCCCGGTAATACGCGGGCGCACCCGGTGTGCGGCTGGCGGCGCTGGTGGGGAACATCAAGCTGTTCATATCGCCCCACTGGTTGGACAGAACCGTAACCGAGTCGGCGATGATCGAAGCTGCCGAATGCGGCGTCTGTGTCGGGGTTGGGTTATTCGCCGTGCCCCAGAACGGATCCGCCGCTTGCGTGTTGTAGTTGCCCTGAACGTAGACCGGGTTCTCGGAGGCGACAGTGAATCCGCCGCATCCCGTGGGGTTGGCCGCAGTCTGCGAGCAAGCGCTTGCCGGCGGCATGACCGGCAGGTAGCTGGCCAGTCCGGCGCTCATGCCACCGTCGACCAACTTCAGCACGTGCCGTGCACCGCTGACCGGATTCGCCATGCCTTCCTGGTCAGTCGCGCCCGTCAGCAATGCGCCTGTCGACGTGTTATAGCTGGCGCAGTCGACGGAAGCAGCCGTGCCAGCGTTGGCCACGTTGATACGCTTGTACGGATTCAGCGGAACGGTATTGGTGTTGATCCCGAATCCGTATCCAATATTTTTCTCGCCCCAGTTGTCGAGGAATCCGTTCTGATCGACGTCTTCCGGCGAATAAGTGTAGTAGGTCGCCGGTTCCAGAACTCCGTCGGTCGTGGTGGAGGTCAGGTTCTGCGCCGAGTTGACCACGTCCTCGATGCCCGATTCTCCGTTGATGACGCCGGCCGGAGTCTGGCCGCCGTTGGAGGGGTGCGCCGCTGGCAGCATGCCGCGGTGATCCGAGAAATAGAGAACGTACCCGTTAAAGTTGGTGTAGTTGACGTTGGCGCCGGTCGTTCCGCCGCCCATCGTGCCGTTCAACCACCGCGCCAGGTTGCCCACATCCAGCTCAACCGCGTTCATGAAGCCATTGACCGAGCAGGTGGAGTACGTGTTGTTGCCGCTGGTCGTGTTGGCGATCGCGTTGTCGCGCATTTCGCCTTCGCGAGCATCGTAGAAGTTGATGGGATAGAAGTTCCCCGAGGTGCCGGCGCCGTGTGCGGCCGCCGTTCCCAGAGTCGGACGCAGCTGCTGCAGAATCAGAATCGCGTTGGGATCAACCGCGTTGGTTCCCGGAGCAGTCGGCGGGTTGTTGAAGATGCGGCTGAAGCCCAGTTTCAACCACTCCTGCGTGACTCCCACCCAGACGGTTCCGTTGTAGTATTCCACGCGGATCCAGGGACCACCGCTGGCCGCGCTGCTCATGGCAGCTACCGACGCGGGATTGGTCGTCACTTCATCGATCAGCGGAAATCCGGTTGCGGTCCAGTTTCGCAATCCGGCATCGGTATAGGGGTTGACCCAGCCGAACGTGCCCGGCGAGGCCCAGCCAAAGAATTCGGTCGCGCCCGACGAAAGAGCCAGTGATGTAGGGGCTCCGGTCGGGAACTGGTAATCGTTGGCATCCAGTGCCGCAGTGCCACGCTCAGGGTGCAGGTCGGCGATGGTATCGGAGAGCAGAATCCGGATTTGTGCCTTGTTGTACAACCGCGAACTGCCCAGCGTGCTCGATGCAGCTTCGCCCGGCAGCGGCTTACGCACAATCGAAATCGGATCGGTGCAAGGTGGCGGGTTGCTGGTGCAGCTGTTCTGCACGAATGGCAACTCCATGTTCTTGGCGCCGGTCAGCGAGTTGGTGACAAATCCATTCAGCGTGCCCGAAGAAAGGCTGGGGAAGTTGGCATTCGCCGCGCCACCCACGCTGGGGTAGCCGCCGCTCCAGCTGGCATCGCCCGGCACCGTTCCAGCGCCCGGCAGTGCCACGCAGTTCGCTCCCGTGGGCGGAAATGTATTCAGCTGGCAACCGGAGGTAGCTTTCGGAACGTAAACCGTTCCAGCGTAGCCGGAAGTCGTCGGGTGTCCGTTTTCCAGCTGATCCATCACGATCTGCGAGTAAGCCGAGATCTTGTCGTTGAATACCAGATCAGCACCCGAAGCCAGGAACAGATTCTGGTTGGTGTGTACGCGGCCGCCGAAACTGAAATTCGGACCGGCGAAATAGCTGCAATCGTAGCCGCAGAACACGCCGAACTGAAACACCGGAATCAGCGCGACTTCCACTTTGCGCGTGATGTTGGCGGTTGCGCCTGCCGGACGCGAAGCGATCACCGACAGCGTCATCGGAACGATTTCTGCGTAGAGCCCCTGGTTCGAACCGGAGCTCACGGTGTTGAAGCTGGTTTGCGGAAGTCCGGTCAACGGGTTCGTCGGAACGTTGATGCTCTCGTTGTAGGACATACCGCTGACCATGGCCGACGTGGGGGGATTGGTGGCCAGGGCTTGAATCTGGGTGACCGTCGGAACCTGGTATTGAATGTAGAGCGCGGCCAGGTCTGAGGTCAGTTTTTCCATCCCCGACTCAGCTCCGTAGTAGGCCAGATTCGCTTCCAGGTCGTTGCCGCCCATCTTGGACTCGTTGGTGACCATGAACAACAGGCCAGCCGCCACACCGGACAGCAGCACCAGAATCAGCAGCGCTGCAATCAGGGTGAATCCTCGCGAGTTATTTGTTGCCTGTCCCATATGTTTGTTCTCCTGCCCCAAGAAACGCCTTACTGATATCGATTACGAAATGCCATATTTCGTGCGCTGACGGAAGTCGCCAGGTACATGTTCTGGGATTTGTTTCCGTTGTTGAACATGCTTTGTCCCATGACCACGATGTTGATTTTCTGCACCAGGTTTGGCGATTCGCCTACACCGATGGGGTTGGGCTGATTGGCGTCGAGCGCGTTGGTGGTCGAGTTATAGGTGTCGTAAGCGAATTGCAGGTTGATGATGTCGTCGGCCACCGGCACCGGCGTAAGGCCGTTGACCTGGCGCATCAGCCGCGGAGTCTGACCCGCGCCCGGAACCGTCAGGTAATAAGTCACGGCAAACAGACGGTACGCGGTACCCTGCGTGGTTCCGACTGGCGGCGGGAAGGCATAGCCTGCGCCACCGCTCACTGCATAAACGTTGTTGGTGTGCGTCGCTCCGCTCCAGTTCATGTTCAGCGGATCAAGATTGGCGAAGGTAATCGAAGTTGCACTCACGTTCGTCGCCTCGCCCACCGCGGTCACGCCGTTGGTTCCGTTGATGAGAATCAAATCGCCCTGCTGGATGCCGCCCGCGGCATTCGGCAGCGGAGGCGCCGGAGTATACGCGGGATTCGCCGTCAGGTTGATCAGTGTGCCGTTGGGAGTCGTTGGGAACGTGACGTTGTACTCCCACAACGGAAAGTTGTAGTCGCAATAAAGAACCGTGATGCTGTCGTTAATCGCCGGCGCAGGCGCAGCCGGAATCACGGCGCTGGCTTCCACTCCGTTGCTATAGCCCGGAATGATGCCGTACATGTAATT
>Ga0210388_10003746_pt1 | contig 11869 bp, 6 predicted proteins | sample IncBWC19OmetaG_FD_155485 | JGI IMG/M metagenome (GOLD analysis project Ga0210388, IMG submission 155485) | Forest soil microbial communities from Barre Woods Harvard Forest LTER site, Petersham, Massachusetts, United States - Inc-BW-C-19-O ... | reverse complement strand
ACGGCCGTCATCATCCAGCGGAGCGTACGCTTCCAGGCCATATCTCTGCCCGGTGGCAAAGTCTTCCGCTCCGTGGCCCGGCGCCGTGTGCACGATTCCGCTGCCTTGATCCAGCGTCACGTAATCCGCCAACACACCCGGCACGCGCAATTCTTCCAGGAACGGATGCTGAAATTTCACGCCTTCCAGCTCGCGTCCCCTTCCGATTTTCGTGAATGGGCTTCCCGTCTCCAACCCAAGCACGACAGCCAGTTCCGGGTCGTTTAGTCTTGCCTCCGCCAGCAGCAGTTTGCCTGCGCCAGTCTCCACCACCACATATTCATAATCAGGATGAAACGCGAGCGCGCGATTAGCCGGCAGCGTCCATGGCGTCGTCGTCCAAATCAACGCACTCACATCGCCGCCAATCCCAAGCTTCTTGGATTTCTCATCCGCCACAACCGGAAACTTCACCCAAATCGAAGGGCTGGTGATGTCTTCGTATTCAACTTCCGCTTCAGCCAGAGCTGTGCGGTCGTAAATGCACCAGTAAACCGGTTTCAACCCGCGATACACATACCCTTTTTCAAGAAACGTGATGAACGCATCGGCTACGCGCGCCTCGTATGACGGATCCATCGTCAGGTACGGCTTCTCCCATTGTCCAAACACGCCCAGCCGCTTGAATTCCCGCCGGTGAGCATCAATATATCCGGCTGCAAACTCCCGGCACATTCGCCGAAACTCCGCCGCGGACACTTTGTCTGTCTTGCCTCCAAGCTCCTTCTCAACTTTCGTCTCAATCGGCAGACCGTGGCAGTCCCAACCTGGAACGTAGGGCGTTCGAAATCCAGCCATCGTCTTCGACTTCACGATCATGTCTTTCAGTATTTTGTTCAGGCCGGTCCCCAGATGGATTTCACCCGTCGGGTAGGGTGGCCCATCGTGAAAGACAAACACCGGCGCAGCCGCTCGCGATTCCTGGATGCGATGATAGAGCCGCATCTGATCCCAGGCCGCCAATTGTTCTGGCTCGCGCTCGGGCAGTTTGGCCTTCATGGGAAAATCTGTTTTGGGAAGATTCAGCGTACTCTTCAGGTCGCGCGTTTTCGCCATCTAATAGGGATTAATTGCCTTTCTCCTGATGCAGGCCGGGAAACTCGGAGCCTCAGTTGAGACCTCTATGTTACAATGATTTCGGAACGGTGTCAGCCGCCCGGCCCCAGACATCCTTTTTCGCAGACTAGCGTCTAATAGTAGGCAGGGCGTAACGGGGAAGTCTTAGGCAAAATCGATGGCAGACTATACCTCCAGACTTGACGATGCCGGACGCTCCACCACCGAGCCGACTCTCCGCGTTGGCCGCTTGCCGTCTCCAGTTCGCACTTCAGCCCTCAGAGATTTCTTTTCCAACGTAAAGGATTTTCTCTTCGAGCGCCCCACCAGACTTAAAGGCGGCGAGCCCGACGTTTTCAATAATCCCGGTTTCGGCGAGAGCTTCCGCGACAATCTCAAGGAATTCTGGCGCTCCGCTCCGCGCGGGGCGGTGAATTCGGATTTGCTGGTCAATTGGAATACCGGGTTTGGCGGATTCTGGCAGAACCTGCGCGACATGATTTCTCCGCCGAAACTTCCACCTCTGAAAACTACCAGCGCGCCTGTCGCCGTCCCCGAAATTTGGTCTAAAAACACTCAGTTCACGCGCGTGCAAGCTCTCTCGCTGGCCTTTCACGTCGTGGTCATCGTGCTCATTGTCCTGCCTTTGTTGCCCGCTCTCATGAACCCAGCAACCACCCAGGCCAAGACCATGATCGTCACGCCACTCGACATTAGCTCACCGTACTTGCCCAAGCTTCCGCCTGGCGCCAAGAAAGCTGGTGGCGGCGGTGGCGGCGGCTCGCACGAATTGTTGCCTGCCAGCAGAGGTAAGCTTCCCAAGTTCAGTTTGACTCAAATCGCTCCGCCCAAAGTGAAAGTGCCCGAGAATCCAAAGTTTGCCGTCACGCCTACCGTCATCGGCATGCCGGATATGAAGCTGGCCAGCCCCAATATGTCGAACTGGGGCGACCCCATGTCCAAAGTCACCAATGACTCTAACGGCCCGGGTAGCGGTAATGGTATCGGCTCCGGAAACGGTACAGGAGTTGGCAGCGGCAGCGGCGGTGGCGTCGGCCCAGGCGAAGGCGGCGGAACCGGCGGCGGAGTTTTCAACGCTGGCACCGGCGGCTATGGCAATCCCGCTTGTATCTATTGTCCAACCGCGCAGTTCTCTGACGAAGCCGTAAAGGCTAAATATCAGGGAACGGTTTATCTAACGGCTATCGTCGGGCCAGATGGTCGCGCTACAGATATTCGTGTGGCTAAGGGCCTGGGCTTAGGCCTCGACGAAAACGCAATCGCCGCAGTTCGAACCTGGCGCTTTAAGCCCGCCAACGGCCCGGATGGAAAAGCTGCAGCGGTTCGAACCACTATCGAAGTGGTCTTCCACCTCTACTGAGATCTGTTTCCCTGCCTCGCCTTCTTCCGGTCCTTTACTAGCGTGACGTTGTTTCCAACCGCACGTTTACCTTAACGACCACCTCATATCTGCACGCCTTGTCATTCTGCTACGATAATCATCATGAGATTAAGAATGTGCGCTACTTGCTTTGTGCTTTCTGCGATGTTGACCGTGGGGCTGCAAGCGTCCCCTCAAACTGGCTCAATTGAATTCGTCGCCAAAGCGACGCCCTCCAGCGGCACGGACGAACCTATCCGTGGAATGACTTTTTATCTGCTCAGCAAGAGTTTCGACGATATCGGCAAAGAAGCCGCCGTCACCTATCCGCTCGCGCAAATGGACGCCTTCATCGACAAGCTCGATGTTTCCAAGGAACTAAAATCCTGGATGAAGAAAAACCATTGCGTGAATCTCGCCGGCGAGGACTTCATAAAGAAACTCAAACCGGATGATGTCATGGACATCACTGAATTCTACAAGGCTTATATCGAGAGAATGTCCGGCGATAAGAGTGTTGCGTTTCCTCAGCCCAAATACACCGCCGCCGAGAAGAAAAAACATCCGGAGAAGTATGACGAGCAGGTCAAGGAGTATCACAACGCCATCCGTGGTTTCCTGGTTTTGAATCCCAAGAGCACCGACGGAATCGATCTCGCGCTCGAGGAGGTAAACCCCGGACATCAATGGAACACCATAAATTCAAACAGCATGTCCGAATTGCATCGCCACACCATCGAGCTCGCGGAATCGAAATATCTCGTCGCTCGCACCGACACCGATTTGCAAGGGCAGGGCTCTCTGCGCGGAATCGCTGCGGGAACTTACTGGCTCAGCACTTTGGATATCGTCGCGGAGACCGGCGACACACGTCAGCGCTGGGACGTACGTATTACTGTCCCGCCCGGAAAAACCAGCTACGTTACGCTATCGAATATCAACGCCGTCCAACCTTCGCACGCCACGCCTTAACCGGCGCGTTGCCGCATGACGCCCGCATCCGATGTCACTCGCTGGATTCTGCAACTGGCAGATCCGGATCCGGAGAAACGATCCACATCCGCTATGCGGCTTTATATGGAAGGCAGCAATTTGTGTACGCCTCTGCTCAGACAATGGATCGCAGATCCCGAATTCCGCGAGATTTCCCTGCCGAGCGCTCCATCTCCGCCAGGTGCAGCCGATTCTGCTCCACCGTCAACCGTGGTTGGAATTGCAGTCAAACCGGATACCTTTCGGAAAATTCGACAAGCTAACAATTTTCCGCCGCTAGCCGACGTCCCGCCGGACCAGGATGCCCTGGAATTCGAGCTGCGCTTTGAAGACCACATCGACCTCGACATTCTGACCACGCGAGAGCCCGGCGGCCCAGGCGCCATTGCCAAATTTCTATCCAAGCTCGGGGAAGGCATCCAGCAAATCGAAATTTATGTTCGCGACGTGGATCGCGCCACAGAAATTCTTCGTTCGCGATTTGGATTGAATCCGGTGTATCCGCAAACGCGTCCCGGAGCTGGAGGTACGCGCATAAACTTCTTCCTCGCTCCGCTCCCAACGGGAAATAAAGTGCTGATCGAGCTGGTCGAAGCTACAGCAAAAACCCACTAAGCTTTAGCATCAGTCATCGCCAAGCCTCGGTCTTATTCACCACTCTGCTGCAGCAGCTTGGCCACCAACGCCGTCCAGCCGGTCTGATGGCTGGCTCCCAGCCCGGCGCCGGTGTCCCCGTTAAAATATTCGTAGAACAGAATAAAATCGCGCCAGTTCGGATCCTGTTGGAAAACCAAAGAGTCGCCGTACACCGCTCGCCGCCCGTCTCGCCGGAGGAAAATGTGCGAAAGCCTGCGCGATATTTCCGCTGCTGAATCCCAAAGCGTCATTTGCTTACCTGAATTCGTCGGACATTCCACTTTGAACGTGTCGCCGTAGTAAAAATGAACGCGCTGCAAGGACTCAATCAGCAGGAAATTCATCGGAAACCACACCGGACCGCGCCAGTTCGAATTCCCTCCGAAAAGGTCGCTTGTGGATTCGGCCGGCTCGTAATCCACCGAGTTTGAATGCCCATCCACGCTGAGCACAAACGGATGCTCCAAATGGAATTTAGAGAGCGCGCGAATCCCGTGAGAAGACAAAAATTCGTTCTCGTCAAAAACGTAACGGTAAATCCGTTCCAGTTTTTTCCGGTTCGCGATCGTCAGCAGAAGCCGGCTGCCCGTTTCCGTCTTCTGGCTCATATCCACGTGTTCGCTTACTTCCGGATTGTGATCTAGAAACCATTGCATACGTTTCCGGAAGCTCGGCAATCGCTCTAGCACCTCAGGCTCGAAAGTTTCCACCGCAAACAGAGGAATCAGCCCAACCATCGACCGCACCTTCATCGGCACGGGCACGGACTGTCCCAAATGCAACACGTCGTAATAAAAGCCGTCCTTCTCATCCCACAGACCTACTCCCTGACCGCCCATGTCGTTCATGGCCTGCGAAATATAAACAAAATGTTCGAAAAACTTGCTGGCAATATCTTCGTACGCATTATCTTGATGAGCCAGTTCCATCGCCATCGCTAACATGTTCAGGCAATACATCGCCATCCAGCTCGTGCCATCGGATTGCTCGATGAAATTCCCCGGTCCCAGAGGCTGTGAACGATCGAACACCCCGATGTTATCGAGTCCCAGGAAGCCGCCTTCAAAAACGTTTTTTCCTTCCGGGTCCTTGCGGTTTACCCACCACGTAAAGTTGATTAGAAGTTTGTGGAACACGCGCACCAGGAATTTGCGGTCTTCTTTTCCTTGTACCCGGCCCGCGATTTTGTAAACCCGCCAAGCCGCCCAGGCATGCACCGGCGGATTTACGTCCGAGAAATTCCATTCGTACGCCGGCAGCTGCCCGCTCGGGCTCATATACCACTCGCGCATAAACAGCACGAGTTGGTCCTTCGCGAAATCCGGATCGATCAGCGCCATTGCCACGCAATGGAAAGCCAAGTCCCACGCCGCGTACCACGGATACTCCCACTTGTCCGGCATGGATATCACGTCGGAATTGTAAAGGTACGTCCACTCGTGATTGCGCCCGTCCAACCGCTCCGGTGGGGGCGGGGGCTGCGTCGGATCTCCCGTGAGCCAGCGCCGCACATCGTAGTGGTAGGACTGCTTGCCCCACAATAATCCCGCAAAAGCCTGCCTCTGGACCGTGTGCGCATCCTCTCCGGCGCAATGCCCCACACGCTCGTTGTAAAAATCGTCCGCCTCTTTCAACCTTTGTTGAAACGTTTGATCGAAGGCCGGCCCGAAAAAATCCTGCGCGAACTTGTGCCCGTCCGTCGGGTCCTGGTCCAGGAACCGAAGGCGAATCGTCAGACTCTTTCCGGGCGCAATGTCACCGAAGTAGTGCGCCGCCGCTTTGGTTCCAGTCATCGCCGGATTTACCGCCCCGCGTTCTTTTTCAATCAGGTAACGGTGAAAGGAATCCTTCACATAAGGCGAACTGTTTTTCTGATTAAACAATCGTTCTGTATTGCTTTCATTGTCCGTGAATAGTGGTTCGGGCGCGCCCTCCGCAATCAGCCAACGCTTGCCGTAGTGAAATTCTTCTAGGCCAAACAAGCCCGCGCCTTCCAGTCCTTGCAGTCGCGAGACTTTCGGCTTGTCAAAGCCTTCGCCCCAATCCCATCGGTTGCGAAACCATATGGTCGGCAGCAAATGCAAAGGCGCGGGGTCCAGTCCCCGGTTCCACACCGTAAGCCGTATCAAAATATCCTCAGACGACGCTTTGGCATATTCCACGAAAACGTCAAAGTATCGGTTCTCGGAAAAAATACCGGTGTCCGCCAATTCGTACTCAGGCTGATGACGGTCGCGCCGCGCATTCTCGCTTCGAAGTTGTTCGTACGGGTATGCCCCTTGCGGATACTTATACAAATATTTTAGATACGAGCTGGTAGGCGTCGCATCCAGATAAAAATAATATTCCTTTACGTCTTCGCCATGATTTCCCTCGCGATTCGAAAGCCCGAAAAGACGTTCCTTTAAAATCGGATCTTTCTGGTTCCACATCGCCAGAGCGAAACAGATGTGTTGATGCCGGTCGCATATTCCGCCAATCCCATCCTCGCCCCAGCGGTACGCTCGCTGATGCGCTTGGTCGAACGGCAGATAGTTCCAGGCGTCGCCGTTCGCGCTGTAGTCCTCGCGCACCGTTCCCCACTGCCGCTCGGAAAGATACGGCCCCCAGCGTTTCCAATGGACTTCCCGCGTTTCGCTGGCCTCCAGCCTCAGCTTTTCCGCCGTACTAACGCGATTTTTTGTCTGCTCATCCATTAAGCCCATGCTAACCCGACACTGTCAAAATTTGCCAATTTTGCTCGCCTCTGTTCCCATCAAATTGTTAGCGATAACCCGCCCCTTCACGGGACAAGCTCTGCGCGATTCTGTATTCTCTAGTGTTTAGTTATCGAAGCGATTGACGCAAAGGTTTGCGGCTACGATTTAGCCGAGGCCGAAGAGCTTAGCCCGGGCATCTTGCGGTACCCGAATAGCGAGTTCACCGACATTTCTAAATATCTCACAGAAGTTCACAAACCGCCGATTGCGCCAAACGCAACCCGGAATGAATGGCGAATCGCGCTTCTTCTCGCCTGCTTGGCCTCCTCTGCCGTCGTTACGCCCATGCTTTTCCTCGGCAATGCCTCCGGTCACGATTTCCAGTTTCATCTCGCATCCTGGCTCGACGTCGCCGGTCAGTGGCGCGAGGGTATTTTGTTTCCGCGCTGGGCAGAATGGGCAAATTGGGGATTTGGCGAACCACGTTTCATTTTCTATCCACCCGCTTCCTGGCTCCTCGGCGCCACACTGGGTTCCGTACTTCCGTGGAAAATGGCTCCCGGAGCGTTTATCTGGCTGGCACTCGTTCTCGCGGCGCTTACTATGTGGCGCCTAGCTCGCGAATGGCTTCCGAACGGCCAGGCGCTTACTGCTGCCATTCTCTACGCCGTAAATCCGTATCACCTCGTAATCGTTTACTACCGCAGCGATTTCGCCGAACTTCTCGCTAGTGCATTGTTTCCTCTCGTTGTTCTGGGAGCTTTGCGTGTCGCGCGCGATGGCTTGGTCCGAGTCCCAGGTCTGGCGCTTGCTTTCGCGTTAGTCTGGCTCTCGAACGCCCCCGCCGCCGTCATCGCCACTTATTCTTTGGCTCTGATGTTGTTAGTCGGATGCGCGTTCCGCCGCGACGTGCGCACGCTCCTCGCTGGCGCAACCGCTATGATTGGCGGCTTCGGTTTGGCAGCTTTTTATATTTTGCCCGCTGCCTGGGAACAGCGCTGGGTTCAAATCTCGCAAGCCCTTACGGAAAACCTCCGACCCATCCAAAATTTTCTGTTCACGCATTCGAACGACCCCGAATTTGTTCTTTTCAACTGGAAAGTTTCGGCCGTCGCGCTCGGCACAATTTTGATCACAGCGCTCGCAACAGTTTTCGCCGCACGCCAACGCAGAACTTTTCTTCAGCTTTGGTGGACGCTTTTGGCGTTAGCCGCTGCTTCCGCGTTTCTAATGTTCCCGCCCAGCCTTTTCCTCTGGCAACATTTGCCAAAACTTCAGTTCGTGCAATTCCCCTGGAGATGGCTTCTGCCTCTCGACGTCGCCTTCGCATTCTTTGTCGCCGCAATATTGCAAACCTCGCGCAAACAATGGATAGGCTGGGCCGCAATGCTGATAATCACGGGAGCGCTCGGAACCGCTTTCGTCAGGGACACTTGGTGGGATAGCGAAGACATTCCTGTTTTGATGAACGCGATCCGTTCCCAGCACGGCTACGAGGGCACCGACGAATACGAGCCGCTCGGTTCCGACCGTTATCAACTTCCCGGCCAGCCGCCTGCCTCAGCAGATGACTCCGACGAATCCAGTCTGAATGAATCGGCGAAGCCCGCCGCTCCAAAGATCGCGACAATCGATCCAGAATCGGAAGTGCTGGCTCAAATAAAAGACGAAAACGCCCATATCGACCGCTGGTCCGCCGAAACAAAAATGTTTACGTCGAAGACCAGCCAGCCGGCCGCCCTGGCTTTAAGGCTATTAAATTATCCAGCGTGGGAAATTAAGGTGGACGGAACCATCGTTCACGCCGATTCGCTTCCAGAAACCTCGCAACTGTGGCTTAAAGAGCCCGCAGGCGAACATTCGGTGGACGTGTTTTTCCAACACACCTGGGATCGCACAGCCGGCTCCGCCATCTCAATCCTCTCAGTGTTCCTGCTTCTAGGTTTTTCTACCTACGTGCGCCGAAAATCCTCGCAAAGAAGCTCCGACCAGGCGCGGCGTTAAAGATTTAAATGTAGCGCCGCGGCCTTCAGCGCGGCATTTCGGCAATTGAAAACAACCCGCCGCAACCCTTGCATTGGTAGTTGGAACGTGTGCCTCGGGATCGATCGGCAAACAGAAACCCGAAAATCTCACAACGCCCTCCCCGCCGCGGCCCCCGAAGCCCAAGCCCACTGAAAATTGTGCCCGCCCAACTGCCCGGTAACGTCGACAACTTCGCCGATAAAATATAATCCCGGCACTTTCTCGCTTTCCATCGTGCGGCTCGATAGTTCAACCGTATCAACCCCGCCCGCGGTGACCTCAGCCTTCTCGTAACCTTCCGTATCCACAGGCAGAACGGGCCATTCGTGAATCCGCGTTTCGGCTTGCACCAGCGCTTGATTGCTCCAGCTTCCCGCTACCGGCGCGTTCAATTCCAGCCACCTGGTAGCAAAACGCTTGGGAAGTATCCCTTGAAGCGCCGCTCGCCCGACCGTCACCCCACGCGTTTCAGATTCAAGCAAGCGCGTAAACGCATCACGCCCCGGCGCGAGATCGATCTGAATCCTCCGCCCTTTCTCCCAATACGACGAAATTTGCAAAATCGCTGGCCCGCTCAAACCACGATGAGTGATCAACATCTTCTCGCGAAATGATTGCCCGTTCGTGGAGGCCACCACCTCCGCCGACACGCCCGCCAGCTCGCAATATCGCCCCCGGTCCTTCGCGCCAAACACCAGCGGCACTAGCGCCGGCCATGGTTTCACAATCTTCAATCCGAACTGCCTCGCCACGTCATACCCAAACGCTGTCGCCCCAATTTTCGGAATCGAAAGTCCTCCGGTCGCAACCACCAAAACCGGCGCATGAAACTCAGCAGCCTCCGCGCTCACTTCGAACAAGTCCATCCGCCTGATCTCGCGAATTTTCGTATTTAGAAAAATTCTGGCTCCCGCAGCTCTGCATTCGGCTTCCAGCACTCCCGTCACATCATGCGCTGACCGGTCGCAAAAAAGCTGCCCCAGCGTTTTCTCGTGATACGGAATGCGGTGAGCTTCCAGCAGAGCGATAAAGTCCGCCGGCGTATAACGAGCCAGCGCCGACTTCTGAAAGTGTGGGTTGCTGCAAATGAAGTTTTCCGGCTGGCAGTAGAGATTCGTGAAATTGCAGCGTCCGCCGCCGGAAATCAGAATTTTCTTTCCCGCGCGTTCGCTTCGCTCCAGCACCGCAACGTTGCGCCCTCGCTTCCCGGCTTCGATGGCGCACATCAGTCCCGCAGCGCCGGCGCCCAGAATCAAAGCATCAAAGTTGTGAATTATTTTTTCTGCCAAGCGCCTTCTCGATTTCGCGGATTGCTCTGCGTCTGTATGCCTCTGCTGGTATGCTCAAGGTTAAACTATTCTCCGGAGAACACTGAATCTTTTGCCTCCCATCATTAATGCCCAAAAGTTGTCGAAGCGTTATGGACTCGCTCCGCTCTTCGAAGATATTTCGTTCACCGTCTCGGAAGGCGAGCGCATCGGCCTGATTGGCCCCAACGGTTCCGGCAAATCCACATTGCTCGAAATACTTGTCGGACGCGTCAAGCCCGGCACCGGCGAAGTGGCTATTCGCAAAGGCGCGAAGCTAAGCTTCGTCGAACAAATTTCGCAATTCCCGCCGGAATCCACATGCAGGTCTGTCATCGAATCCGCTTTGCAACGCTCGGGCGTATCAGCGCAGGATCTTTCCTTCCGCGCCGAAGAAGCGCTCAGCCGCGCCGGGTTCACCGATTTTGAAACGCACGCCGCGGCTCTGTCCGGCGGCTGGCGCAAACGACTCGCCGTAGTCGAAGGTCTGGTCCAGGACCCGCACATCCTTTTGCTCGACGAGCCCACCAATCACCTCGACCTCGCCGGAATTAAATGGCTCGAGGAATTGCTCGAAGATGCCGCGTTCGCCTGCGTGGTCGTAAGCCACGATCGCTACTTTCTCGAAAATGTCGCAAACGATATGGTCGAACTCGATCGCATCTATCAAGACGGCTTTCTTCGCGTAAAAGGAAAATACAGCCATTTCCTCGAAGCCAAAGAAGCCTATCTTCACGCTCAGGGAAATCGTCAGGAAGCTCTTGAAAATCGCGTGCACACCGAAATCGAATGGTTGCGCCGCGGCCCCAAAGCGCGCACTACCAAATCAAAATCGCGCATCGACAAAGCCCATAAAATGATAGGCGAATTGGACGACCTGAACGCCAGAACTAAAACCCTCACCGCCAAAATTGATTTTTCCGCCTCGAATCGCCAAACAAAACAGCTCATCGTGCTCGATGGAGTGAGTTACTCAATCGGAGGCCGCTCGCTTTTCAAGGACATTAATTTCACCGTTACTTCCGGAATGCGCATCGGCCTGGTCGGCCCGAATGGAAGCGGCAAAACCACGCTGCTTCGCCTTCTCCGCGGTGAAATTGACCCTACCTCCGGCACCGTCCGCAAAGCCGATTCGTTGCGCATTGTTTACTTCGACCAGAATCGTGAGCTGGATCCCAATCTAACGCTCCGCCGTGCTCTCGCGCCCGACAGCGACTCCGTCATCTATCAAGACCGCGTAACTCACGTCGCATCCTGGGCCGCAAGATTTCTTTTCAACGCCGAAGATTTAAATCGCCCCGTCGGCCGTCTTTCCGGTGGCGAACGCGCTCGCGTCCTGGTCGCTCAGCTCATGCTCCAACCCGCTGACGTCCTGCTCCTCGACGAGCCCACTAACGATCTCGACATCCCCACGCTGGAAATATTGGAAGAGAATCTTCTGGAGTATCGCGGCGCCCTGGTCCTGATCACCCACGATCGCTACATGCTAGATAGAGTCTCCACAGTAGTTTTTGGCTTGGATGGTTTGGGCCAATCAGAACGCTTCGCCGATTATTCCCAATGGGACGCCTGGCAAATCGCGCAGAACGCCGAGTTCGTCGCCAAACCAACAGCCGAGACCAAGCGCGCGCCAAAACAATCAGAAATTCTTCCCGCGCCCGCAAAAACAAAGCTGACCCACACCGAATCCCGCGAGCTCGCTTCCATCGAAAAACAAATCGCCAAAGCCGAAC
>Ga0210388_10003745_pt1 | contig 11871 bp, 9 predicted proteins | sample IncBWC19OmetaG_FD_155485 | JGI IMG/M metagenome (GOLD analysis project Ga0210388, IMG submission 155485) | Forest soil microbial communities from Barre Woods Harvard Forest LTER site, Petersham, Massachusetts, United States - Inc-BW-C-19-O ... | reverse complement strand
GGTGGCGGCTTTCCGACCCACCCGCATGCCGACATGGAGATCATCACCTACGTCCTCGAAGGTAAACTGGAACACAAAGACAGCTTGGGTACCGGCTCGGTAATCCTGCCCGGCGACGGCCAGCGCATGACGGCTGGGCGCGGCATACGGCACAGCGAGATGAACCCGTCGACCGAGGAACCGGTGCATCTCTACCAGATCTGGATTCTGCCCGAAACGAAAGGGCTTGACCCGAGTTACGAACAGAAGACGTTCGCTGCCGATGAAAAGCAGGGCAAGATGCGGGTCATCGCTTCACGCGATGCCGAAAATGGTTCGGTGAAGATCAACCAGGATGCGCAGCTCTATGTGAGCTTGCTGAAGCCCGGCGAGGAAGTTGAACATAGATTCGCGCAAGCTCGTCACGGCTGGTTGCAGGTCGCTCGCGGCGCGATCGAGTTGAATGGCAAAAAGCTTTCCGCCGGAGATGGTGCGGCGATCAGCGACGAGCCGGCTATTACAATCAAGTCTACCGACGCGAGCGAAGTGTTGTTGTTCGATCTGGCATGAACCGCGCAGGTCCAGACGCCCTCGTCTGAGTAGCCGGGCGAAAGCCCGGCAGACTTCCTGAAAGATTGCCGCGAGGAAGCTAGGCACTACATCGAATGCTCATGGGGCGCCCGGCCGGAGTTACTGCCACCGCCGCACTCTTCTTCGCCGTCGCCGCATATCTTGCGGTGCTCGCGGCGCTCATGTTGCTCGCGCCCGGCACGGTCAGCATGCGGATGGGCGCGCCATTTCTGGGAGGCCTGGAGCTCGCTGGGCCTTTTGCGTTTCTGCTTGCCGCGCTCGTTGCCGCGCTGACCGCAGGGGGGCTGCTGCGCCTGAACAACTGGGCGCGGCGGGGGGCGGCGCTGCTTGCCCTCATCGGGATTGTCTTTCTCGTGGCGCCCGTCTCCAGCGCCGTAATCAGCCTCAACTTGCCGGGACTGTTCTGGGGCGGATTGGGGGTCATGGTGCGTGTGATCATCGCCTGGTATTTGTACCAGCGGCCGGTGATTGATGTATTCGAGAAGATCCCAGCCACCTAGGCATTTACGAAACTCGCAGCGTGCGTTGGCCAGGTCGGGCTATTGACGCTGCACGCGGACAGCAGATTCCTCGCGTGTCCCGCAATGACAATCGAAGGAATTGAGTGCCATTTTCAACCTCAAAAAATGACAATCTAAAGGGAAGCTTGAATCGCGAGTGTGCATCGCAAACGTGTATGTGCAAATGAACAGGGCCAGATCACTTTCGATCCGGCCCTGTCATTTTCCGCTGCTTCCAGTTAGCGCTTTATCTTTTCTGCTTTCACATCCTCGGCGATACGTTTTGCTTCTCCGACCCGCTTGCTCACTTTGAAAGTCAGCTTGTTGGTCTTCGAGTCGGCGTCGACAACGACGTGATCGCCATGCAGGACTGCGCCATCAAGAATGCGAAGCGCGAGCGGATCCTGGATCAGCTTCTGGATGGCGCGCTTCAACGGGCGCGCGCCGAAGCTCGGATCGAAGCCTTCGCGGAAGATCCAGTCTTTGGCGGCGTCGGTGAGTTCGAGAGAGATCTTGCGATCGGCCAGGAGCCGCCGCAGATCTTCGAGGCGCAGCTCGATGATCTTGACCAACTGCTCTTTGCCGAGCGGCCGGAAGATGATGATGTCGTCGACGCGATTCAGGAACTCGGGCCGGAAGTGCGAGTGCAGGGTTTCAAGTACCTTTTCGCTGGCGCGATCGAAGGCCTCCTCGGTCGAGAGGTTCTCGGCCACCAGGTACGACGAACCGAGGTTCGACGTCATGATGATCACGGTGTTCTTGAAGCTCACGTGGCGGCCTTTGCCGTCGGTCAGCGTTCCGTCGTCGAGAATCTGCAGCATGATGTTGAAGACATCGGGATGCGCCTTCTCGATTTCGTCGAAGAGCACAACTGCGTACGGACGGCGGCGCACCGCTTCGGTTAGCTGGCCACCCTCGTCGTAGCCAACGTATCCCGGAGGCGCGCCAATCAGGCGCGAGACCGCATGCTTCTCCATGTATTCGGACATGTCGATGCGGATCATGGCTTTCTCGTCGTCGAATAAAAATTCAGCGAGCGCGCGAGCCAATTCGGTTTTTCCGACGCCGGTCGGCCCAAGGAAAATGAAGGATCCGATCGGCCGCTTGGGGTCACTCAGGCCGGCGCGCGAGCGGCGAATCGCGTTCGACACGCGTTCGAGTGAGGCATCTTGCCCGACAACGCGCTGGCGAAGCCGGTCTTCCATGTTGATGAGCTTCTTGACTTCGCCTTCGAGCATCTTCGAGATCGGAATGCCGGTCCACTTGGAGACAATCTTGGCGACGTCTTCTTCGTCGACCTCTTCCTTTAGCATGCGCTGCGCGCCCGATTTCTCCATTTGCGCCGTGAGCTTCTTCAGCTCTTCTTCGGTCTGACGGATCAGGCCGTAACGGATTTCGGCGACGCGCTGCAGGTTGCCCTTGCGCTCCTCCGCCTGCTCTTCGGTCTTCAGGTGCTCAAGCTTTTCTTTGAGAGCGCGCTGCTGCGCGATCTGCTCTTTTTCTTTCTTCCAGTTGGCCTTGAGCGCATTCGATTTCTCGCGAATTTCGGCGAGCTCGCGCTCGATGAGCTTGAGCCGCTCTTTCGAGTTCGAGTCGTTCTCCTTCTTCAGCGCCTGCTTCTCGATTTCGAGCTGCGTCGCGCGTCGCTCGAGTTGGTCGATTTCCGTCGGTAGCGAATCGATCTGAATGCGGAGTGAGGAAGCAGCCTCGTCGATCAGGTCGATGGCTTTGTCGGGCAGAAAACGATCGGAGATGTAGCGATGCGACAGCGTGGCTGCAGCTACGATGGCCGAGTCCTTGATGCGCACGCCATGATGCACTTCGTACTTCTCTTTCAGGCCGCGCAGGATCGCAATCGTGTCTTCGACATTCGGTTCGCCCACGAAGACGATCTGGAAGCGACGCTCGAGCGCCGCGTCTTTTTCGATGTATTTGCGGTATTCGTTTAGCGTGGTGGCGCCGATCGCGCGCAGTTCGCCGCGGGCAAGAGCTGGCTTCAGCATGTTCGAGGCGTCGATTGCGCCTTCGGAAGCGCCAGCGCCGACCAGCGTGTGCAGTTCGTCGATGAACAGGATGATCTTGCCGTCGGAGTCTTCGATTTCTTTGAGAACGGCTTTTAGGCGGTCTTCGAACTCGCCGCGATATTTCGCGCCGGCGAGCATCGCGCCCAGGTCGAGCGCAACCACTTTCTTGTTCTTCAAGGCTTCGGGCACATCGCCCGAAATGATGCGCTGTGCGAGGCCTTCGACGATGGCGGTCTTGCCGACTCCCGGTTCGCCAATCAGCACAGGATTGTTCTTGGTGCGGCGCGACAGTACCTGCACCACGCGGCGAACTTCTTCGTCGCGGCCGATCACCGGATCGAGCTTGCCGCGGCGCGCCTGCTCGGTCAGATCGCGGGCATAGCGTTCCAGCGCCTGGTACTTGGCTTCGGGATTCTGGTCGGTAACCTTCTGCGATCCGCGCACGGAAGTGAGCGCCTTCAGAATGCCGTCGTAGGTGGCGCCGTGACGCGCAAGAATCTCGGCGGCCGCATCTTTCTTCTGCTGCGTGGTCGCAAGCAGCAAATGCTCGGTCGAGACATACTCGTCTTTGAAGTTCGCGGCCTCTTTGAAGGCGCGTTCAAGCAGTTGGTTCAAGGCGTTCGACATCTGCGCCTGGTTCGCACCGCCGCTGCCGGAGACTTTGGGGAGCTTTTCGATTTCGCGATAGACATCGCTCAACACCGCCTGGGCTCCGACGCCGACTTTCTCGAGCACGGGCGGCACAATGCCTTCTTTGTCTTCCAATAGCGCGGCGAGCAAATGCAGCGGCAGCAACTCAGGGTTGCCGTGTTCGGAAGCGAGATCGTTCGCGCGCTGGACTGCTTCCTGCGCTTTAACCGTAAATTTGTCCCAACGGATGGCCATGCGGGTAAACCTCAACTTTCTAGCTTGGTATTTTCTCTCAAAATGATGACACTGTGGTTTTGAGGTAGCAGTCAGCACTCAGCATTCAGCCATTCGAACTTGTATTGGCTGAATGCTGATGGCTGAGTGCTTCTTTCCAAATAAAAGCGGGAGGCACCAAGCCTCCCGCCTCAACAGCAACTGGAAACTGCTCAGGCAGCCTTGCTGGGCCCCTTGCTCTCGATCGTCTTCTGCTCGCCGCCGACGTTGACCTTGATCTGCTTCGGCTTGGCTTCGGCCTTCTTGGGCAGGGCGATCTTCAAAACGCCTTTGTCGTAGTGGGCCTGCACGTTCTCCGCGTCCACGGTGGTGGGCAAGGTGAAGGTGCGAGTGAAGTTGCCATACTGCCGCTCGACACGGCGGAAGTTCTCTTCTTTTTCTTCTTTTTCAAATTTGCGTTCGCCGTGCACGGTCAGAACATTGTTCTCGATCCGCACATCGATGTCTTTCTCTTCGACGCCCGGCACTTCGATCTTCAACGTGACCTGGTGCTCGTCTTCGTAGACATCGACTGCCGGGGCGAAGCTTGAGGTGGTCAGCGACTCTTCCCGGCCCTCGTTTCCGTACGAATCGCGGAACAAGCGGTTCATACGGTCTTGGAGAGTGGAGAATTCACGGAAAGGATCCCAACGGGTAATAACGGTCATAACGGATGCCTCCTCAATTTTCATTTGAGCTTGGATTTCTGGATTTTGGCCCGAAGGCCCACTCACAACATTGGATGTTGACTAGCTACACAAGAATCATAAAATATGAGTGTAGTGTTGTCAAGTCGTGAAGGCATATATAAATGCAATATTGTCATTGACTTGCGTGGATGATAAGGCACTTGAGATAGCTAGTTTCAGGCACTCCCAAGACTGCCGGATGGTCTTTTGCCGCGCCGCGCTTTTCCAAGAGACGGACGGTGCGACGGGCATCGCGGGCGGCTTCGGCGACGACTTCTACGAACTCACTCTCGCTGACGTGATACGAGCAGGAGCAGGTGACGAGAATCCCGCCGGGGCGCAGCATTTTGAGGGCGCGCAGGTTGAGTTCCTTATAGCCGCGTATGGCGGTTTCAAGATTCTTGCGGCTTTTAGCGAATGCGGGCGGGTCGAGCACGATGGTGTCGAAGTGGCGTCCGGCCTGCGAATAGTCTTTTAAGAGATCGAAGGCGTTGGCCTCGATCCACTCGATGTCACTCTGATTGAGTAGCGCGTTCTTGTCGGCGACTTCGAGCGCCGAACGCGAGCTGTCGACTCCGGTCACTTTGGCCGCCTTCTTCGCCAGGTGGAGAGCGAAGCCGCCCTGATAACAAAACATGTCGAGCGTCTCGCCCCGGGTGTACTCGACGGCGGCTGCGTAGTTCTCGCGCTGATCGAGAAAGGCGCCGGTCTTTTGACCCTCAAGGGCATCGAAGTGGAAGCGCACACCGTTCATAGTGAAGACGGTATTGCCGCGTTTGCCGGCCAGTAATCCCGACGATCGAGCGGGTAACTGCTCCAGGTCCCGAACCCGGGCGTCGACTCGCTCGGCGATCGATGCTGGCTTCAAGAGTTCTTGCAATTCTCCGAGAATGGCCGATCGCACCGGCTCCGCATCCATGGCCTGGGTAAGAATCTGGAGCGAGAGAATGTCGTGGTATCGATCAACGATGAGACCAGGAAGAAAGTCGCCTTCGCTGAACACCAGGCGATAGGCGTCAGAATCCCTCACCACCTGCTGGCGGTAGGCGATCGCTTGGCGAATGCGTTTGCGAAGCAATTCGGCCAGGTCTGGAACAAGCGCGGGCGAAATCATCCGCACGGCAATCTGCGAGCTCGACGAATAAAGCGCCGTTCCCAAAAATTTGCCGCGATGGTCGTGTACCGGAACCACGGCGCCGGGGGAGATTTCTTTTGCCGAGACGATGTCCGAGCGATAGACCCACACGTGTCCAGCCTTCAGCCGCTCGGCTCCACGCGGCGAGATTACCACTACGTCCCCAGTCGTAGGCAGAGGGCGGGTCTCCAAAGTCCTTTTGGAAAATTTCTTACGCACACCCGGGCGCGAGGTCGACATACTCTCCATCTTACCCGCAGGGGAGGAACTGACAGGCGCTTCACATTGCGCGCAGGGCCTGGAGCAGCGGTCAGAAGCTGGGGTGCACACGCAGCTTTTGCAGGACAATCTGCCCCAGCAGGGCCAGCGCGATTGCGGCCATGGCGCGCAGCGAGATTAACCCAATCGAATCCCACATGCTTGCAGCCGCGACCGCTCGACTCCAGAACCAGGCGGCGAGCGCAAGCCAGCACGCGCCTCCGACCAGTGGAAGCAGGCCAAACAAAGTCAGGTCGCGAGCTGAGTAATTCCCAGCAAAGCGAACCACTACGAAGCCACCGGAGAACAATAAGAACGAAGCAAGGATGGTCGCCACGACGCTGAGAATTTTCAGAAGATCCGACTTGAGAGCCGCAGTTGCCATCTGTCGGTAGTCGGCGCGCGAGCAACAACTCGCATCGTAACCAATAAGGAGCGACTAACTGGCAGCTTGCTCCGGGGGAACCGTCTGCGCGTGCGTTACCGCTGACTGACCGCTTTCGCGCTGGGAAGCATGCAAATCCGCGCGCAGACCATCCAGCACAACCGACGGAAGTTCTTCGCCCCAGCCATCGATTTCCTCTTCGCTCCACTGGCCATTCAGCCGGATCACGCCGTTCAGGTCTTCCGGAAATGCCAGCCGATAATTGCCTTCGCGGCTCAGGGTGTTTCCGATCTGGCGCCCGGTCTCGACCTCGTACACGCGGCGGCTCGAACTTCCGGAGTTGTTGATGAAGGCCAGGTACGCTTCGCCCGTCTCCCCGAAGTGAGGGTGGTAAAACCAGGCCTGTGCCGAATCGACTTTCGGGCGCGACCGGCCCTTCTTCACCGCAGGCTGCGCCTTCTCAATCGGGGCCTCGGTTGCGGGATCGAAATAAAGCACCCGCTGGCACGACTCGCAGATGATCACCTTGTCGCCCGAGCGTACTTCGTTGTAGATCTGTGGCCGTAGCATCATCTGGCACGCGCCGCACTTCTGGTTGCGAACTTCCGACAACCCCGTCCCGCGGAACTTCGCCACGCGCTCGTAGTGCCGCAGCAGGTCTGCATCCACGCCTGCAATCAAGCCGCCCCGCTTTGCGTTCCACTCGCCGAGCAACTTCTCGTCTTCCGCAGTCTTTTCGCGGGCGATCGCTTTCTCTTTCTCGATCTCCGCCGCTTCGGCTTTCAACTCGGCTTCGGCCGCCTTCACCTGTTTATCGCGGGCTTCGGCGTTCACCATGAGGTCAAGAATTCGGTCCTCGTTGGCGCGAATCTCCTGTTGCGAGAACTCAATTTCGTGCATCAGGGCTTTGTACTGGTCGTTGGTTTTTACGTCGAGGGATTGGTCGCGGTACTTGGAGATCTTGCCTTGCAGGTCCTGGATGGCGGTTTCGAACTTCTTTTTGGCAGCCTCATCGGCTTTGACCGCAGCTTTCGCCTTCTCAAGCTGCGCTTTCGTGGCCGCCAATTTCTCTTCGATGGCGGCCACTCGTCTGGGCAGGGCAGCCACCTCTTCTTTCAGGCGCCGGATCTCGCGATCGGCGACCTGCAGTTCCATCAGGTTTTTCAGGTCAGAAAGCATCAGAAGATTACTCTTCTGATTCTAGCACGCAGCTTCGGGCGTCCGCCTCGAAGAAGCGTCCCCGTCGGCGGCTAGTGCTTGGAGGATTGGGCGGGACTGGAGGGGCTGACGGGATCGTCCCCTTGGAGCAGGACCCAAGCGGTGACCCCTGCGATCGCGCCTGCGCCCGCCCCGATCGCGATCGGCGTGTTCAAGATACCGGGACCGGCGGCAGCGGGTGCCGCTTGTCGCTTCTTTTTCTTAGAGTTCTCGTCACGAGTCGTTTCCTGGCCTTCGGGGACTGTGGTCCCATCGCTCAGTGTGAGATTGCCGGTGCGCGCCAGAATGTGAATTGTGCTGTCGGTGTCAGTGACTTGAAACACTGTCCACGACCCGGCAGTCGGCGTAATTCTCAGAGATCCAACCTGTGCGGCCATACTCTTCGCCGTTCGAACCGTTATTCCCCCATGCTCCAGCGTGATGGCATTACTTTGCAATTGCACGAGCGAATCGGGCAGAACGACGACATCGCTGCCAATGGCTTTGATATCAGCAATCGAGTCAGCCTTGGTTTGCACGAGATCCCCCACGAATATGGCGGAGGATTTGGGCACGCTAGACCCATTGATCCATGCCGTTCCATTTGCATAGAGCATTGCCGCCGCCGAGTCGGCCGCGGTAAGCGATGCCGGAAGCGCGAGCAGTAAAGCGCACATCAAACATTTACATGGATTCATGGGGGGCCCGATCCACCAGATGGCTCGTCTCTGCTCGCATCCTAGGGTGCGACTCTGGGGCGGTCAATCTCCGGTAACCCATCTGGTTAACCAGCGGTCCTCATCGCCACCCTCCGGTGTACACTTCCTGCTTTGCCGGTTGTCTTTGATCTCATTGTGGAGTTGCCCGTGAAATTTGCCTTCGCAACGTTCTTTGCCTCTGTGTTGAGCCTTGCTCCCTGCGCTGTCGCGCAGCAGAATGCTGTTCACGCCACCAATCCGCTCACCCTCGACGCGATTTTTGCCGAGGGCGGAATCACCGGCCGCGGTCCGGAAAATATCCAATGGAGTCCCGACAACAAGCGCGTCTCTTACGTGCAGCGGGATGATGCGGGGGAGCACGGCGAACTTTGGTATGTGGATATAGCGACGGGGGAGAAGAAAGTCCTGGTCAGTGAGGCTAATCTGGCGCGGCTCGCTCCGGACGCAAACAAGATCAAGGACGAGCGCGAGAAAGAACGCGTGCTGCGTTACCACGTCGGGGCTTACTTCTGGGCGCCCGATTCTAAACATTTGCTTTTCGATGCCAACGGTCAGCTCTGGCTCTACTTGCTTGAAAGTAATACCGCCGTGCAGTTCACCAGTTCGCCCGACCCCAGTGACGACCCCAAGTTTTCGCCAGACGGCAACCACGTTGCATTCGTCCGGAAGCACAACCTCTTTGTCCAGCAGGTGACCGAGGGTGCGCCGCGACAGCTCACAAACGATACCGACGAAAACATTCTCAATGGCGAAGTGGACTGGGTCTATTCAGAAGAGCTCAGCGTGCGGAGCAATTATTTCTGGTCTCCCGATAGTAAGGAGATCGCCTTTCTGCAGATGGATGAGAAGCTGGTCCCGACCTACCCGATCACGGACTGGTTGCCCACGCATCCCAAGGTGGAACAGGAGAAATATCCGAAAGCTGGCGACCCGAACCCCACCGTCCGTCTGGCTGTGATCAATGCCAAAGGCGGCAAGCCCAAGTGGATCACGCTGACCAAGGAAACCGATAACTACGTGCCCCGCTTCGGGTGGGTGCGCGAGGGTGTGCTGTGGGCCGAGGTGCTCAATCGAGCGCAGGACACGATGGAAATCTACTTCGTCGATGCAAAATCAGGCCACACACGGAAAGTACTGACCGAGTCAATGTCGAATGCCTGGGTGAACGTGAATGATGACTTCAAGATGCTGAACTCGGGCGATCGCTTCATCTGGTCAAGCTGGCGCGACGGTCACACGCACCTTTATCTTTACAGCTTCGACAAGCAGGATCCGCTCTCGGCCGATGCCAAGCTTGAGCGTCAGTTGGAACAGGGCGACTACGAAGTCCTGGGCGTGCAGGCAATCGATAACGATGCAGTCTATTTCACAGCCAATGCCGGCGATTATCACCAGCAGGGGGTGTATTCGGTAAAGTTTGATGGCTCCGGGTTTACGAAGATTTCGCGCGAGGGTGGCGTGCACAACCCAAATTTCGCGGACGACGCGAAGCACTATGTAGATCATGCTTCCGCGATTGCAAACCCCGCGTGGCTTTCGCTGTGCGCGACCGGCGGCGCCTGCAGCGAAATCTGGAGCGCGCGGAGCATTGAGGGGTACGGCATAGTCGCGCCGAAATTCCTCGATTTCAAAGCCGACGATGGCACCACGCTCTACGCCGAACTGCTTTTGCCGCCAAATTCGCCTGTGGGCAAGATCCCCGTACTCATCGAAGTCTATGGGGGCCCGGCGGCGCAGTTAGTCCGTGACGAATGGGGAGGGCCGACCGAGCTCTTTCATCAAATTCTTGCGCGCAAGGGCATCGCAATTTTCACAGTCGATAACCGCGGAACACCCAACCGCAGTTTGAAATTTTCGACTGCGATCCGGCATGAATTCGGCGCGATCGAGCTGAACGACCAGCTCGCGGCGTTACATCAACTTGAGAGTCAGTACCCGCAGCTAGACAAAGATCGAGTCGCGATCTGGGGTTGGTCGAATGGGGGCTCGATGACGCTATACGCGCTGACCCACTCGCGCGAATTCAAGGCAGGGATATCGGTTGCACCCGTGACGGACTGGCACAACTATGACTCCATTTATACCGAGCGTTACATGGGGCTGCCAAAGGAGAACGCCAAGGGCTACGAAGAGTCCAGCATGCCGAAAGCAGCCGACCAGTTGCATGGCGCACTGTTGCTGGTGCATGGCACGAGCGATGACAACGTCCATTTCCAGAACAGCATCCAGATGATTGACGCTCTGATCAAGGCGGACAAGCCGTTTCGGCTGATGGTGTATCCGGGCAAGACGCATGGTATCGCAGGCAAAGACGCGCGCATCCACCTCTTTGAAATGATCGAGGAACAGGTGGAGCATCAACTGCAGTAGGCAAGCTGGCGGCAGAACAGCGATGGCGGAAAAGCCAGGCGGGACAAGGCTTCTGTAAGGTGAGTTTCGATCGAGATAGGTACCAATGGCTTTCCCGAGTTCGCTGGGCAGGTTGGAGCCAAGCCAGAGGAAACTCGGCGGAGCGAAATTGTGGGCCCTCGCGAGGATTCACTGATTCGAAGAGGAGCCTGCAGAAGGCTCGAAGAACAAGCCAGTAGTCGCCATACCGGCGACATTGCCGGTGGGCGGGCTTGCGTTATGCGGTTCCGAATTGAGACCATCGGAAAGCGCTTCGCAGCGGAGGACACCGTGGAAGTCGTAAACCTTGCCGAAAAGTTTTCAAAATTCAAGGAGCGCTGGAGCCCGCGAATTGCGGGCGAGATCAATGACTTTTACGTGAAGCTGGTCAAGGTCGAGGGAGAGTTTGTATGGCATTCGCACGAGAAAGAAGACGAGCTTTTCCTTGTGCTTGTGGGGGAGTTGCGGATGCGGTTTCGCCATCGCGAGGAGTTGATCGGACCGGGTGAGTTCATTATTGTTCCGCACGGCGTGGAGCACATGCCGATGGCGGAAGTGGAAACTCACGTCTTACTGCTCGAGCCAAAGAGCACGCTTAATACCGGAAATGTGCGGAATGAGCGAACACTGGATAAGCTGAAGAAGGTCTAGGGCTCGAGCTCCGGCGCAGAATCCGACGCGCGTCGAGGGTCAATTGTGAAGGCTGCGGTTTTAGTCACTCCCGGCCCGATTCGCGGCCGTCCTCTCCGGATTGAAGGAGCGCCCAAACCTCGGCCGGGGGTTGGGCAAATCTTACTCAAAGTGCGAACGTGCGGAGTTTGCCGCACGGATCTTCATATCGTGGAGGGCGAACTTCCGCAGCGCACAGCGAAGCTCATTCCCGGTCACCAGATCGTGGGCGAAGTGGTTGAGGGCGCAACTAGCGAACTTCCGTTGGGTACGCGGGTCGGGGTTTCCTGGCTGGGAGGCACGGACGGGACCTGCTGGTACTGCCGGCAACATTTTGAAAATCTATGCGACGTTCCGACTTTCACAGGTTACAGCGTGGATGGCGGATACGCCGAGTTTGCCACGGCAAGAGCTGACTTCGTTTTCCCTCTGCC
>Ga0210388_10003743_pt1 | contig 11871 bp, 10 predicted proteins | sample IncBWC19OmetaG_FD_155485 | JGI IMG/M metagenome (GOLD analysis project Ga0210388, IMG submission 155485) | Forest soil microbial communities from Barre Woods Harvard Forest LTER site, Petersham, Massachusetts, United States - Inc-BW-C-19-O ... | reverse complement strand
GCCGCGATTCGATTCTTGCGGCTCCGCTGGCGCTGGATCTCGTCCTCTTCCTCGACCTTGCGCAGCGTACCAAGGAGCTGAAGCACCTCGGCATTCAGGAGTGGCTAAGCTTCTACTTCAAGTCGCCGCAGACTGCTCCGGGGCTCTACCCCGAGCACGATTTGTTTATCCAGTCGATGAAGCTCAAGAACACCCTGCGCCACATCATGGGTCAGGAGTTGATTACGCACCTCGGGCTGGAGTACTACGACTGATCAGAAATGGGGAGGATGACACCCCTCCCCCCTTTCAGTTGTTCCTGGATCTGTTTTCATTCTGCGTGGTTTACGGATTCGTATCCGTAACCGTTTGATTCTGCTGGGAAGTACTGGTAAGTGTTTGATTCTTTGTGGGGCGAGAGAAATCGGCGCTTCAATTTGTCCCTAATTCCATTCTAGTGATCTGGTGGAAATTCTCTGCCAGCGGTTTGTTCCATCGGGACATAGACTTGGCGCGATGACGGCTTGACACGCTTATGCTGGTATGCCCCAGCTGATATCAGATCGACAGGGCCGGATGCTCTGGCGTGCTTTATGGCCTAGTCGGCGCAGAGTTCGAACGTCAGATGTTCCTGAGCCAGAGCCCGGAGAAAGTCCGTCGAATCGAACGCTGCGCCCGGCGCAAGAGCACCGCTGCCGCAAGCCCGTCCGTCGAGAATCCGCTCGACGGCTTCGACGACGAGTGGCGCGGTGAAGGCATAGATGTCGCGTCCCCGCGCGATCGCCCGGCGGATCTTGCTTCCGTTCCGGACAACAACGTCGACCAGAAAGGTCTGCGCCGATCGTCCTTTTTCGTCGTCGGCGATCGGTGGCGGGGTGGTGGGATCGCGCAGATCGCGAAGCGGCGTGTTGTTGAGGTAACTGCGAAGGCGTGCCACTCGCAAGTGGCGGGCGATGACCGGAACTTCTGAGAACGGGACCTCACTGACATCCTGATGCCCAAATGGCTCGGGAAAATCCCAAAACGTTTGCGGAGCGGGCTGCGCCAGTGGCACAAATTTTCCGTCTTCAATGACTAACCTACGGGTCGTGTTGCGCTGGCCGGTAATTCGTGTGCCCCGCGTCGGACGCCAGCTATCCAGCGCCATGCCGACACGGATCTCGTCGGCGGAATCCCAGTTGCCCATAGCGGCTGTGGCCAGAAGATCGGCAAAACCGCCATAGAACCCCATCGCCGGAATGAAAACTACGCCGGCCCCGGTTGCGGCGTCGCCGAATCTCTCAAATATGGCTTGTGCGCTCGGCTGCTCGGCCGTGACGTCGAGATAGTGGATGCGGGTGCGCAGGGCCGCTGCCGCCACTGCGTCGGCCGTGTCCAGAAACGGGCCGGCGCAGTTGATGACCGCGGCAGCGCCGGCCAGAGCGCGATCAAGCGAGGCAGGGTCATCGACGGAGGCGGTTCTGATCGGGACGCCACCCGCCTGAAATCCGGCCTCCGTCATTTTCGCGCTGTCGCGGCCGATGGCTAATGGCGCGAAACCGCGGCGCAGCAGTTGGGCGACCAGGAAGCGTCCCGTGTGTCCCAACGCGCCGAAGACTGCGATTGTCCGACCATGTCCCGACCTATCAAACTGAGTGGCCATTTCCGCTTTTCCTCCAGTGGTTATTTCTTACCGCTACAGACCTGTCTGTTTCACGTACGATACATACAGGTCTGTAGCGAGTCAAGCTCGGCCGGCCAGAAAATCCGCCTTGGAGGTTTCAGAATGCCAGCAAGTCCGAGAAGTGCCCACCGTGGTGATGTGCAGGGCAACTCAGACGAGGTGAGGGACCGGATTCTGCGGACGGCGTCGACGCTCTTCTATCAACGAGGCGTGCGGGCCGTCGGCGTTGACCTCGTGGTCGAAGAGGCCGGAGTCGCCAAGACGAGCCTCTATCGCCACTTCCGCACGAAGGACGACCTTATCGCTGCATTCCTGCAGCGCGAAGACGAGGACTTCTGGAACTGCTGGAACGGCGTGACAGAACTCCACAAGACCGACCCTGTCGCTGAACTGGAAGCGCATCTCGATTGGATCGGCGAGCGGGTCGGACGGCCAAATTATCGCGGATGTCCACAACTCAACGTCGCCGCTGAATTTCCGAACTCAGACCACCCCGCCCGCAGAGTAGCCTCAGCTCACAAGCATGAACTCCGGCGGCGCCTCAAGGGGATTGCCGAGCGACTACACGTCAAACGCCCGGACGAACTGGCGGGACAGTTGTCGCTGCTCATCAACGGAGCTTTCGTGAGTTCGCAGGTCCTTTCTCCTGGCGAGGCAGGTCCACTCCTACGGGCCACCGCACGTGCTCTGATTGCTGCCGCTCGCAAGCAATAGGTCGAGCCTTCCTACGGTGGCCTGCAGATTCCCGGCGATTCCGAATGCGGCGGTCTTAGCTCTTTGTCTCGAAGAGCCCGATTGTGTTGCCTTCGGGGTCGGCCAGCCAGGCGAATCGGCCGGTCGGAATCGGTACTGGCGGCACCAGCGTCTTTCCGCCCAGCGATTCGCCTTTCTTCAGAGCGGCTGCCACGTCGTCAACTTCGACATAGAAGATGGTGTAGTTGTGCGGCTCGTGGCCGAGGGACGTGATGTGGCCCGGGATGCCTTTTTCCGATCCCGTGGTGATCATCGCTGCCGGTCCCATGTCCTGCGTGGTCCAATCGAAGAGCTCCGTGTAGAACTTCGCCGTCGCCGCCTTGTCTTTGCATCCGATTTCGAAATGCACTACCGGTCTTCCCATGATTCCTCCCTGCCTGCCGCTTTTTGCTTTTAACTCTGGCGGGTGTTGCGGTTGACGTCAATGGAATATAGATGTGGCGGTGAAAAATTCACATGCAGAAGGCAGGTAATTTTCGACTCGGCAAATCCCGTAGAATAGCCGTTTGGGTAAGGGGTCCGTTTCTTCGAACGCATGAAGGTTTTTCTTACAGGAGCTACCGGTTTTGTGGGCGCGCATGTCGCGAAGCACCTCGCCGGCCAAGGCGCGCACCTTCGCCTGCTGGTGCGGCCGACCAGCAATCTGGCCAACCTTGAGGGGGTGCAGGCGGAGACGATTATCGGCGACCTGCTGAAGCCGGATTCGCTGCGATCTTCGATCCGAGGCTGCGATGCGCTGATGCATGTGGCGGCCGATTACCGGCTGTGGGTGCGCGATCCGCGGACGATGTACGCTTCCAATGTGGAGGGAACCCGCTCGCTGCTGCGCATTGCGCGCGAGGAAAATGTGCGGCGCGCCGTTTATACGTCGAGCGTGGCCACGATGGGCTTCAAAGAGGATGGCACGATTGTGGACGAGACCACTCCGGTGCTACTGGGCGATATGGTGGGCCACTACAAGCGGTCGAAGTTCATGGCCGAACAGGTGGCGATCGAGGCTGCGCACGACGGGCAGCAGGTGATCATCCTCAATCCGACGACGCCGATTGGTCCGCAGGACATCAAGCCGACGCCGACAGGCCGCATCGTGGTGGACTTTCTCAATAAAAAATTTCCGGCCTATGTGGATACCGGGCTGAATCTAGTGGATGTGATGGAAGTTGCGCGGACGCATGTGACGGCTCTCGAAAAGGGTCGGCCCGGAGAGCGATATATTCTCGGCGGCGAGAACCTTACTTTGAAACAGATTCTGGATAAGATGTCGGCGATTACCGGGCTGCCTTCGCCGACGATGAAGGTTCCGCATACGGTAGCCATGATCTTCGCCTTTTTCGACGAGACGATTACCGGCCGCATTCTTGGACGCGAGCCGCGAGCGACGATGGAGGCGGTGCGCATGGGGCGGAAGAAGATGTTTGCCTCTTCGGCGAAGGCGCAGCGCGAGCTTGATTTCCGCATCGTTCCTGTTTATGAGGCCCTGCGCGCGGCCATTGTGTGGTTCCGCGCTCATGGATACGCTCCCTCGACATGAAAAACACGAGTCAGAACCGCATTGCGATTATCGCTGCGCTGCCCGGCGAGCTGAAGCCGCTGGTCCATGGCTGGCAGCAGGCGGAGAAGCATGTGTGGACGGGGACGCTCGGCGGACATTCATGCATGGCGATTGCCGGCGGGATGGGCGCGGAGGCGGCGACTCGCGCGGTAACGCAGGTGCAGGCCGACTTCAGGCCGGATGTGCTGGTGTCGTACGGCTGGGCCGGGGCACTGACCTGCGCTCTGAAGCCGGGCATGGCCTGTGCGATCTCTGAGGTGATCGATGCTACGACCGGCGAGCGCTTCAAGACGCCGGATACAGCGGGGACAAGGCTACTGACGCTGGACCATGTTGCCCGGTCGGACGAAAAGCGCAAGCTGGCCGAGACGCATCTGACGGTGCTGGCGGACATGGAGGCGGCAGCGGTTGCCCGCTTTGCCCAGCGGCAGCAGCTTATCTTTCATTGCTTCAAGGGGATCTCGGATGGATACAACGAGATCCTGCCGGACTTTACCCCGTTCATCAGCGCAGAGGGACAGTTGCGCATGGCGGCGTTTCTGGCGCACGTTGCGGTGCGTCCCAAGTATTGGGGATCGCTTCAAAGGCTGGGAAAGATGAGCCAGGTTGCGGCGGGCGCTTTGGCCAAGCTGGCGCCGGTGATGGTCGGGTAATTGCCGCGGAAATCTCTATAATCAATCAAGATGGCGACAGTATCGGCAGTGAAGGCCCAGGCCAATCGTGAGACTCAGGATTCGGCCGGGCGGGAAAAGATTCCGGCGACGATGCGCGCGGCGGTGTATCGCGGCGTGAACGATGTGCGGGTGGAGACCGTGCCGGTTCCGGAGATCGGCGCGGGCGAAGTATTGATCCGCGTGGCTGCATGCGGCGTATGCGGGACTGACCTCAAGAAAATTCATACCGGTTCGCACTCGGCGCCGCGCATCTTCGGGCACGAGACGGCGGGGACGATCGCCGCGGTCGGGGAGGGCGTGCGCGGCTTCGCGGTGGGCGATCGTGTGATGGTGTTTCACCACATCCCATGCGGCGAGTGCTACTACTGCCGGAAGAAGACCTTCGCGCAATGCTCGGTCTATAAGAAGGTTGGATGTACGGCCGGGTTTGAGCCCTCGGGCGGCGGTTTCGCCGAGTATGTGCGGGTGATGGACTGGATCGTGGAGCGCGGGTTGATCCGGATTCCGTATGGGGTTCCGTTCGAGCAGGCGGCCTTCGTGGAACCGGTGAATACCTGCTACAAGGCGATCAAGAATCTCGCTCTGGAAGCCGATGAGACGGTTTTGGTGATCGGGCAGGGACCGATTGGAATTCTGCTGGCGGCGCTGGCGGCGCGCACCGGCGCGAAGGTGCTTACTTCTGACCTCTACGCGGAGCGGCACGCGGTTGCGGCCAATTTTGGATTGAAGCATCCGATCACGTCGGGGGACGTGGTAGCGGAGGTTCGCGCAGCGAGCGAGGGCCGGGGCGCGGATGCGGTGATTCTTGCGGTAGGCGTGGATGCGCTGATCAGGACGGCGATGGACGCAGCGCGGCCCGGCGGGCGCATCCTGCTGTTCGCGCAGACGCAGCACGGCGATGCGGTGGTGGACCCCGCGGCCATCTGCATGGACGAAAAGTTTCTGATTGGCTCGTATAGCGCGTCGGTGGAGATTCAGGGTGAGGGTGCGAAGCTGGTTTTTGATGGTTACCGCGATGGATTCGACCTTACGCGGCTGATCTCGCATCGCTTTTCCCTGGAAGAATCCGTCGAGGCCATTGAAGTCGCATCTCATCCCACAGCAGAGTCGATGAAGATCTTCATTGAGCCGGGAGTGTGATGGGGAAGCGCTGGACGAGTCTGAATCTCGCAAGTTTGAGAGAATAAAGAGTGATGGCTTTGGAAATGTCAGCCGCCGTCCTTTACGGACGCGAAGATGTGCGAATCGAACGCCTGCCTTTGCCGACGGCGGGAGAGGGCGAAATTGTCGTCCGCGTGCATGCCGCCCTGACCTGCGGAACGGATGTGAAGGTTTATCGCCGTGGTTATCACGCCAAGATGCTGCAGCCGCCAATTCCTTTCGGACATGAGCTGGCGGGCACGGTGCATGAGGTTGGCGCGGGCGTCACGAAGTTCAAGGTGGGGGATCGCGTGGTTGCGCTGAATTCGGCGCCCTGCGATGTGTGCTACTTCTGCACGCACGAACAGCAGAATCTTTGCGACGACCTGCTTTTCAATAACGGAGCCTATGCCGAGTACCTGGGCATTCCGGCGCGGATTGTCGAGAAGAATACGCTGCTCATTCCCGAGGAGCTTCCTTTCGAGCATGCGGCGCTTACGGAGCCGCTGGCCTGTGTCCTGCGCGGTCTCGAAGAGAGCCTGGCGCAGCCGGGAGATCTGCTGGCGGTGATTGGCGCGGGGCCGATCGGGTTGATGTTCATGCATGCGGCGCAGCTAGCGGGGATGCGCGTGATTGCGATCGTCAAGTACGACGAGCAGATTGAAGCTGCTCGCATTTTCGGCGCCGAGCACGTGGTGCAGACTACGGCTGTCGACGATCCGATTGCCGCGGTGCGCGCTCTCACTCCGAACCATCGCGGTGTGGACATCGCGATCGAGGCGGTTGCCGTTCCGGAGACATGGGAGTGGGCGGTGGAGATGGTACGCAAGGGCGGAACGGTGAATTTCTTCGGCGGCCCGGCGGCAGGAACGAAGGTTGAGCTGGATACAAACCGCCTGCATTACGGCGATATAACGTTGAAGGCCAGCTTTCATCACACGCCGGGGACGGCGCGACGCGCCTTCGACCTGATTCAGAGCGGCAGGTTCAAGTGCTGCGAGTACATCACGGGGCGCGCTCCGCTGTCGGACCTCGACGACGTGCTGCGAGGCATGATGAATCGCTCCCGGCACGATGGTGTTGGCGACATCAAGACGGCTATCATTCCGTAGGTCGGGATTACGGACGCGGGCCATAGGAAGAGATGAGTTCAGAGACAGTTACAGATACGGCACAGCAGGATCTGATCGAGCGCGGCTGGGCGGCGCTGCCGCCCGAGTACCGGATCCCGGAGCATGCTCCGACGCTGGAAGAGGCGCGGGCCTGGTGCAAGCGGCTGGCGGAGACGCACTACGAGAATTTTCATGTGGCTTCGTGGTTTCTTCCTAAGTGGCTCCGGCCCCATTTTCATTCGATCTACGCCTACTGCCGGGTGTCGGACGATCTGGGCGACGAGACCGGCAATCGTGAACAATCGCTGGCGCTGCTCGATCTGTGGGGACGGGAGCTGGACGCATGCTATCGAGGCGAGGCGCGGCATCCGATATTTGTAGCCCTGACTGAGACAATTCGCGAATGCGCGATTCCGAAGGAGCCATTTGCCGATCTGCTGGTGGCGTTCCGGCAGGACCAGTCGGTGACACGGTTTGAGACGATGGCGGACGTGCTGCATTACTGCCATTACTCGGCGAATCCTGTGGGCCACCTGGTGCTGTATGCGTGCGGATATCGCGATGCTGAGCGCTTTGCCCTTTCGGACTTCACCTGTTCGGCGCTGCAACTGGCCAACTTCTGGCAGGACGTGCGCGAGGATTATGTGCGGGATCGCATTTACTTTCCGCATGAAGACATGCAGCGTTTCGGCGTGGATGAAGCGACGATTGCTTCGGGGAAATTCACTCCGGCCTTTCGCGAGCTGATGCGTTATGAGGTGGATTCGACGAGGCAGATGTTCGCGCAGGGGATGCCGCTGATCAGCATGGTCGATCGCGACCTTGCTCTCGATCTGGATCTGTTTTCGCGCGGCGGCCTCGAGATTCTTTCCGCTATCGAGCAGCAGAATTATGATGTTCTGCGCGCTCGCCCGTCGATTTCGAAGCCGCGCAAAGCCGCTCTGCTGCTGCGCGCGCTGACCGGCAAGATGTTCGGAACGCTGGGGGGACGAAACTCCACACAGACGGCGGGAAGACCTGCCGCGTGAGTCCGTCGGTCGAAGAGTCTTACCGGGTATGTCGCGAAATTGCCCGCAGGGAAGCCAAGAATTTCTACTATTCGTTCGTCGCTCTGCCGCCCGCAAAGCGTAACGCGATCTGCGCGGTCTACGCATTCATGCGGCATGCGGACGATCTCTCGGACGATGAGAGCATTCCTCTGGCGGAACGGCGCATCCGCATGGCGGACTGGCTTGCGGCGTGGCACCGGGCTGAGAGCGGCGAGGCGACGTCCGATCCCGTATTCGTTGCACTGGTTGACGCGCAGGCACGCTTCAAGATTCCATCGGAGCTGCTGGACCAACTGGTGCAAGGCACGGCGATGGATCTGCATCGCGACAAGCTGGTCAGCGATGCAGCGCATCCCCTGCACTACGATACTTACAAGACCTTTGACGATCTCTATCGCTATTGCTACCTGGTGGCGTCGGTTGTGGGACTCGTTTGCATCCGTATCTTCGAATACTCGGACCCGCGCGCGGAAAAGCTGGCCGAAGAGACGGGCATTGCGTTTCAGCTTACGAATATTCTGCGCGATGTAAAGGAAGACCTGGAGCGAGGGCGCGTTTATCTGCCGCTGGCGGATCTCGAACAGCATTCGGTTTCGATTCAGGACCTGTCGAATCTTGCCCAGGGCCACCATAAACTCACTCTGAATCAGCGCGAGCTTCTTGAGCTCGAGGCGAATCGTGCCGAACACTATTACAAATCCGGCCATGCTCTGCTGCCGCTGATTTCGCCGGACGCGCGGCCTGCGATCTGGGTCCTCATCCGCATCTATCAGAGCCTTCTGCGCGAAATTGAGCACAGCGAATACGAGGTCTTTGCGCATCGCATTCAGGTTTCCACGGCGAAAAAGCTTTGGATTCTTGCCTGCGGGATGATGCAGGCATTCTTCAACCGATTTAGGGCGGGGAAGTGATGCCGGAGCCGCAGGGATCGCGGAGCGTCATCGTCGTTGGCGGGGGCGTCTCCGGACTGGCGGCGGCCTGCGCGCTGGCCGATGCCGGATATGGCGTGCGGCTGCTGGAGAGGCGTCCTTATGTGGGTGGGCGCGCTTCGTCGTACGAGCATCCGGGCACGGGCGAGGTGATCGACAACTGCCAGCACATTCTGCTGGGATGCTGTACGAATCTGATCGACCTGTATCGACGGCTGGGTGTTCAGGACGAAATCTACTGGTCGGATGCGATCACGTTTCTCGAGCCGGGAGGGCGGCGCAGCGTGCTGCAGCCATCGTCGCTGCCGGCTCCGCTGCATTCGTCGGCATCGTTCCTGGGTGCGAAGTGCTTTTCTGTAGCGGACAAAGTTACAATTGCGCGCGGCATCCAGGCATTCCTGTTGAAGACGCCTCCGGACTCGGAGGAGAACTTCGCGCAGTGGCTCCAGCAGCATCATCAGAACGAGCGCACCATCCGGCGCTTCTGGCATCCGGTGCTGGCCAGCGCGTTGAATGAAGATCCCGAATATATCTCGGTGCGTTATGCGGCGAAGGTGTTTCGCGAGGCGTTCCTGTTCTCGGCGGAAGGCGGCCGGATGGGTATTCCGCGTCTCCCGCTGAGCGAGCTTTACGGGCATGCCATTCAGTACATTCAGGCGCGCGGAGGCGAGGTGCATCTGCGGACCGGCGTTGAGGGTTTCGAGTTCTCCGGCGAGCGGTGGACGTTGCGCGGAAGCGACGGCACGAGCTTCACGGATGATGCGATAGTTCTGGCCTTGTCGTTCGAAGGGCTTGCCGCGCTGATGCTCGCGCTGCCAGGGAACGAGGGAAGCGAACAACTGGGGGAGAACCTGCGGCAGTTCAGCCATTCGCCGATCACCAGCGTCCATCTGTGGTTCGACCGCGAGATTACGGATCTGACGCATGCCGCGCTGCTGGATACGACGATCCAGTGGATGTATCACAAATCGAAGCTGCATCCGGGACATGGCAAAGGGCAGGGAAGCTATGTCGAGCTGGTGATCAGCGCTTCGAAATCGCTGGTGAAGATGCAGCGGCAGGAGATCATCGATCTCGCCATGCGCGAGCTGGCGCTGTTCTTTCCAGAGGCGACGGAAGCTGCGCTGGTGAAGGCCGCGGTGACCAAGGAAGTGCGGGCAACCTACAGCATTCGTCCCGGATTGGATTGGATTCGTCCCGCGGCGGTGAGTCCGTGGCCAGGGATTTTTCTTGCCGGCGACTGGACGGCGACGGGATGGCCTTCGACGATGGAGAGCGGCGTGCGGAGCGGCTATCTCGCTGCGGAGGCGGTTGCACGCGGCTTCGGCGAGGCCGACCAGTTTCTCGTTCCGGACCTGCCTCCGACGGGGCTGATGCGCCTGCTGCCTTAGTTCATGCGATGGAAGATCGGCTCGGCGCCGATCAACCTTTCCCCGCTCGGCTCATCTAAACTTCTGACATGTCAGAGACCGAGCAGGATTCCCGCTTTCAACCCATTGAAAATTACGGGGTGATCGGCAACATGCGATCCGTTGCCCTGGTGAGCATGAAGGGGAGCATCGATTTTTTGTGCTTTCCTAATTTCGACTCTCCCACCGTATTTGCCGCGCTCCTCGATCCGGAGCGCGGCGGATCGCTCTGCATAGCGCCGGATCTCGACAATATGCGCATCAAGCAGCTCTACCTGCCGGACACGAATATCCTGCTGACGCGATTTCTTTCCGATTGCGGCGTTGCGGAGTTGACCGACTTCATGCCGGTGGTCGATGCGAAGGACAAGCAGCCCTTCGGGCATCACATTGTGCGCATGCTCCGCGTGGTCAAGGGGCAGATCAAATTTCAGATGCGTTGCGCGCCGCGCTTCAACTATGCGCGCACCGGTCATGATGTTTGCAGGGAAGAAAACGGGATCTGTTTCGCGCCGGAATCGCGAGAGTTTCCAAGTATGGCGCTTCATGCGACGTTCCCGCTGCAGGTGGAGGGAAAGGATGTGGTCGCCTCGTTCACGCTGAATGCGGGAGAGACGGCGATGCTCGCCTTCGGGCAGGTGGATGAGGAAGAGAAGACCGGCGCGCAGGTCCTCGACCCGGACAATGTAACGAAGCACTTTGACGAGACCGCGCACTACTGGCGTACGTGGATCGCGCGCTCGAACTATACCGGCCGCTGGCGCGAGGTGGTCAACCGATCGGCCCTTGTTCTCAAGCTGATGTGCAGCGATGAGTGGGGCTCGCTCATTGCGGCGCCGACTTTTGGACTTCCGGAGCGCGTCGGCGGGGAACGCAACTGGGATTATCGCTATACGTGGCTGCGCGATTCGTCATTCAGCCTGTATGCCTTCATGCGCCTGGGATTTGTGGAAGAGGCGCGCGCTTTTACCAACTGGATGCGCGACCGCCTGCATGAAGACGCCGAGCATGGGCCGCTACAGGTGATGTATCACCCGGATGGACGGCAGGACCTCGACGAAGAGATTCTCGATTCGCTGTCCGGCTACAAAAACTCGAAACCAGTGCGGATTGGAAATGGCGCTTCGAACCAGTTGCAGCTCGATATCTACGGCGAGTTGATGGACGCCGTCTATCTCGCGACGAAATACGGCGACGGAATGTCCTACCGGGGCTGGCACAATCTGCAGCGCATCATCGATTGGCTGGCGAAGAACTGGAGCCGTCCGGACGAAGGCATCTGGGAGGTTCGAGGCGGAGCGCGGGAGTTTCTGCACTCGCGGCTGATGTGCTGGGTGGCGTTCGATCGCATCATCCGGCTGGCCGACAAGCGGTCGCTGGCTGGTCCAGTAGATAAGTGGCGGGAGATTCGCGACACGATCTATGAGGATATCTTCACGAATTTTTGGAGCGAGAAGCTGCAGTCGTTCGTGCAGTACAAGGGCGCGGATACCGTCGACGCATCGGTGCTGCTGATGCCGCTGATGCGCTTTATCAGCCCAACCGACCCGCGCTGGCTGTCGACGCTGGAAGCAATCGAGAAGTACCTGACGGAAGACAGCCTGGTCTACC
>Ga0210388_10003742_pt1 | contig 11872 bp, 6 predicted proteins | sample IncBWC19OmetaG_FD_155485 | JGI IMG/M metagenome (GOLD analysis project Ga0210388, IMG submission 155485) | Forest soil microbial communities from Barre Woods Harvard Forest LTER site, Petersham, Massachusetts, United States - Inc-BW-C-19-O ... | reverse complement strand
CTGCGCTGCCGTGAAAACCGCCCAACACCCGCGGAAGCTCGTCGCGCAGGAGCGGCTCCAGCTCCGGCGCCACACCGAGATAGCGGACCTGGACGCGGGCGCCCACCGACGCGGACCGCAGCCAGGCCTCGCCATTGATCAGCTCCAGCACCGGCTGCCGGTCGACCTCCGGCGCGTCGCGCAGCCGGCCGCTGGCGGCGACACCGCCCCCGGCGAGCTCGATCGTCGCCTGCCCTTGGGCCTCGCGAACCCATCCCACCGTCGGTGAGTGTCGGATGGCGATCCGCGCCTCTTCGGCGGCCATCCGGATGGTGTCGTCGCGCCCGCCCGGTTGCGCAAGAGCGCCGTAGAGGCCCGTCGTCCAGGCGTCGAAGGTCGGCGCCAGCGTCAGCGTCTCCGGGATGAGTCCCGCATACGCGCCGCCCTCGACGGTGCCTGTCTCATTTCGCCGCCCCAGTTGCACGCCGTCGAGGACCGGAAGGCCGGGCGTGTGCCAGGGCCAGATGCGCCCCAAGGCCAGCACGGTCTGCGAGTCGATCTCCCGCCGCGAGATCTCGGCGTCCCACAGATAGAGCTCGGTCCCGCTCGCGGGAAAGCGCGGCGGCGAAGTCGTCTGCATGCGCACCACCGAAAACGCCGTGTCGAACCGGAAGTCGGAGCTGCCGAGCGGGACGTGGTGGAGCCCGACGTCGAGCGTCTCCTCGACATACTGAGGAGAACCGGGCCTGGTGGCGTACACGGTGACGCCGAGGCCCGCGCTCCCGTTGGCGCCGGAGATGGCGCGGGCCTCCGGCACGAAGTCGACCTTTTCGTGCGGCGCCGCCGCCAGCGCGGCGGCGCGCCTCACCAGCAGCTCGTTCGGTTCCGGCGCGGGCAGCGGCGCCGGTGGCGGCGGCGACAGGCCGGCCGGTCGGCTCGGCAGTGCGAAGAGGTCCCCGAGCAACGCCCCGCGCCCCCGGCAAACGGCGTCGTGGGCACCGACCTGATCGATCACGCATCCGCCCGCCGCGCGCCCCTGCCGCCAGAAGGCCACCTTGTCCCCGGCCCGCAGACCATCCGCCGCCCCCTTGTCGAGGTAGATGCGCTTGGCGGTGACGAACCGGATTTGGCCGACCGGTTGGCCGGTCGCCGACGACCTCACCGGCGCCGACGCCGAGATCGCCGCCAGCAGCAGCGAGGCTAAGGGACTGAGCGCAGATGGCATTGGTAGCACTTGGGGTCGCTGCAGCTGTAGCCCATGACCGACTGGTGTTCCTGATCGCTCCGCGCGCAGCTGTGGGCGTGGCAGCTGGTGCAGGTGGTGTTCTGTGTGCTGCAGGCGCCGGTGACGACCAGGCCGGCCGCGCGCGTGTGGCACTGGGCGCAGCGGATCGGCGCGTGCGGTCCCGACGACAGCACGAAGCAGAGATCGTGCGCGTCGAACCGGGCCGGGAAGTAAGACCAGGTGTTGTGGCAGGCCTGGCAGTTGGTATCGAAGTGCGACGCCAGGTGGTCGAGCGAGGTGAGCGCAGCGTTGTCGTAGTCCCGCCGGTGGCAAGCGACGCAGGCGAGCGGCGCCTGCGCGAAGGTCCTGTCGCGCATGTCGCCGTGGCACTCGCGGCAGGGAATCAGCGCGTGCCGGCCGGTCAGCGGAAAGGCGGTGCTGCGGTGGGCGTCGGGACTGAACAGCGCTTCGGACCAGCGCGTCGCCTCATGACACCCCTCGCAATGAAGGCCGAACTCGCCGGCGTGACGATCGCGATGGCAGCCGCTGCAGAGCTCGGAGACCCGGGCCCGAAATCCACTCGGGTGGCAGGCCTGGCAGGTCACCTTGACGTGCGCGCCGAGCAAGGGATAGCCGGTGCGATCGTGGTTGAACCTCACCTCGGACCAGTTGGTCTCGACGTGGCAGGCCGCGCAGTTGGTGGCGGCCGCACCCTTGCCGAGCGTCAGGCCGGGCCGGAGCAGGAGCGTGGCGAGCATCAGAACGGCCGTGGTGACCCTCATGGCTCGAACCCCTTGAAGTCGCCGTGGTGAAAGTCGACGTGGCACTCTTGGCAGGCGCGCGGCAGCGGTCGGTAGCGAACGGTCTGAAGTGTGCCCGCCTCGCTGGTCAGCGTCATCGCGCGGTGGCAGTCGCCGCACGGCAACTGGGCGTGCTTGCCCTGCAGCGGGTAGCTGGTGAAGCGCGCCTCGTCGTGCCGGAACCCGCTCTGCTTGAAGGTCGTCGTCTGGTGGCAGAAGTCGCACCCTTCAGGGCCGCGCGCGACGCCGTCGGAGGGGAGCGTGCTGGCCAGGAACTGCCCCTGGTGCTCGTCGCGGTGGCAGCCGCCGCAAGAGAGCGGCAGCGGCTTCCAGCGGACGACGGGGGCTTCCCCCTCCCGCACCTGCTCCACCCGATGACAGCTGGCGCAGGGAGCGCGTCGGTGCGCCCCCGTCAGGGGAAAGCGGCTGTCCGTGTCGTGGTGGAACGACGTCAGGTCGGCGAATGACTTGACGGTGTGGCACCCGCCGCAATCGTCGGTCTTGATCTCGGCGTCGAGCTGCCCCTCGTGCGGATCCTTGTGGCAGCGGGAGCAGGCCTCCGCGCCGAGCTTGCCGAGGTTGGGGCGCAGCACCGCCAGGCTGAGGACCAGCGGGCGATGCTGCTTGGCCAGCTTGGCGCTGACCTCATCGGGCACCCGGGACGCCAGGCTCTTGTCGATCGGGTGGCAAGAACGACAGGCGGCAACCGCGTGCCCCCCCTCGAGCGGGAAGCGCGTCTTGGCGTGCGTCTCCAGCTCATACCGCGGCGGGGCGAACGCGCTCTCGTCGTGACAGGCGGCGCAGTCGGCCGCCGGGTGCCCCGGCAGCGCGGCCAGCTGACCGAGGTGGGCATCCTGGTGGCAGTCGCTGCATTTGGCAAAGGGCAGGCCGCGGAAGACCGCCGCTTGGTGCCCGAACGGACCGTGGCAGCTCTTACATCCCACGCTCGCGTGGGCGCCCCGAAGCGGAAAGCGCGTCCGGTCATGAAAGCTCGGCGCCAGATCGCGCGCTGGCAAGATCACGTTCCAGCCCTCCTCCGTGTGGCAGCCGGCGCAGCTCGAGCCAAACGAGCCCTTGTGCGGATCCCGATGGCAGTTCTCGCAGGTGGTGTGGGCGACCGGCTTCATCTGCATGAACGTCGGGTTCCGCGGCGGTGGGAAGATCTGCCTGAACGAAGCCCGATCCTCGACGGTGGCGTGGCAACCGGCGCACGGCACCGGCTTGTGCTTTCCGCGCAACGGAAAGTCGGTCTGCTGATGGTCGAAGGCGCCCAGCGCCGTCTTCCAGAAGAGCGCATTGTCCCCGTGGCACTTCTGACAGTCCTTGCCGAGCTGGCCGCGGTGCTCGTCGAAGTGGCAGCTGTCGCAACGCTTGACCAGCCCCAGGTAAGTGGTGCGACCCGGCTGCGCCGCCAGCATCCGGACGATCGACTGGTCGGCGAGCTGGTGACTGGCGTGGCAGCTCTCGCACGACGTCTGGGCGTGATGGCCGCGCAAAGGCCAGCCGGTCCGCTTGTGATCGAATCCCTTGACGCTCCCGCCGAAGCTGATGAGCGAGAAGTCGCGCCCTCGATGGTCGGGATGGCAACTCTGGCACTGATTCAGGACGGCCGCGGCCATCTGCCCGTGAAGCCCGTCGCGCTGTTTGAGCTCTGCCCCGAGCTCGGTGTGGCAGGCGAGGCAGCGGCCGGCGAAGCGCGACTCCCCCTGCTCGTGGCAGGAGTCGCATTGCTTGAGGCCCTTGTTGTCGAGCGCCGCGTGCGGCCTGGCCAGTGGTCCCGGCGAAAAGAATTGAGCCTGGACCTGCCGATCGAGGCCCAAGGTCAGCACGAGCATCACCGCCATGGCCAGCCCGCCGCACAGGCCCGGTCTCTTCACGCCTTTCCCATGGGCCCGCTCACGACCAGAGCCACTTGAAGCCGATGCGCAGGCTGATCCAAATGTGCGCGGCGATGAGACCGACCAGGACCACCGAGAGCGTGACGTGGAAGATTCGCCAGCCGTGCATGAGCCGCTTGAATCCCTGGTGGAAATGCAGCTTCACGTCGCCGCGCCGCAGGCCGAGCATCTGCGCGCGAAAGGCCGGGAAGGCCCGCTGGTCGACGAACCAGGGCTCGAGCCGACGGATCGCGCGCCGCAACGTCCAGGCGTCGCGCGGCATCCGGCAGAGCAGAGCCCCCAGCGACGCGGGCAACGCCCCCGGCGCCTCCGCGAGCGCCGACAGCCGCGCCAGCGCGGCCGACCGCTCGATGTTTGCATCGACGCCTGCATCGACGCTCGGGAGCGAGGCCAGCGCGGCCACGATCGGCTGCAGCCGCGCGCGCAGCGCCGCCACCCGCTTGCTCTCCTCGGCGTCGACCCGGAAGAGCCCGTAGATGAACCTCCCGAGGAGGCCGGTCACCACCACCACCACCAGCGAGACGTAGGTCGCCGTCGCCAGCGGGTTCCCCCAGCGAAAGGCCGAATGAAAGAGGATCACCGCGGGCGTCAGAGTCCCCACGAACACGTGGAAGCGCAGCCAGGGCGCGATCGATCCTCGCCGCTTCAACCAGCGCGCCCGTTTGCGAATCGGGTAGACGAAGTTCAGCAGCATCACGCCGGTGGCGAGAATCCCTATCCCGTGGCCCCAGGAACCGGAGGGCTTCATCAGATCGTGCTGGGGTGACCGGTAGCGCAGGACGTCCGGCAACAGGTAGTAACGGCCGCCCGCCACCCCCAGGAACACCAGGATGGCGATGCCGACGAGCGCGAGCGTCGTGGCGGCCAGCCGCTCGTCTCCCGGAGCGCTCCCCTCGGCGGCGAAGGTGGGGTTGGCCATCGCCTTGTCGCCCCGGTGCCGCCGGATGTCGACGCCGACGGTCTTCAGGAACTGTCCCGGGACCTCCCCGCCCAGGCAGGCGATCACGAAGTCGTTGGGGAGAGTCCTGGTCGCGCCGCCGGTCCTGAGATGGACCGCCGCCGGCTCCACCGCCACGATCTCCGTCGACATGAACGCCCGCACCCGCCCCGAGGCCCGCAGCGCCTCCAGCTTTTGCCGGTTGAGCGCCCGGCCACGGGCGAACTGCGGCGCGCGATGCACGATCCCGATCTCCGCCGACGTCTCGGCGGCCAGCATGGCGGCCGCCTCCAGCGCCGAATCGCCGCCGCCCACGATCAGCACCCGTCTGCCCTGGTACTGGGCGGGATCGACCAATCGATAGGTCACCTTGGCCAGCTCGTCCCCCGGGACGCCGAGCGCGCGGGGGGTGCCGCGGCGGCCGATCGCCAGCACCACCCGCCGCGCCCGCAGGACGCCGCGCGCCGAGGTCACCAGAAAGTCGCCCGCCTGCCCGGTGACCGAGTGGACCTTGGCCTTTTCGTGGACCTCGATCCCGGCGTCGGCGATGACGCGCTCGAGGGCCGCCAGCAGATCCTCCTTCGCCATGAAGGGGCGCCCGAATTTTCCGTGAAATGGCAGGTTGACCGCCTCGGTCATGACCAGTTTTTGCCGGGGATAGTGGGCGATCGCTCCCCCGACCGTGTCCTGCTCCAACAGCGCATAGGAAAGGCCCGCGGCCCGCGCGCCGGCGGCCGCCGCGATCCCGGCCGGCCCGGCGCCCACGATGGCGACGTCGACGAGATCCGGGTCCCCGCGCCGGGCCGCCGGGCCGAGCGCGACCCGCACCCGCGCCGCGACCTGCAGGCCTTGGGTGAGCGCGTTCTTGATGAGCCCCATCCCCCCCAGCTCGCCCACGATGTAGATCCCGCGGCGGCTGCTCTCGAACGAACCATCGATCTCCGGGAGGTCGACGCCGCGCTCCGCCGATCCGAAGACCAGCTTGATGGCGCTGACCGGACACTCGGCCGCGCAACGGCCGTGGCCGATGCAGCTCGAGGGATTGACCAGCGTGGCCACCCCGTTGACGAGCCCCAAGATCTGTCCCTCCGGACAGGCCTGGATGCAGGACCCGCTGCCGATGCAGACATCCGGGTCGATGACCGGATGCAACGACTGGGGAACGTTGAGCTCCATCCGGACGGCGTCGTCCAGGATCGCGCGCGCCCGCCGATGCTCGCGGCTCCGGACGACCAGGTAGGCAAGCGCCACGGCGAGCGCGACGCCGACGAACAACAGCGACCACGCCCCGGGGCCCAGGGTCAACAGGCGGGTCGTCAGGGCCAGGGCGGCAGACCGCGGCGTCACCGAAGGCCCCTAGTCGCTCGGTGCCTGGTGGCAGTTGTAGCAGGAGGTCGAGTCGTAGGCGTAACCGGCGACGCTCGCGTGATTGGTCGCCTCCACGTCGGAGCTGTGGTCGTGGCAGGTGATGCAGGTGAAAGGCTTCGAGGTGGTGGGGTCCTGATGGCAGTCGCTGCAGGCCAGCGAACCGTGAGCGGCGTCCGTGATCGGGAAGTACTTGAGGCTGTGCTCGTCCGGCGTGATGGCGGCCTCGTTGCCGGTCGGGTGGCAGGAGAAGCAGGCCGACGACTGGTAGACGAAGCCGGTGATGTAGACATGCCGCGTGGCCGCCAGATCCGGCGCGTGGTCGTGGCAGGAGATGCAGGTGAAGTCGGCGAAGGTGTCCGCGCTCTGGTGGCAATCGGAGCAGACCTGCGCCGCGTGGTTGGTGCCGTCGCCGATCGGGAAGTAAATCGCGTGGGAGTCACGGGTGATCGGGGCAACGATCCCGGCCTCACCCCCGTCCGAGGACGCCGCGGACGTCTTCAGCAGAACCTGATTGCACCCGGCGCTCGCCAGGAGCGAAGCGAGGATCACCGCACGGCGAAGCGGACGGGCACCCGTCGATCTAAAGCCACTGAAGCCGCCACTGCACATTGACCGAACCTGACCGCACTCAACCGTTGGCTTGATGCAGCTCATTGAAAATGCTCTCACCTCTAACTACCTATCAACACCCGACCAGGACCGGGCACGCAACCAGTGCCGGGCCGGCCGGCGGACAACAGCCCGGTATTCCGGAAATTAGCCAATGAATGCCTGCAGTTCCGGCCGACGCCCCACACAAGCAGAGTATGTGACGAGGTAGGTCGCGCCACGTCAGAAGAACGAGGCGACCGCCGCGAAAACTTGCCTGCAGCGCGTCAGGAAGTCGCGAAAAACCGGAGCGCGTTTTCGCCCAGGAGCTTGGTCAAGCGAACGCCCCGCCAGCCCCGGCGCCAGAGGATCTCCGTGAGCCGCGGCAGATCTCCGGCGTCGCGCAGGCCGCGCGGCAGCGGCAGGAACCCGTCGAAATCCGAGCCGAGCGCCACGCAATCCTCCCCGCCGACGCGCGCCACATGCTCGATGTGGTCGGCGACGCGCTCGAGCGTACAGAACGTTCCCCCCAGATACGGCGCGACGAAGATGACGCCCACCACACCCCCGCGGGCCGCGAGCGCACGGATCTGATCGTCGTCCAGGTTGCGCGGGTGCGGGTAGGCGCCGGCGGCGCCGGAGTGCGACGAGAACGGCGGCCGCTCTGCCCGCTCGACGATCTCCCAGAAGGTCTTGCGGCTGGCGTGCGCAACATCGAGGCGGATCCCGGCGGCGTCGCAGGCGCGGACCAGGATGCGCCCCTCATCGGTGAGGCCGCGATCGCGCGCGGCGGCTGTGCGGCAGGAGGTGCCGGCGCCGCTGTCGCGCTCCCACAACGGCCCCAGGAACATGACGCCCGCCTCGGCCAGGCGGGCGACGCCCGTCTCGACGTCGTCGTCGATGGCGTAGCTCCCCTCGACGCCCAGGAACAGCGCCACCCGTCCTGCCGCACGCGCCGCGCGGATCTCGCCCGCATTGCGCGCCAGCGTCAGCGTGTCGGCGTGGTGCGCCGCCAGCTCACGTGCGCGGTCGAGCTGCCGCCAGAACCGCCGCCGTCCCGGATCGATCCGAAAGCCCGAGAACATCAGGCACCCGAGGGCGTCGAGGCCTCCCCGCTTGATGCGCGGCAGATCCAGATCGAGCCGCAGCGGGTTGTAGAACGCCGCCGGCCCATGCTCGCGCGAGAAGTCGTACTTCGAGTGGGTGAGCTTGGTGAGGACGTCGTTGTGAAGATCGACGACCAACGCGGCCGCGTGTGCGGCCGCGGCCTCGCCGCTCACTTCGATCGGATAACCACGCACGGACGGACTGTTTCCAAGCCCTAAGGCGTGCTGAACGGGTTCTTCAGCTCGGCAGGCGTCGGCTCGCCCGGCACGTCGATCTTGCGATGGAGCGGATCGGCTCTGGTCTCGGCCCCCTCGTGGCGGTGGTGCGGGCGCGCGGTCTTCTCCGCGGTCTCGGCCGGGGGCACCGTCGGTTCGGTGTGTGCCAGGGGTGCTGCCGGCGCCCGGGGTGTGGGGCTCGCCGCGGCGGGGCCCACGGCCGGAGCGACTGGGTTCGGGGCCGGCGGGACCGCGGCGGCCGGCTTTGCGAGCGCTGCCGCGGCGACGGTCTCGGCGGACGTCTTGTGGTCACCCCGCAACGCCAGCACCAGGGCGAGCACCACCGCGACCGCCCCCATTGCGACGAGCCCGATCTTGGCCCCGGCGCTCAGGCCGCCGGCGGGGCCCTCGGCGCGCTGAGGCCGCTCGTCCTCGAACGTTCCGATCGGCGGCGACACCGCGATGGCGGTCTTCGACTCGCGCGCCTTCCCGTTCGCCTCGGTGAGCCGCGGGTACTTCAGGGACGCCTGGGGTGGCATGAAGACGTTCGACGGCTCGAACGGCACGCCGCCCGCGGCGCCGAGCGCCTGATAGAAGACGTCCATGTCGGGCCAGCGCTTGTCGCGATCCTTCTCCATCGCGCGCAGGCAGACCGCCTCGACGTCGGCGGGAATGTCCAGCTCGGGACGGCGTTTGCGCGGCGGCACCACCGGCTCGAGCAGGTGCTTGGTCAGGATCCCCATGAAGCTGTCGGCGGTGAACGGAACGGCGCCGGTCAGCATGTGGTACATGATGCAGCCCACGGCGTAGATGTCGACGCGGTGGTCGGGCGGATGTCCCTGCGCCTGCTCGGGGGACATGTACTCCGGCGTCCCGAAGATCATCCCGGTCTGCGTGAGGCGCGGTCCGTCGTTGTCGTCGGCGCTGACCACCTTGGCGATGCCGAAGTCGAGCACCTTGACGAAGTCCGGCCGCCCCTCGCGGTCGACGAGGTAGACGTTCTCCGGCTTCATGTCGCGGTGGATGATCCCGTGGCCGTGGGCCGCGCGCAGCGCTTTGGCGATCTGCATCAGGATCGGCCGCGTGCGCGCCCACGGCAGCTGCTTCTCCGCCCGCAGCGTCTTGCCCAGGTCCCGTCCGTCGAGGAACTCCATCGCGATGTAGACCAGGCCGTCCGCCGACTGGCCGAAGTCGGAGATGTCGATGACGTTCTCCTGGCCGATGCGCGAGGCGCTCTTGGCCTCCTGGAGAAAACGCGCCACCAGATCGGGGCGGCGGGTGAGGTCCTGAAAGAGGATCTTGAGCGCGACGCGCTTCTCGATGAGGGCGTGCTCCGCCTGGTAGACCGCGCCCATCCCCCCCTCGCCCACCTTGCGGATGATGCGGTATCGCTCCGAGACGACGGTGCCGATCAGCGGATCGTCACTGGCCGGCGGACTGGCGTCTCCCACGGGCATCGGCGGTCAATTTATCACGCGGGCGCGCTATGACTCCAGCTCGCGCGCCAGGTCATCGAGCTCATCCGAGACGGCGAACTGCAAGAGGGCCATTGCCTCGGGGTTGGCCGCAATCGCTGCCAGCGTGAGCCCTGGTCCGCCCAGGCCCGGCGGCGCCAGGATGGTCCCCGAGATCTCCAGGATCACCGACAGCGCGGCCGGCAGATCGGCCGCCGCCAGGAGACCGACCGCGTTGGCCGCGTCGCGCGTGGCCGTGTAGAGCGCGGCGAGGTCGAACGCCCCCGCGCTCTCCACCGCGAACGGCATCACCTGCGGCTTGAGCTTGCGCGGGATCGCCCGCTCGGCGCGGGCCACTTCGGGGGCGATCAGGTTCTCGCGCACCTCGGCGTGCTCGTAATCGGGGACGAACTGCCGGATGATCCCGACCAGCAGCGCGCCTGCCTCTTCGGGCGACACCGCCAGGATGGCGTCCAGGTTGGTCGACGTCAGGCGCAAGGTGCGGGCCGCCGCGAAGCGCATCGCCGCCGGGCCCAGCTCCTCGAGCGGTGCGCCGATGATGATGGCCGGCGGGCTCCCCGGCTCCGCACGGAGCGGGATCGGCCCGGCGGACGCGGGGACTGTTTTGACATAGAGCTCGAAATCCCCGACGCCCAGCTCAGCCGCGACAGCATCGAACAGCGGCCGCGGTGGCGTGCCCCGGGTCCTGCGGTCGGCCTTGCTGACCCCGTGCCGGGCCAGACGCTGCGTCAGCTCCTGCCCGCTCGGGCGGAGCAGCGGCCCGAGCTGCCGCAGGAGCTGCCGAATCCCGGGTGGCAGCGCTTCCGAGGAAAAGACCCGATCGTCGACCTCGGGCCGGCGGAGCGCCGCCAGACTCCGCCCGGGTCGGGATGCCGCGCGGACACCCTCCTTCATTCCACCACCGACGGCCGCGACCAGCTGAGCCACGGCCAGCGCCGCATGGGGCCGCTCGCGCGCGGCCTGCAAGGTCGCCAGCGCCCGCAAGGTCTCCAGCTGCGGTCCGCCGGGGCTCGCCAGATCTTGGCGGTGCAATCGAACCGCACGATCGAGCACGCTGCGGCGCCCGGTCTGATCGCGCGCCCGGTCGAGCAGCTGCGCCAGCGCGCCGACGGCGACCAGATCGCGCGGCGCCTCGTCGACCACGCGGCGCAGCTCGACGCCAGACCGCCGGAGATCGCCCGTCTGCATCAGGATCTCACCCAGCCGAATCCGGGTCTGGTGCCTGCGGGTGGCATCGGGCTCGCGGGCGACCAGCCGATCGGTGATGGGGAGCGCCCGCTTGGCGTCCCCCTCGGCCACCGTCAGGTCCGACAGGGCGCGCAACGCCTCCAGGTTGTCGGCGTCGACGGTGAGAACGCGCTCGTAGGCGGCCGCCGCCCGCTTGGGGTCGGGCGCCCGGCTCGAATAGATCTCGCCGAGCCGCAAGAAGATCCCGCGCAGCGTCGCTGGATCGCGCTCGACGACCGCGCGCCGCAGGTAGACCTCACCCGCCTCGCCCCAGGCCTGGCGGCTCCAGAGCAGCTCCGACAGCCGCTCGAGCGCCCGGGCGTGCTCCGGCTGCCGGCGCAGGACCGCCTCCAGCTCCTCCCGCGCGGCGCCAGAGTCGCCGAGCTCGCCCGCCAGGAGATCGGCGCGGGCCAGCCGCAGCGAGGTGACCTCGAACGGATTTCCCGCCACTTCGATCCGCGCGGCGAGCGCAGCGGCCAGCGCCGGCGCGTCGTCCAGCTCGGTGAGCAGCGCGCGCACCCGTTCGAAGGCGGCGTCGTGCGCCGGATCGACGGCCAGCGCCGCCCGCAAGAGCCCGAGCGAGCGCTCCCGCTCGGGCGGAGTCGTCTCCAGCGCCAGCGCCGCCGACAGCAGCAGCGCGCGCACGCGGTGTGCCGGGACGAGCAGGCAAGCCGCCTCCGTTTCCGAGGCGCCGCTGGTCGCCGCGCTGTCGCCCGTCCGTGCGGCGGTGATCCGCAGCGCGCGGGCGGCGGGAAGAAAGGTCGGCTCGGCGGCGAGCGACGCCCGCCAGCTCTCCGCGGCGGCGACGGGATCGCCCGCCCCCTCCTCGAGTCGCGCCCGCTCAGCCAGGGTGGCCGCGGCCGAGCGGCGATCCGACTCCGCGGCGCCGAGGCGGGCGGTCGCCGCCGTCAGCGCGCGCGAACGAACCCCGGTGTCGGCGGCCGAGCCCGCGGCCCGCGCCAACGTCAGCGACGGCGCCGCATCGGCGTTCGCCCGCACGGCCCCCTCGGACAGTCTGTCCGCCATCGCCTCGTCGCCGTGTCCCTCGGCGAC
>Ga0210388_10003741_pt1 | contig 11872 bp, 10 predicted proteins | sample IncBWC19OmetaG_FD_155485 | JGI IMG/M metagenome (GOLD analysis project Ga0210388, IMG submission 155485) | Forest soil microbial communities from Barre Woods Harvard Forest LTER site, Petersham, Massachusetts, United States - Inc-BW-C-19-O ... | reverse complement strand
CCATCCTCGTGCTCTCCCTTGGAATCGGTATGAGCACTGCGCTGTTTAGCGTCATGTACGGCGTACTACTGCGACCGTTGCCAGTTCATCAGCAAGATCGATTGGTGATCGCTTGGAAGGGTGATCGCAGCGACCTGACGCACGTTGGAGAGCTATCTTATCCAGAGTTTCAGGATTGGCAGCGACAATCTAGCGCATTCGAGATGTTGGCAGCTATGCCAACGACTGTGTACGGCTACGGGCTTACGCTGACTGGGCGCGGAGAACCTGTCGAACTCGAAAGGACCCCAGTCACTGCCGCATTTTTCTCTGCCCTTGGCGCTCAGCCTGCCTTGGGGCGCACATTTCAGGAATTGGATGACCATCCGGGGGCTGAACCGACAGTTGTTTTGCAGTATTCACTCTGGAAAAACCAGTTCCACGCTGATCCGTCGGTGATTGGAAAGACTGTCAGTTTGAGTGGAGACGGGTACACGGTCATAGGCGTCATGCCGCCTGATTTCGATTTTCCAGCAGGTGCGCAGTTGTGGACACCGCTTGGACTCAACGTGCAATGGACGAACCGTGACGCCACGTTCCTTCAGGTCGTTGGAAGGCTTAAGCCTGGAGTCTCACTGCGGCAATCAACGACCGATATTAACCGTGTGATGGCGAACGTTTCCGGGCAGAATCCGCAATACTCCGAGCCTGGTGAATTTGCCGTTGTCACGCCTCTGCCCGATTATGTTTTCGGAAGCAACAAATCCGCGATTCTCCTGCTCTGGGGTGCGTCGCTCCTTCTGCTGGTGATCGCCTGCATTAACATCACAAGTCTCTTGCTTGCCCGCGCTATCGTCAGGGAAAAAGAAATCGCGGTAAGACTCGCGCTTGGTGCCACGCGAGGCAGGTTGCTCCGACAATTTGTCGCTGAGGGCTCAGTGTTGTCGTTCGCAGGTGCCCTGGGGGGATGTGCGGTCGCACGGATTCTCATCGCGCTGGTACAGGCGCTTGCGCCGCCCGGAATTCCCAGACTTTCGTCAGTCCATTTGAACGTTTTCGCCCTAGTGTTTGCATGCTTTGTAAGCATTGTCGTCGCTGCTACCTTCGGATTAGCGCCGGCTCTGCTGATGATGAGGCAGGATGTTCGCGATTCTCTCAACGAATGCACGAGCCGCGCAGCGGGCAGTCGGCGAAGTGCGTTCTTCCGCAGAAGTTTGTTGGTCTCAGAAGCAATGGTCACTATGCTGCTTCTGGTGAGCGCGGGCATGGTTGTTCACAATTACTACAATCTGCAGCGCGTCCAGCTTGGATTCGTTATTGAAAATACGCTCACTGCACAGATCAGGCTTACCAACGTTGACGCGGCTCAGCGAAAAGCGTTTTTCGCGGAATTACTGCATCGGCTTCAATCACATTCGGAGGTGAGCGCCGCCGGTGCGATTTTGCTGCGCCCCTTTGAGGGAAACATTGGTTGGGATGTGCCATATCGAGCTAGAGGTCAGGATATTTACGCTGCGAAGAGAAATCCGATTTCGAATTTTGAAGTTATCACACCGGGCTATTTTCAGGCAGTTGGTACGCCACTGCTGGCCGGTCGGTACTTCACATTCGACGACAAAGATCCGAACGAGAAGGTCTTAATCGTCAGCGAATCTTTGGCCCGGAGAGTATTCGGAGACGTTCAGCGATCCATCGGCAGGCAGGTCAGGCTCGGACGCGCAGACGCAGGCGATGAGAACAGTGAATGGTGGACCATCATTGGTGTTGTCGCGGATGCTCAGTACAGAAAATTAGGGATCACCCAAGGCGACATTTTCGTTCCTTTTCTTCAAACGGATGTTCCCCTCCGTTATGTGGCCGTACGCACGAGAGTAAGTCCGGCGTCGTTTGCACCTGTGCTGGGGCAGGATGTTGCGGCGATCAATAAGACGCTGGCAGTGTCGAAGTCGCGGACGATGGAGCAACTAATCGCAGACGCTAAGGTCGGGCCCCGTTTCGCGATGTTGCTCTTCTCCATGTTCGGACTCTTTGCGGGTTTCCTGGCTTCCTTGGGTGTCTATGGCTTGGTATCGGACTCCGTTGCGCAGCGCCGGCGCGAGATAGGTATTCGCATGGCTCTTGGCGCTCAACGGAGAAGTGTTGTGTACCTCGTGACGCTGGGCGAGATGAGCTCAATAATTTTAGGTGGATTCTTGGGCCTCGTCTTATCAGTGGGCCTGGCTCACGCCTATACGTATCTTCTATACGGTCTGCGAGGAGTAGATTTCCTGTCGGTGGCAGTGGCGTTTGTCGTTTTGTGCTTAGTGAGTTTGACGACGAGTGTTGTCCCCACATTAAGAGCGACGCAAGTGCCGCTTGCCAATCTATTAGCCGATTAGCATTCTTGAGAGGTCCACTGCAAGTGGCGCTCAGGCGGCATCCCAAAAACATCATCTGCACAAACGCACGCATGTCAGACCTTCCATCAGACGCAACTGGCCCCGAGGCAAGACCAATAGAGCGTAAGCCCTTGTAAGTCCTGGTAAGTCGCGTAACCGGACAAGTCCCCGTCGCTGGCCAGAAACGGGGTTCTGGGAAGTGGAGGATTGCGTTTCGAGCGGATGGTCGGCTACTTGGAAATTATGCTGGGGCATACGGGCTCTGTAGCAGGAGCTACACCAGTCTATTCCGTAGCACTATTGGGTCGGTTCAATTACGACTCTCCGGGCGAGCGCCGGAGAGGGCAAACTATCGAGCAGCTGCTGCCTTCGGTCCTAGCGAAATGTGTAGGTTCGCCCGATCGGGCAGGGCTTCGGAAACCGCCAAGAGGCACGGCTGACCGACGAGTTCGATGATGTCCGCAGAATAAATTGTGTCCAGCAGTTCTCCGGACCGCGTGCGAAAGCGCGTAATGCGGTTCCTGACCCGGCCTTGCTCGGCAACCTCAGTTAGCATCTGGGCGCGGTCGCCAGGATTGTCCCAAACACCGATATCGAAGACCGTACGACCGACGAGTTCCTCGCAGGAGAAACCGTACCTCCGCTCAAACGCTTCGTTGACGTCGATGAAGCGGCCTTCGGCGACGGTCGTGATGGAAAATGCGATGGGGCTCGACCGAAAGACCTTTGTAAATTTGTCTTCTGAAAGTGTGCGACTCCTTTCGGCTTGCTGCAATGCGTGTTCCGTCTGTTCCAAGTCTCCAAGCCGTTGCTCTAATTCAGCGCCGTAGATTTCGGCCCGTTCGTAGAGGCGGGCGTTCTGAACGGCGACGGCGGCAGGAATCGCGAGAGACTTTGCCAGGCGCAAGTGTTCGGTTGTAAAGAAGCAGGGACGCGTATCGCCGAGGGACAACAGCCCCAAGACCTGTTGCGACGCCACGAGCGGGACGCACAACCATGACCGCATGTGCGCACGTCCCTTAAAGTTGGTCCACTCTGGTTCGTTGGCTGTATCAGGGATCAGTAAGCTGGTCTTGGTCGTGAGGACCTGCATCAGAAGGCGGTTATTCCTGGCGTCGAGCGTGTCCGGGAATCTGGGCTCGCGCCGTTTCGTCTCAGGGTGTTGAAGTTCGCGCGCGAGGAAGAGATGGGTGTCCGATTCCACTAGAAGTATGCTTGCCGACTCACACGGAACCAAGGTCAACAGAGATTCGAGCAAGCTGTCCAAAACGCAATCCATCTTGAGGTTCTGCGTGAGGGCGAGCGTGGTTTTGCGGAATGCGTCGGCTTCGGCGCACGCGGACTCGGCCAAAGTAAGATGTTTAGCCATCTGTTCTTCGGCGGATTTTCGAGCCGAGATATCTTGAGAAACTCCGACTAGGCGGCGAATAATTCCAGCCGAATCGCGCACGGGGAAGCCTCGGACCGAAACCCAGCGGACGACACGGTCCGGTCGAACAATCCGAAACTCTTCATCTAAGTGTCCGGTCCGTGTGGCTTCGTCGAGCCGAGTAAGAACACGAACACGGTCCTCCGGGTGGAACGTTTCTTGATATGACGAGGGATTGTCGCGGAGCGTCGCGAGGGACCGGCCCGTGATCGTCTCATACGCCGGGTTGACGTAAATTACGTGTTTGGTCTGAGCGTCGAGCAGCCAATAGATTTCCTGGATATTGTCCGCCATCTGTTGAAAACGTTCATCGCTGGCTCGAAGCGCGGCTTCGGCCTGCTTTCTCAAGGAAATATCGCGCAATACGGCAACATGTCGCCCAGGTAGGTAATTCGCCTTCGCGGTGTATTCGATGAAAACTTCCCCGCCGTCCCGGCGGATAAGTTGCGCTTCGCCGTGTTCGTCTTTGCGGTCGAGGAAGCGTCGCCACGCATTTTCGAAATCCTCCACCGGTGAATGGAATTTCTGAATCGACTGACCGACAAGTTCGTTGCGTTGCGCTCCGAGAAGAGCGAGCGCCGCTGGATTTGCTTCGAGACAGATGCCCCTGTCGTTCAGGATCAAAATGCTGTCGAGGGTGCTATCAAAAATCGATTGGAATTCGCGTTCCGTCGCGTCGAGGACGCTGGCGGTCTCGCGATGTTCGTACCGTGTCAGAATTAAGAAGCGGACGTGAAGGACGATAGCCACACAGAGAGCTATCAGGACGAGCGCAAGCAACGGAGATGATAAGGGGCCAGCATAGGATCGCGGTCCGAACGCGGCCCCAATCAAGACAACCACCGCAAGAGACATGAGCAACAAACCGGCTTGCACCCCACGCCGGCGGGCACTTTCATGTCGAGTTGAAGGAAATATTCTCATGGCGCCGCCTTTTGGGGCCGGCGAGGCTTTCGCCTGCGGCATCGCCGCTGGACAATGACCGCAGGCGGCTAGTAACAGCTTAATACCGTCACCGTTCAGGGATGCTACGCCCTGGACCTGGGGGCGTCAATACACCCGAGTATGTAAATGGGCTCCTTGCTCGGTACAAACTGGGATGCAATAATGCCGCATGGTTATTGGCGACCGCCTCCGCGAGATGCGGCAGGAAAAGAAACTCTCTCAGGGCGACATCGAAAAGCGAACAGGCTTGCTTCGTTGTTACATCTCCCGCGTAGAAAATGGTCATACTGTCCCGGCCATAGAAACGCTGGAAAAGCTGGCTCGCGCGCTCTAATGCCCGCTCTATCAACTCTTCTACGAAGGTGAAGAACCTCCTCACCTGCCGAATCTCTTAAAGCGAAAGTCGTCCGATGATCTCGCTTGGGGCAGCAGCGGTAAGGAAGAGCGCTATCTCAACAAACTTCGACGCTTGTTGGGCAAGTCCAAAGAGGGCGACCGCAAGTTTATTCTCCACATGGCCCAAAAAATGGCCAATCGATAGATTCAAGGCCTGTCCTCTGCGGGCGCTTACTTCTCGACCGAGCAAGATAGGATATCAGCCGCAAGGGAGTGGATGGGAGCGGGCGAGCCCCTTATTGGGTGGACACATGATGCGACAAACCTCACTGCCGAATCGTACGAAAAGGCTTTCCAATTTGTTTTGGATTCAGCATTGAAAATCTCTGCATAAGTCTCCGCAGCGAAGCTGATACAGATGCTTTTCGCGAACTGCTGAATGCATCGCGTGTCGGTTCATTCTCCCCTCAACGCACCACCGTCGTTAAGTTGACTTTCCTAATTCAGCGGGCGAACATTGCTCGCGTGACGGAGTTTCGCATCGGTACTTCTGCCTTCACCGCTGCCGGTTGGGAAACAGCGTTCTACCCCGCGGTTATGAAGCCCGCCGACTACCTCACTTATTACGCCACGACGTTCGATACCGTCGAAGTTGACTCCACGTTCTACCGCACGCCGTCCGCAGCCACAGTGAAGGACTGGGAGCGCAAGACGCCAACGGGCTTCATTCTGGCTGCCAAAATTCCACAGACGATCACACACGAGAAAATATTGCAAAACTGCGACGAGGATCTAAAACATTTTCTCGAAACGATGGACTTGATGGGCGACAAGCTCGGCCCGCTTCTTTTCCAGTTCGGCTATTTCAACAAATCGGCCTTCAAGTCCGGGAAGGAATTTCCGGCGCGACTTGAACCATTCCTGAAAAAGCTCCCCAAGGGTTATCGCTTCGCAGTTGAGATCCGCAACAAGCAATGGCTTACGGCTGAATTCTTCGATCTGTTGCGCGAGTACAAAGTCGCGTACGCGCTCATAGATCAGAGTACGGCAAGTTGGCGGGCTGACTTGACCCAAACTTGACCCGACGGAGCAAAAAACACGGGAACGGTCGAAGTTAGCGTTGCGTGTATACTGACTTGCATTGAGAAGCTGCGTCAACACTTCATTCGATTAGGGGGTGGGTTGTTGAACTTTCTGAAACGGATGGCGCAGACGCAGAAACTAGTGCGGGCGGGGCAGATCGCAGAGCTGGAGGAACATCGCAGGGTGCTGCTGGAATCCTCGCGGAATTGCGAGCCGCGAAGGCTTTTGCGGGCTGGTTATCGCGTGTACTCGCAGGCGGACGAAGACGGCATCATTCGGGAAATTTTTCGGCGCATTGGCGAGGGCAACCGTATTTTCGTAGAAATTGGCGCGGGCAACGGCTTAGAGAATAATTCATTGTTCTTACTGATTCAGGGTTGGCGTGGCGTATGGATTGAAGGGTCTGCGCGGAAGGTATTAGCAGCAAAAACAAACGTCGCATCTGCTATTGAGGGGGGGGGGGCGCCTGCACGTCGAGCAACATTTTCTGACAACTGCAAGCGTAGACAAGACGATCGCCCGACTTGCCCCTGCGAGCGAGGTTGATCTGTTATCGATAGACCTGGACGGAAATGACTATTACATTCTCGATGCGATTCGTTCGATATCTCCCCGCGTGATCGTCGCTGAATACAACGCGAAGTTTCCTGCGGATGTCGTGTGGATAATGGAATACAACGAAGCACACCGTTGGGATTCTACTGACTATTTTGGTGCATCCTTGAAAGCACTTGAACTGCTGCTGGCCCCACGAGGCTATTTGCTCGTGGGTTGCAATATCGTCGGTTCAAATGCATTTTTTGTGCGAGCGGATTCAAGCACGGACATGCGTTTTTGCTCGCCATTTACGGCAGAAAATCACTACGAGCCTGCGCGACACTATCTCCTCCCCGCGTACCACTCTAGTCATCCTGCGCGGTTCGGCCCTTTTCGAATGAAGGGATAGCTGTAGATTCCATATAGGCCGTTCGTTATCGCTTATTGGCCACGCGGTTTTGCAGCCCGGCGTTTCCATCGTGTTATATAACTCTGGCGTGCGGCTGACGACCGGTCGTTTTTGCCCTGCTCATGTTGATCAAGTGAGTTGTTGCGACACGCTGTAACGATCGCCATCTCGCGACGACCGAGTAAATGGTAGTGTCTTAGTTGAAATTTTAGGAGTGACAGCGGTCTTCGGGGTTCTCTGGACCCGGCACTTTGTTTGGCTCACCGCCGACACCGCTTCCTACATCGTCCGTGCTGTGTCCCAAGCCATGCTGATGCGTAGAGGGAAGATGCGTTGCTTCGTCAATCACCGTTTGAATATCCTCTGACCGAATGCGTTTCTCTACTTCACGTTTGCCAACCGCAAAGCCAGCCTCAAGTGCTACCTCTTTGCTGGAGAATATTTCCTTGAGCAGAAGCCGAGTGTCAATCGTGTCCGCGCCTTCATCCTCCGCGATATACACTTCGAATGTCCAACCTGTGCCATCTGACAACTCGTAAGCACGGGGGTCTATCAATCGGCCTTTGAAGTGTTCGCTCATGCCTTCATTATTATCACGCCTTGGGCGCGACTTGAATCTGGCGAGGCTGCACCATGCGTATCTTACTCAGCAAGGTACTGCCGGGTATGAGCGTCGTGAACATCCCCAACACTCGTTGATGACGAGTGCGCTCCGGGTTTTCGAAGCTCGCCTGCCACGCTATCGCTCCTTCTAACATCCATCTAAGCGTATTGTAGAGATCTTCTCTTAGAAACCGATTCTTCGTCGGCTCATCCACTGTTGTCAACGGCTCGTCTCCGGTGTTTTCCTTGGGTGTCTACGCCTCCATTCGTGCCGGCACAACTCGTACTTTGACGCATTAAGCTGTTGCGTCATGGGGTCTAGCCAACGCGATGCAGCCGAAGACACGGATCTGCCCACCTTAATCAATTCCGCTTCGGTGTGGTTCGCCAGCTGGCGCCGAAACTGTTCCGCGTCAAATGCTACGAACGTCATTCACGGATTCTAGCTGAGGCGTACAAAAAGCGAAAGTTCAAAGTATATTCGAGAACCTTTGCTGCTACGATTACGCCATGCACGGCTATTCTCCGAGCATTCACTATGGATTCGTGCGGGCGCGTCAGTTGGAGGGGACATTTCCGGGTGACAAGCAAACCGGAGTGTGGCCGATCACCGGACGTCGTATTAGCTATGGCTGGGGACAGCCGCCCGAAGAAAGTTGGCCGTACCTTCGAAAGCGCCGTCATGGGGTTCGAGAGTGGCGGTCCGGAGCGTTGTCCTGAGCACAGTTCCTACACCTTGGATGTGGCAGTCAACCCAGAACCGCGACGGCTATACGTTTGATCGCGTCTTACAAAGGAGGAGGCCAGAATGGAACTGCCAGGATTGCCTCAAGGTTCCAAGAGGCCCTTCAAAACCCTAAGCGCCTGTTGCTGTTGCTCGGTGGTGCGATTTTCAATGATGCGATGAAGTTTTTGGATCAAGATGCCAGAATCTGTTTCCTGAGATTCGAACTCGAAGAATACCGAGGGCGAAACGCTTAGGGCCGTAGCGATGGCGCATATGATTTCCAGGGAAGGCCATTTTTCGCCTCTCTCTACTTCTCCTAGATAGCTCGCGGTGATGCCAGACTTCTCGGCGGCGAGCTCCCGCGAGATTTGTGCGGCATCTCGAACCGCACGGACCTTTCTTCCGAATAGAACTAGAGGCTGACTCTCCATTAGCCTGAAACAACTTACAGGTGAAGTATCGGGGCGAGAATCTGCCAATGGCCTATATTGCTGTTGCATATATAGGCTGAGAGCGGTATTTTCAACGCACGTCTCTGCCGACCGGGAACTCGAAGAATTTCGACCGGGTTGTCCGGCGCAAAAGCGAATCTGGAGAGGTTTCGAGACCTTTAGCAATGCGGAATATTGTTCTAATGCCGGGACCCTGGATACCTCTTTCAAGATCACTAATAAATGTCCGATTGAGGCCCGTTCTTTTTTCTAATTCAGCCTGCGATATGTGGATTTCTTCCTCTCGAATGGTCCGAACGACCTGGCCAAACGCTTTTTCTACCCCAGAGCGGGGCTGAATTTGTTTTCCGCGTTTCGCCATATTGACGATTATCGTGCTCGACTGTCGGTCATAGACCAAGGGTCAGTTACCGACAATTTGTAATTAGGCGACGAGGACAAAAGCCGGAATTCAGCGCAGGCCAGGCTGCTGAGGCAGATTTGAGCGATTTGGCTGCAACCCGCTTTCCAGCGCTACCGCTTTCCAAGGAGATAGCGGATAGGACCCCTATATCGATTGAGCATTTTCCTCCTCATCCGGAGGCCTCTGACGAGGTGTTGTTGACTTACGTCGCTCGAGGAGACCAAGAAGCCCTCGGCCATTTATTTCAACGCTACGGACGACTCTTGCATAGCATAGCGGTGCGAATTCTCAGAGACCGCGCAGAAGCCGAAGATCTCGTCCAGGACTTGTTCTTATTCATCAACCGGAAGTGTTCGATCTTCGATAATTCAAAGGGTTCGGCGCGTTCGTGGATCGTCCAGATGGCCTATCACCGAGCAATCGAGCGTCGCCGTTACTTGGCGACGCGCCAGTTCTATTCGCGAGAGGAAATTCCAAGCGGAGCCGGCGAGTTGGTCGGAACAGCGACCACCGAGAACGATTATTCCGCAGAAACGGTTTTTGGGCGTAATGGTTTAGAACAGGTGATGCAAGCTCTGTCCAAGGACCAGCGCGAAACTCTGCGCCTCCATTTTTTTGAAGGCTACACCCTCGCGGAGATTGGCGAAATATTGGGACAACCACACGGGAACGTGAGGAACCACTACTATCGGGGGCTGGCTCAGTTGCGAAAGCAGATGTCTGGGAGTAATGTGCGGGTTGTTGGACCGTATGGTAAATAGCAACGGAGAAAAAGAAGCCGGGGAGCGGTCGAAGATGGGACCGCATGACGAATTCGTCGAGCTTTGTGCCATTTCGACCTCGGGAGATTTGACTGAGGAAGAACAGAGCAGGCTGAACCTGCACCTCGCTGGATGTCCCGATTGCCGGCAAGCGTTGAAAGAGTTCGAAACTGCGGTCGATGTCGGTGTGCCCTTGCTCGCCTCGAAGCTGTCCGCTGTCCCTTCCGAAGAATCGGAATCATCCCGAAAGGAATTGGCCGAACGCGTCCTATCAAAAGAGACGGTTTCGGAGTCCCCGCAAAGGGAAGCAGCAAGTGTTTCCGAAGGCGGAGAGCAGAGAGGTTTCGCATTCGCCCATAGGAATGGCCCTGGCCGAACGCAGGTGAATTGGAATTACGTGTGGATGCCGTTTGCCGCTTGCATCCTGCTCACGGTCGCATTGGGAATCTATGCGTACCGAGCCGGGCAAAGCCACAATTCCGAGGCTGCTCACGCGACTTCCGGCGGCGTCGAAGGGCGAATTGAGGCCCTAGAACAGCGGATAAGCGATGCTGGGCACGAGCATGAAATCCTAAGAACACAGCTTGCCGAGCGCGATAAAGTCATCGCCGAACTGCGCCGCCAGACCGACCAGCAAGCAAAATCGCTGGGTGAAATGAAGATCGCCCAGACCAATCTGGAACAGTCCCTCCAGACTGACGATACCGAGAAGCAGCGGATGGCCGATGAACGAGCTGGCATCGCGAAGAGATTTGACGAGGCTCAGGTGTCGCTGCAGAAGATTCAATCCGAACTCGACTCTGTAAGTCGGGAGCGAGCACAGGACGAAGCCCAGGACGCGAGCCTCCGGAACCAGATCAAGGATCTTTACGGTCAACTTCGTGAGCAAGAGCACACGGTCTCTAAGCAAGACGAACTGCTATCTCATGACCGGGACATACGAGAGTTAATGGGCGCGCGGGACCTCTACGTTGTCGACGTTTATGACGTGGCGCGCGATGGCAACACTCAAAAGTCGACCGGTCGGGTATTTTATACCAAGGGTAAATCTCTTATCTTTTACGCCTACGACTTGGATCAAGAGCCAGGAGCGAGAAGCGTCAGCACGTTTCAGGCCTGGGGCCGGCGCGGACCTGACAAAGAACAGGTGCTGAATCTGGGAATTTTCTATGAAGACAACGCGGCCAAAAAACGGTGGGTCCTCAAAATCGACGACCCCAAGACTCTTGATGAGATTGATGCCGTGTTCGTGACCGTAGAACCAAAAGGCGGAAGCCACAAACCAAGTGGGAAGCCGCTGCTCTCCGCTTATCTTCAGCTCGCTTCAAATCACCCCTAGTCCGCATCTTGGTCTGATATCGTCAGTTTGTTCTTCGATGATAGCGGACTTGGTACAAGCGTGAGTTCTCCTGCGTAGACCGAGAGAGCGTCACCAAATCCGTCTACCAGAGGAGATGTCGCGTGCGATTGCGTCCAATCATCGTCGTTATTTTCATAACTCTTTTTTTCATATGCGCGGCGCACGCGCAATCCCCCGATGGAACAATCAGCGGCACTGTTTACGATCCGTTGGGCAAATTGATCGCCGGTGCCGAGGTCACCATTGTGAACGACGCGACAAGGGTGCAGAGCTATACGAAGACGAACAACGATGGCGTGTACGTCATACCGAATCTGACGCCTGGGTCGTATCGGCTGCAAGTCGCAAAGCCTGGCTTCAAGACGCTCATCAAGCCAGACATAACTGTGAACGTACAAGATGCTTTGGCGATCAACTTCACCCTGCCGATTGGTTCTGTGGCCGAGACGGTGACGGTGGCGGGCGGCGCG
>Ga0210388_10003740_pt1 | contig 11873 bp, 8 predicted proteins | sample IncBWC19OmetaG_FD_155485 | JGI IMG/M metagenome (GOLD analysis project Ga0210388, IMG submission 155485) | Forest soil microbial communities from Barre Woods Harvard Forest LTER site, Petersham, Massachusetts, United States - Inc-BW-C-19-O ... | reverse complement strand
ATCCACCGGCGCGCGACAGCCCGCCGTGCACGGCGAGAACTTCTGCGATCCACGGGACGGACGTCAGCACAAAACAGATGCCGTGCAGGAATCCGCAGCCGTAAGCCACGCGCGGGCTCGCGCCGAAAAGCGCGATCAACAGAATTCCAACGCACACCCACGAATAAATGCTCAGGTAAAAGCCGGTGTAGGAAAACGAGAGCGCCGCGCCGGAAACCGCGGCAATGAAAAGCCTCATCCATGCGGGAGTCTCGCTTCCGGGGTGCGGACGAAAATAGCTGAGCCACGGACGCCCAGGCATTAGTGCTTCACGATGGCCTTGAAACCGGCCACCTCGAGGCCTTTCCTGGCGTTGTCGACGGCTTTCTGGTCGGCATAGGGCCCCACCAACACATGGTAATACTTGTCACCCTGCGGAGATTGTACGAACGTTGGAAAACTTTTCTTGCGCAGAGTATTCGCAAGCGCCATGGCATCGGATTCTTTGGTGAGCGCGGCAACCTGCAAGCTGGTGCCTCCGCCTGCGTTCAGTGGTGTTGCAACGCTCGTTTTCGAGGCCGCATTGACCTGTTTGGTGGAGCTGCTGCTCTTTCCCACCGCAGGGACCTGCGACGGATTGATGACTGTCTTCAGACGATCGTCGGTCTTGCCAGAATCACCGGCGTGGTAAAACTCCCAGTCCGAATTTGCGGGGGCCACCACGTCGGCCCCGGGCGCAGCTGCCGATTTTCTGTTTGAAGGCTTGGGCGTGACCTCTGGCTTTGGCAGAACCGTTGACTCCGGCAAGCCGCGCAGGTTCGTCGCTGCGCGCACCTGGCCGTCATATTGGTTACGCCCCATGACGTAACCGAGCGTGAAGAACACACCCGAAAACAGCAGCATCAGCATGAACAAGCCGATGACGTGCCGTCCTTCGAGCACGCGCTCCCCGGCGCTCCCTCGTTTTCCCCCAGAAGCCATTCTTACTTTTTCTGCCCCCCTAAGGCTTGTACCCAGCTATTAATGATATCGATGGGCAAGGGGAAAACAATCGTTGTGTTCTTCTCGACACCTATCTCCGTCAAAGTCTGCAGGTAGCGCAGCTGGATTGCCGACGACTGCGTCTCCAGAACCTTTGCGGCATCGGCAAGTTTCTGCGACGCTTCGAATTCGCCCTGGGCGTGAATGACCTTGGCACGCCGCTCGCGTTCCGCTTCTGCTTGCTTTGCGATGGCGCGCTGCATCTGTTCCGGAATATCGACTTGCTTGACTTCCACCTTGGAAACTTTTATGCCCCAGGGCTCGGTATCCTGATCGAGGATAATCTGCAGTTTGCCATTCACCTTGTCGCGCTGCGAGAGGATTTCATCGAGTTCAAACTGTCCAACAATGCTGCGAAGTGTGGTCTGGGCAAGCTGCGACGTAGCGTATTGATAGTTCTGCACCTGCGACATCGCGAGATTGGCGTCCACCACGCGAAAGTAGCAAACGGCGTTCACTTTGACGGAAACGTTATCGCGGGTGATGATGTCTTGCGGCGGAACGTCCAGCGTTTCGAGCCGCATATTGATTCGATAGAGCGTCTCAATCGGCCAGAAAACCAGGTTGATGCCCGCGCCTTTGGCTTCGGGCAACAATCGCCCCAACCTCAGAACCACGCCGCGTTCCCATTCCTTGATGATATAAAGGCAATTCCAAATCCAAATCAGAACTATCCCCACAAAAACAGCGCCCCCAAGAAGACCGACGTCCGGCATGTTTACCCTCCAAATTGTGAGTGCATTCTACTTGTTTTCGGCCACCGCCGCTTCCTGCGGCTCGACGTGCAGCTTAAGACCCTCGACGCTTCGAACCCGCACCGGCTTCCCTTCCAATACCGCTCGCGGAGAGATGGCTTGCCAAAGCTCGCCGTGAACGCGAATCATTCCCTCGATGTCGGCACCCAAACCGGAGAACGCAATTCCCTCCTCGCCAATCAACTCTTCTCGCCCCGTGGTCGATTTCCACGAGCGCGAACGCAGCACCAGCCGCATCAGAAATACGGTGATCAGCGCAAAAGGCAGTGTTGCGGCCAGCGCCACTCCCAGACTCACTCCCCCGGTGGTGAGCGGAGAGCGAATCAGGAACATCGCGCCCAGCAACATCGACACGATGCCGCCAATGGCGAGAACACCGTGGCTTGTGAACTTGGCCTCCAAAATAAATAGCGCCAGCGCCAGCAAGATCAGCAACACACCCGCAAAGTTCACCGGCAAAAGGTGCATGGCATAGAGCGCCAGCACCGCGCAGATGCCTCCAATTACGCCGGGCGCGACCATCCCCGGATGCGTGAATTCGGTGTACAACCCGAGCACGGCAACCATCAGAAGGACAAAGAAAACGTCCGGCTCAACGATGCGGGCGAGAAGACTCTGCCGCGCCGAAAGTTCAAACGGGGTGATCGCGGCATTCTTCAGCGAGAGCACAGCCTTTGTTCCGTCGAAACGCGTGATCGTGCGGCCATCGAGCTGATGCAAAAGGTCTTCGGGCGAAGCAGCGATCAAGTCGATCAGCTTGCCGTCCAGCGCTTCTTTTTCCGTAAACGCTTTGGCGTCCGTCACCGCGGTTTCCGCCAGCGTCGGATTGCGGCCGCGCTTCTCCGAATAGCTTCGTAAAAAGGCCATGGCATCATTCAGAATTTTCCTGCGCATGGTCTCGTCGATTTGCAACTGGAATCCGCCGATCGCAATCACCGGAGACGCGGCACCGGTGTGCGTCGCCGGAGCCATGGCGGCGATGTCCGCGGATAGAAGAATGAAGAAACCCGCCGAAGCGCCGCGCGCGCCGGTCGGCGAGACGTAAACCGCCACGGGCACGGTGGACGTTAAAATATGCTGGATCATGTCCTTCATCGACTCGCTCAATCCTCCAGGCGTGTCCATGGTAATCAGAACAAGCGCCGCATGCCGGTTAGCAGCGTCGGCAATGCCCTCGTCGATGTACGTGGCCAGCACCGGTTCGACTTCGCGGTCGAGATTGAGCCGCAGCACAACCGGATTGCCCGAATGCTCATCGGCCGTGGCGGATGGCAGCGCCATAACCGCCGCAGTGATCGAGACGGCCGATAGAAACGTCAGCGCCCACGAACCGAAAACTCTAGAGCCACGAATTCTTTGCGCCGAACCATGAGCGCTCATTGTGCGCCTCCCGAGGGCTTCACTTTTTGCAGATGCTCCAGCAATTCTTTTGCATCGGAATACTTGGGTGCAAGCTTCAGCGCGCGTTCCACCTCGGTGCGCGCAAGATCCAGTTTCTTCTGCTCCAGATAAACGCGCGCAAGCGTAGTGCGCACCACCGCGGAATCCCGAATGCCGAGCGAAGCCTGGAGTTCTTTGGCGGAATCATCCAGCTTGCCCCGGCGCCTGTAGACCTCAGCAAGTCCATTGTGCGCGGACGCGCTCCCGGTATCAGCCGCCAACGCCGCGCGAAACTCACTCTCGGCAGCATCCACGCGCCCGGCCGACAGTTCTTGCCGGCCCCGCCGTAGGTGCGCCGCGGGAGTGCCTGCGGCTTCGGTCTCGGCCGCCGCATTCGCGGAATCTCCCGCCGACACAATCTCCATCCGCAGCGCGGTGGTATCCATCTCCGTGCGCACGCGCTCCAGACGCGTCAGCGTGTCTTTCTTGGCATCCAATTTGACTTCGGGAAGGGCATCGGGACCGAACGTTTCAGCCGCAGTATCACGCTCCTGATCGGCTTCCGCCTGCTTGCCCCCCTTCTCGAGCGCAAGGATCATTAGCGCGCGGTTTTCCGCCTTGTCCGGCTCGCGCCCCGAGGCCTCTCGAAAATGCTCCGCGGCGCCGGCGAAGTCGCCGGCCCCCAGCGCCAGCAATCCCAGATTGAACGGGTAATCGTCTTCGTCGGGGTCAAGCTCCGCCGCCCGGCGCAAATCAGCGACCGCCGCCGGCGTTTTGCCCTGCCGCGCGCGCGCAAGGGCGAGATTGTTCAGAATCTCCGGCAGGTCGGCGCCGGAAACCAGGTTGTGCCGCAAAGCTTCCTGCAGCGACGCGAAAACCTCTTCGGCTTTCTCCGGCTGATTCATCAGCAACCGGCAAACACCGGTGGCGAAGACGGATTCGACGTAGCGGTCATGCGTCTTGGGAACTTTCAGAAACCAAATCAGCGCCGATTCGCAATCCCTGCGCGAATAGTAAGCGTCGCCAATGGCAAAATCCGGATCAGGCCACTCGGGCTCGAGACGCGCCGCTTCCCGAAGCTCGCGCAGCCGCGGATCGTCGTCGCTAGCCAGCAATCCACGGATGTAGTGTTCGAAGGCATCGAGCCGCAGCGGCCTCTGCGCCAGGGAGAAATCTTCAAGACTCCGCGTGTAAGTGTGATCATTTGCGGAAAGAAGTCGCCAAAGCAGCCGCACATGCAGGTCCATGAGCGAATCGAGCGAGCCAGTCTCTCGAATCGCCGGAAGCAACTTCGTCGGACTCACGCGCAGAATTTGAGACTCCACGATCAGCGATTGCCTGTCTGAGGTAAATCTGCCAAAGATTACAAAATCCGCGTCCATGTTCTGCGCGATGCGCAGCATCGAAGCCCGGCTAAGTTTTGCAGTAGACGGAAGCCCGGAACGGTCCAGTTCGCCCGCGCGCCCGGCATGCGAATAGACTTGCTGCCCGGCTGCGGAAAGCCGTTGAATCGTCAGTTCTTCAAGCCCCTCGCCAAGCCAGTCCAATCGCGGCGACGCACCTTCGTTTTCGAAGGGAAAAACGAGGTAAATGCCTTGTTGAGAAGCCTCGGATGCGGCAACCCGTGTACTCGTGGGAGCCCCCGCCCCGGCGGAAGGTTGTTGTGCAATAACGGAAGGAGGAACCAGGCAGCAAACAGCAAGTGTGCAATACAGAACAAATGAATGCGAGATGAAAACAGGCCGCTTCATACTCGTTTGATTGTAGCAGAGCAGCAGCGCCCGATCGCCTTATAAGCGTCGCTTTGCGCGATGATCTAAACTCCTGCCCGCACCTGTCTAAGGAGCTTCCCAGTAGAAAAACTCGACGCCCACTCCGGAGCTTTCCTGCGGATCCTGGTTCGATTCAACGTGGCAGATCCTGCCGGTGAAGACTCTTGCGGTCGCTTGTTTTCCCGCGATCCTTTTTGGCATTCGCAGAAGCACGTGAACAGGCAGCCCCACAGATACCGGATGCCTGGTCGCAAAGTAAACCCCTCGCGACGATATATTTATAGATTTCGCGGAGTGACCATTTTCTAGTAGAGAGTGCACCGGGCAAAAAACCAAAGAGACCTTTAGTCCATAGCGGTGTGAATAGCGACGATCGGGTGTGCTCATGGCTGCCCCTTATCCTCCGTAGCGGCACGCGCGGGCCGGGACCAAATTCCGCTTTCGCCCGCTTCGATCGGAGTCAAACTCTTTGCGATTCTGCTCCGCGACCTGCTCGGAGGTCCGCAAGCATCGAGACTGGCAGCCGAATCCACGGCACTGGCTTCTTCCGAGTCCAACATCGCCCGCGCATCGGCTTACCGAATCTGTAGGAAGAATGCCTCTTCATATGATATCTTGTTGTCCACTAAAGAACATAGGCACTAAATTGGTACTTAAAAACCTCTTGCGTGCCCCCATTCGGAACAACAATGAGTCGAAGTATCCGCCGGAACCGGCTGTTCACTATTGCACACAGAGCAGGATCGTGCTATTTTTGCCTTATCGTGTCTTCACCAGGTCGGACGGTCTCAGCCAAAACTGCTCGCTCCAACAAAAAAGCGAATTCTGAAAATCCCGCATTTAATGTGAAATTGTTCCTGGACTCGGCCGGTTTAGGGAGAAGGGTAGCCAAGTTTCGGGCAAAAGAAACTGTCTTCGCGCAGGGCGATCCCGCGAAGAAGGTCATATACATTCAGGAAGGTGGTGTGAAGCTGACGGTGGTCAACGAGACCGGCAAGGAAGCCGTTGTGGCGATTCTCAAGCCGGGCGATTTTGTGGGGGAAGGGTGCCTGGCGGGCCAGTCCATTTGCATGGTGACTGCGACCACGATTGCACCAACCACCGTGCTGGTCATAGGGAAAGACGAGATGACTCGACTGCTCCACAAGGAACAGGAGTTTTCCGACCGCTTCATCGCCTACATGTTGGCTCGAAATATCCGAGTGGAAGAGGACCTGATCGACCAGCTCTTCAACTCCAGCGAGAAGCGTCTGGCGCGGACCCTGTTGCTGCTCGCCCATTATGGCGAAAGGGGCCAAACTCAAAAGCTGCTTCCCAAAGTGTCGCAAGAAGTGCTTGCGGAGATGGTGGGCACAACGCGGTCGCGCGTCAATTTCTTCATGAACAAATTCAGGAAGCTGGGTTTCATCAAATACAACGGCGGCCTGCAGATCAATACGTCTCTCTTGAGCGTTGTGCTGCACGAGTAAGTTGACTTTTGCGTGCTATTTGCCGTGATACACCTTCTTCAAACAGGAAACTTCGGGTACATAGCGCGCGCGGTGAGGCGCACGCGACAGGGCACCTCCACAGCGGCAAATGGTGTGAAAAAACAGAAAGTATAGGGGTGGTTCCCGCGGCGTTTGCGCCCGTGTCAGGGCGGGCCCGCTTCGCTCGGCTGGGCCGCTCCGCGCGTTACAGCTGCGCGGCGTCCGTCGGTTTCGGCACAAGCAGCTCTTGAACGGCAGGATCCTTGAGCGCCGCTCCAAACGCCGGATCTTTCTTTATATCGGCGAAGTTTTTGTAACCCTCGTCCTTGGCCTTGCGAAGGTAGTGGATGCAGCGCTCCAGGTCGCCAGCCTGCGCATAGGACTTCGCCAGCATGTAATAAAACCGCCCGCGATCCTCGACCGAACGGTCTTGCAGGATCGACCCGCTGCGCGATCCATTGTGCTCAAAAAGCTGAGGATCAAGGGTCAACGCCTGCCGGAACGCGAAAATCGCCTGCTCGTATTTTTTGTCCCCAAAATACGCGTAACCCAGATTGCTGTAGAGCACAGCCATGTCGCTGCGAATCGCAATCGCCTTTTGATAGGCCTTTATGGCCTTCTCAAATTTCTTGCGCTGATACCAAATGGTGCCCACATTGTTTTCCGCATCCGCATAACGCGGATCGACTCTGACAGCTCGCTCATAGTATTTCAGCGCCAATCCTAGTGCCGCCTGCTGATGCAGAGCGATGCCAAGCTTGTTCAAATAGACGGGATTTCGCGGGTCCTGATCGGAAAGCTTTTTGAACAGCCCGGCGGCCTCGCGAAACTGCTTGCGGATCATGTAGAGGTCGCCCATCTGCTCGTCCGTGATTTCCGGACGCACTACGATTACCGGGTCCTGCGGCGAGGGCAATTGCGGCGCGCCGGGCGCCACCATCATGTACCGCGTTTCCTCGAGTGTTTGTCCTGTTGCTGGAATCGACAGACTTAGAAGGAGAATACTGACTGGAACTGCCACTTTTAACGGAGTCATGGCGAGTCTCCCTTCTCCGGCGGTGGCTTATCCGTTTGAGGCTTAGCCTTGTCGGGGTCCTTCTTCTTGCCCCCAAAGATACCAAAAATCTTCTGCAAAGGGTTCTTTTTCTTTTCGGCAGGGGGGAGGTTTGGATCCACGGTACCCTGGCCGGTCGCATCGGGTGGCCGGTTCGGATCATAGGACGTTATCGGCTTGCCCTGCGCATCGGTTTGCGGCGGTTTGGGTTCGCCCCCGCCGCCAAAAACCCGGGACAACCAGGAGCCTGAGGAGGCCGCCGCGGCGCTCCCGCCGTGCAGCTCGCAGAACGCCGTCGGTGCCGAGCCTGCAACATAGACTTCCTCGCGCGTCGTGGGACAGTTCGGGGTGGCCAGCTCCAGCGATTCCGGATCAATCAAAACCGACTGCACGCCATCGGGCATGCTGAAGTCCCTGACGTCGCGGTACGCCGGCAGTGCCGTAGCGCGTAGCATAAAGTCCGCCCAGACAGGGGCGGCTGCGGCACCGCCGGACAGGCCAAGATCGCGATTGTCGTCAAACCCGATCCATATCACTGTCAAGAGATTCGAGGTGTACCCGGCGAACCACCCGTCGCGCGAAGTGCCCGTCTTTCCCGCCGCCGGAAGCGTAAAACCTCGCGCGCGAACTGCCGCGCCGGTACCCTTATTCAAAACGTCTTTGAGCAGGCTGGTGACCAGGTAGGCTACGCGCGGATCCAGCACCGCATGCGTCTGCGGCGCAAATTTCTCAAGCACGCTTCCGTCGGCGCTCACCACGCTGTGCAGGAATTGCGGCTCCGCGCGCGTGCCGCCGTTTGCAAACGCCGTGTAGCCTGCGGCTACGTCCACCGCCGTCATCTCATAGGCGCCCAACGCGACCGCCGGCGTCGGTTGAATATTGTTGCCAAGCCCCATCTGCCGCGCGATCTGCACCACGCGCCCGTAGCCGATCAGCTCGGCGACTTTCACGGTCGCCACGTTCAGCGAATTCGTCAGCGCATCGCGCACCGTTACATGGCCCATGAACCTCTCGCCGTAATTGTTCGGGGTGTACTCTTTGTTGTCGAATTCGAACGTCGTAGGCTCGTCATCGATCGTCGTCGCAGGCGTGATCACCGGTTGCACGCCGTCCACAGCGTTGTCAAAAGCAGCGGCATAAACAAACGGCTTGAACACCGATCCGGGCTGACGGTGGGCCAGCGCATGATTCAACTGGCTCTGCCCGTAATCTCGTCCTCCTATCAAGGCTTTGATCTCGCCGGTCTTCGGATCAATGGTCAAAAGCGCGATCTGTACCTGTGGAATGGCCTCGGTGCTTCCCTTCTTCGCTGCTTCCTTGCGCCACTTTTCGTATTTTTTCGCCAGCAGCAAGTCGACGTTCTTCACTCCCGCGTCCACTGCCGCGGCCGCCGCTCGCTGTAGCGCCGGATCGAGTGTCGTATACACGCGGAAGTTCTGGCTTAGCAGTTCGTTCTCGGAATACTTGTCAAGCAAGTGGTCCTTGACCATATCCACAAAGTACGGCGCTCCGCTCGCCGACCCCGCCGCGTGGACGATCTTCAGTGGCGCGTGCTTCGCTGCCTCCAGTTCTTCTTCGGTGATGTACTTGTTCTCTACCATCTGCGTCAGCACGCGGTCGCGCGCTTGCGCCCCGCGCTCCGGACGGCGGTCCGCTGATGAATAATAGTTAGGCGCGCGAATGATTCCTGCCAGGTATGCGCACTCGCTGAGCGACAGCTGACGAAGGTCCTTCCCGAAGTAGGCGACGCTAGCCTCAGAGAACCCGCGAATTCCGAAACTGCCGCGGTTCCCGAGATAAACCTCGTTGGCATAAAGCTCGAAGATCTGCTGTTTGTTGAACCGTTGCTCCAGCTCGACCGAAACCATCGCCTCGGCCACTTTGCGCCGCATGGTCCGCTCGTTTGAAAAGAAAAATGTGCGCGCCACCTGCATCGTGATGGTGCTCGCTCCCTGGTAGTGCGAAGAGCTATGACGAATGTCGGCCCACGCCGCACCCACAATTCGAATGAAGTCAAACCCGCCGTGATCGAAAAACCGCTTGTCTTCCGCGGAAAGAATCGCGTGCACCAATTCCGGCGGCAAATCCTCATATCTCACGGGCCGCCGTTTCTCGCGCGCGCTGTCGAAAAGATTGGTAATCAGTTCCGGCTCAATCTGAGCCGTGTCCAGACTTCCCCCGCCGGAGAGCGGACGAATCGAGCGGATCGATCTCCCGCTAAACTGCACCGCCAGCGCGTTCGAACCACCGAAATAGGAAAGCTTCGAAGGCCGAATATCCACCGTGTTGCTCTGCACGGTGTATTGCCCCAGTGAATTGTCATCCGCCTCGGGCCGGTAGCCGATGCGCGTCAAATACGTCGTCAGATCCTCCGCGCTCCAAGCCTGCCCGGCCGAAATAAATTGCGGCGCGGAAAAAATCTGCGTGGTGTTTTGCAGCACCTTGCCGGACAGCCGCGCATCAATCATCCGTGAATACTTGATGTAGTAATAAGTAAAGATCCCGCCCGAAGTGAGGAATATGGCGAAAACGACGCCCAGGATCGTCAAGCCCAGTGCAGAAGTGAAAAACTCTTTTCGAATTCGAATGCGCAAGCGATAGCTCCCAGGGCTGGACTCCTATTGTCTCGCAACACCCAGTACTAAGAAAGACGGAGTTCCCAGTCGGGACCTGACCTCAGCCGGGCCAGTCTCCGCCGATACCCGAACAAATCCACGCGTAGCCGCAGTTCGAAGCCCGCATCCAGACATCCGAACGGAAAAAGCAGGGCCTCTAGAAAAGAGCTTTATTTTCACTGGAGGGTGAGAAGTGCAGTACTGTGCTGTAGACCAGCAAATCGACCGGCACCGTATAGTCCAGCGAGATCTTCACGATCGCCTGCGTCACGGTCACCTTAATGTCTTCGCGCTTCACCGGAATATCCAAATCCTGAACAACTTTATAGATATTTTCACGAACCTGTTCGTCCGTGTACCGGTTCACGATGCCGAACCGCGCCTGCTCCTGCATTTTATCCTGCAACTGATATTCGGAAACGTACGGCGGCACAAGTTTGAAAGCCGCATAGAGCGCCAGAATAACGATGGCAGCGAAAGCGATGGCTTTGAGTTTGCCCGCGCCACGCTGCGAGCGGCGGCTGCGGTAATCTATAGAAATCCGTTCAGGGGTGCCATCAAAGTGCACGAAAATTTTCTCCGGGCGCCGCCAGCCGCTGCGTCGAAACGGCAGCAGCGCGCGGCGGGATCGAGCCTCTGGGTCTCAATTAACGCTAGCATCCTGTTCACGGAGTGTCGAGACGTTGCCGCAGCAGATGTTCCCGGAAAGCTACGGGGCCAGGTAGGCACAAGCTTCCGCCTGTGGCCTTGGCCTATCGCGCTGAATACTGCGTGGGATTAGGGCCTCAGTAAGCTCGGGCAAAAATAGCCCGCTCGGCCGCTGATTGGCCGCAATAGACGCAAGCCCCCGCTCCGCCACTCCGCGTATTCCCATCGCCAAGACTCTGATCGATCGGTATGCACCGCATGGTAGCCCGCGTCTCGTCCTTAATCTTCGCTTCGCAATCCGCGCTCCCGCACCAATACGAATAAGCGAAGCCCATCTCTACCGCCTTCTTTAAATCATCGTAGGCCTGCGCATCCTGAGTATGGGCTTTGCGAAAGGCCAAAGCCTTGTCGTGCAACGCTTGCTGAATCTCAACGAGCAAGTTCTCGATGGTATGCGGCATTCCGGCAAGCAGCGCGCTGACCTTCCCGTCTCGACCGGGGCGATCCCGCCGCGCCAATACCGCGGCCGCCTTGGCCACATCCTTCGGGCCCAGCTCCACGCGCAGCGGCACCCCGCGCATCTCCCAATCGTTGAATTTCCAGCCCGGACTCGGCCCCTCGCGCTCATCCAGAGTCACGCGCACATTGGCCCCAACCAATTCCGCCTTCAATCTCCGCGCCGCTTCCATCACTGAACTCTTCTCTTCGTCAGTCTTGTAAATGGGCACGATCACCACCTGATGCGGCGCGAGCTTCGGCGGCAAGACGAGCCCCTGGTCGTCACCGTGCACCATGATGACCGCCCCAATGACGCGCGTCGAAAGCCCCCACGACGTCGTCCAGCAATGCTGCAACTGCCCGCCCTGGTCGAGATACCGCACTTCAAACGCCTGCGCAAAATTCTGACCCAGGAAATGTGAAGTCCCGGATTGCAGCGCCTTGCCATCACCCATCATTCCTTCGATCGAATAGGTGACGTCGGCGCCCGCAAATTTCTCCGCGTCGGATTTTTTCCCGGCGATCACAGGAATGGCCGCATCGTTCACCGCAAAATCCGTGTAAATATCCAGCATCTGCCGCGTTTCGAATTCCGCTTCTTCGCGCGTAGCGTGCGCCGTATGTCCCTCCTGCCAGTAAAACTCCAGAGTGCGCAGAAAAAG
>Ga0210388_10003739_pt1 | contig 11875 bp, 8 predicted proteins | sample IncBWC19OmetaG_FD_155485 | JGI IMG/M metagenome (GOLD analysis project Ga0210388, IMG submission 155485) | Forest soil microbial communities from Barre Woods Harvard Forest LTER site, Petersham, Massachusetts, United States - Inc-BW-C-19-O ... | reverse complement strand
ATTTTTCCGTGAATACAATACCTCCAAACCCGTAGTACCCATTGCTTCTTTTAACTTCACAAGTAATTTTGCACCTTCCTCGGGTGGTAATGCCTGCAATTCCTCAATAGAACGTGTCTCATTAAGCAGGGTAAGTAAAATTGGAAATAGCCTGGCCTCTTCTTCCGGCGATATCAGTTTTAACTCCTCTGAAGAACTGCCAATAACCTCTTCCTGGCTATAACCAAAGGTTTTATAAAATAACTTATTGGCAAAAACTATTTTACTCGTTCCCACCTCCGAAAGGGTCATTGAAACAGGGTTCTCTGTGAAAATCTTAAAAAACCTTTCACCCGAAACAGCCAGTTCCTTTTCTGTCTTTTCCCTGGCATTAAGTTCGTTAATGGTAATGTATGCTAAAAATAAAGTTATTAATACGGCAAGGAAGCCTTCCACTATAAAAACTGCCTGCGCTTCTTCAATACTATTATTCGTTTCTACCCTTCTTTTTTCGTTTAGCTCGGTTTCTTCCGCTCGCATGGACTTGATAACTTCCCTTATCCTATCCATCAATAGCTTTCCTTCCCTTGAGGTAGCTAAAACCTGAATTGTTAGTTTTCCGTTACCCTCCCTATTCAATGAAATGATTGATTTCAAACAAGTTAATTCCAAGTCGATTAAATTCTCGAGCGTATCCATGTTCCTTTGCTGAACCGGATTATCCATAGTAAGCGTTCGTATCTGCTTTGTATTCGCACCAATATTTTTTGATGCCATTTTGTAAGGCTCTAAAAAGTTAGTATCGTTGGTAACAACAAAACCACGTTCGCCTGTTTCAGCGTTAAGTAATGTAATAATATTTTCTTCCAGGGTAATTAGTACAGTAGTGGTATGAACCTGTAAAGCAAGATTGCTCTTTAACCGCTGAATTGTTATTACTGAAAATAACATGGTCGCTATCAGTAATATTAAAATTACACCAATAAGAATATAAATGGACGTTTTAACTCTTGAAAAAACCATTCGTCGACCAGCTTGGGGTTATTACTGAATTGACTAAAATCTATTCTACCAAAATTAATATATTTCTAGCTCCGTATACGCCCCATAAGCATACTATCTGCTAAACAGCTTATTACAATCGCAATCAGACTAAAAAGCCGAGAGTCTTTATTACAAAGCCGGTAACACCTTACCCTTAGCCTCTCCAAAACCTATACGTACTTTTCCCTTTTGGGCGTAACCTTTAATTACAACGGTATCTCCATCTTGTAAATATTTGCGCTCTGTTCCGTCAGGAAATTTAATGGGGTTAGCGCCACCCCAGGTTATTTCTAATAGCGAACCGAACGAATCGGGTGTTGGGCCGCTTATAGTGCCCGAGGCCATCATATCACCCACATTAATATTGCAACCATTTACGGTATGGTGAGCCAATTGCTGGTCAATGCTCCAATACATATATTTAAAGTTCGATGCGCAAATTTTCAATGCATCCACTTTCTCCGGTTGCAGGTAAACTTCAAGATTAATATCGATAGCTGTATCTTCTTTAGCCCTTTGTAAGTATGGTAAAACTTCTGGGTTTTGTTCAGGCGATTTTACCCTGAATGGCTCCAGCGCATCAAGTGTAACTATCCATGGTGATATGGTTGATGCAAAATTCTTGGCAAGGAATGGACCCAGTGGAACATATTCCCAACGTTGTATATCACGGGCTGACCAATCATTGAACAGTACCATTCCAAAAATATACTCTTCAGCATCTTTAGTGCTAACTGATGCTCCAAGTTTAGTTGGCTTTCCAATAATAAATGCCATTTCCAATTCAATATCCAATGCCTTCGATGGCCCGAATACCGGTGTTTCCGAATTTGGTGGTACCATTTGTCCCTTAGGGCGATGAAAATTTTGCCCCGATACAATTACTGAAGATGCTCTGCCATGATACGCCACAGGCAAATGCAACCAGTTTGGCAGCAGTGCATTCTTAGGGTCGCGGAACATAGTGCCCACATTGGTAGCATGCTCTTTACTGGAATAAAAATCGGTATAATCACCAATATGCACAGGCATTAGCATTTGCACCGTTTCTATTTTAAACAGACATTTCTTTCTATCTTCGGCATTACCTCTCAATTCAGGGTTGTCTTTTCTGAAGATTTCCGAAAGCCTCTCCCTCACTTCTCTGCAAACAGGTTTACCCAAAGCCATAAAATCGTTAAGGTATTCCTTTTCAAATATCCCTTTAGGCATGTCTATATTCAAGAAATAGCCCAGTTTTTGTAATACTGCAAGATTAATTACTGTGTTACCTATAATAGATGCGGCCCCAAACTTGGTCATACCAAATGGCAAGTTCTGTATAGGGAAATCAGAGTTCTCAGGAACCTCTATCCATGATTGTAAGGTAGGGTCATTCGCTTTTATCATAACCGGAATATTTCTCGCAAATGTATGATTATAGGGCTAATGTCTGTATTAATGAGTATTTTTGAAGTGAACCAATATTGCAGAATAACTTGTGTGCGGCATAACAGGTATATTCACTCATAACAAAACATCAGGGAATTATAGCGAGGCAGTTAAAAATGCCGTTGCCTGCCTGCACCATCGCGGGCCCGATTCAAATGGTATTTTTTCAGATCCGACAGTTTCTTTAGGCCATGTTCGCCTATCCATAATAGATACTAATCCCAGTTCTAACCAACCCTTCTTTAGTGCTGATAAACGTTACGCAATAATCTATAATGGTGAGTTTTTCAATTATAAAGAACATAAGGAGGCTTTATTAAGGAAAGGCATTTCATTTCGCACTGAAAGCGATACCGAGGTATTACTGCAGCTATATATTTCACAAGGAGAATCATTCCTTGAAAATATAAATGGATTCTTTGCTTTTGCGATATACGATACCCAAGAAAATTCATTATTTATTGCGCGTGATCGTTTTGGAATAAAGCCCCTCTTCTACTCTTCCGACCCAAATAAATTTATCTTCTCATCGGAAATGAAAGGTATGTTGAAATACCCTATCAGTAAGGCAATCGACAATACTTCCTTGTTTCAATACCTTGAACTGAATTATATTCCTGCACCTAACACCATTCTTGAGAGTGTAAAGAAATTCCCTGTTGGGCATTATGCTAAAATTAAAGAGGGTGAGCCCATTTCTTTCAAACCTTTTTGTGAAGAACCCTACCCTGCAACTCAGCCATCAACCGCTTCCTATGAAGAGGCCAAGAAGACCTATCTGAGTCTGTTAGATGATGCAGTGCAGAAACGACTTATTTCTGATGTACCGTTAGGTACATTCTTAAGTGGTGGACTCGATTCATCTGCTATTACAGCTATAGCAGCCAAGCACAAACCAGGCTTAATGACTTTCTCCATTGGCTATAAAGATGAGCCTATGTTCGACGAGAGTCGCTATGCGGAGATGGTGAGCAAAAAATTGAATACCCAGCATCATTCATTTATGCTTGGTAAGAATGATTTGTACGAGGAACTCTTTAAAGTGCTCGATGCTATTGACGAACCCTTTGGTGACTCATCTGCTATACCCATGCATATCCTATCCAGGAAGACTAGGGAGCATGTCACCGTGGCTCTTTCGGGTGATGGCGGTGATGAGCTTATGGCAGGTTATAATAAGCACCGCGCTGAATATAAATTGCAGCATTCTGGTTACCTGAAACCTGTGGTCGCAATGGCTTCCCCGTTTTTCAATATGATGCCACAATCGAGAAACAGTAAATTAGGAAACATAGCAAGACAAGGCAAACGCTTTGCAGAAGGCGCGAAAATGAATCCCTCTGAACGCTACTGGAAATGGGCATCTATAGCCAGTTCTACACAGGCAATAGAATTGCTTATTACGGCTAACTCTGCTTTAGATAATTCCAGAAAACAAGAATTACTTAAAAGTATTTCAACTGATTTTAACTCATTATTATATACTGATGTCAAGCTGGTATTACAAAATGATATGCTAGTAAAAACCGATTCCATGAGCATGGCTAATAGCCTCGAAGTACGTGTACCATTGCTCGATTACAGACTCGTAAACTTCCTTTTTTCATTGCCAACTGAATACAAAATTACAGCCCATAGCCAGAAAAAAATATTGCGTGAAGCAGTTGCACCTATGCTCCCAGAGGAAGTGCTTACCCGCAAAAAACATGGCTTTGAGGTACCTTTATTAAAATGGTTCCGAACTGACCTGCGTGATTCTATTGAAAATAAATGGTTAAGCGATTCATCTGTTAAAGAACAGGGTATTTTTAACCCTGATCATATTAAAGCATTGAAGCAACAACTCTTTTCCTCCAATCCGCAAGATTCTGCAGCAAGGGTTTGGGGCTTAATAGTTTTCCAACACTGGTATAAAAAGAATATAGAAAATGCCTAAGGAACCATATCGCATAGTCCGTATAATTAACCGCTTTAACCTGGGTGGGCCCACTTATAATGTAACCTACCTTACCCGTTACCTTTCCCCTGAATTTGAAACATTACTGGTGGGAGGAATGAAAGAAGAATCGGAAGCTAGTTCTGATTTTATTTTGAAAGAAAATGGTATAACACCTGTTATTGTTGAGGAAATGAGGCGTTCCATTAACCCAATGAACGATATAGCAGCATACAAAAAACTTAAGAAAATCATTAAAGATTTCAAACCACATATTGTACATACTCATGCGGCTAAGTCAGGAACATTGGGCCGGTTAGCTGCTTTCTCCTGCAAAGTACCTATCACGGTTCATACATTTCATGGCCATGTGTTTCATTCTTATTTCGGAGGTGTACAAACGGCAGTTTATAAAAGCATTGAACGTTACTTAGCTGCACGGACAACGGCATTAGTAGCACTTAGCGAAAAGCAAAAACACGAATTATCAGACATACATCACATTGCCCCGGCAGACAAATTCCATATTGTGCCATTAGGTTTTGACCTTGAAAGGTTCTGGACCAATCAGGAAGCCAAAAGAAAAGCATTCAGAGAAAAATATTTACTGGCAGATAATGAGATCGCAATAGGTATTATTGGCAGGCTAGTTCCGGTAAAAAACCACCACCTCTTTTTAAGAGCATTTAAACAGATAGAGGACAAAACACAAACCAAAGTAAAAGCCTTTATAATTGGTGACGGAGAATTGAAAGAACAGTTAATGGATTATTGCAAAGAACTTGGGCTATCTTATACTTCTGAACCTAATCTTGATCCATCTTCTTCGGTAGTATTTACATCATGGATAAAAGAGGCCGATGTTGCGACAGCCGGAGTAGATATTATTACACTTTCTTCTTTAAACGAGGGCACGCCCGTAAGCCTTATAGAAGCCCAGGCGGCCAGCAGGCCAATTGTTTCTACTCAAACCGGGGGAATTGAAAATGTAGTTATTCCAAATGAAACGGCGCTTCTTTCGCCGGTAAACGATGAAAACAGTTTTGCAGACAACATGCTAAAGCTATGCAATGACAATACTCTACGTACCAATTTATCTTTTAAAGGCAAAGATTTTGCTATGGCCAAGTTTCACTATTCAAGCCTGGTAAAGAATATGGGAGATTTGTACCTTAAACTGCTGAAAGATAAACATGCAGGCGCAAACTGATTTTTAGTAACTTTGTTCTTTAAGATTAACCTCTCCATTTATGCGGAAACTATTTTACTTATTTATCATCCTTACTTTAACAGGGTGCGATATTCTGTATCCAAGCATGATGTTAAAAACACCTAAGGACTACCAGTTTACAAAGTTATCTGACTCTACTTCTTCCCCTGATTATGTAATTGCGCCATATGACTTTGTGAATATGAGGTTATTTTCAAATGACGGATTCAAGTTAATTGACTTTACAAATATTAGCGATAATTCAGGATCGAATACCTCTAACAATATGCTTTATATCAATAACGGCGTTCAATATTTAGTAAGAGGTGACGGTACTATTGACTTTCCGGTTATTGGAAACGTAAAAGTATCTGGACTATCCATTAAGCAGGCGGTTGCTATACTTGAAGAAAAGTATACCCAGTTCTATATCAAGCCTTATGTAATGGTTGATGTTACAAATCGTAGAGTAATTGTATTTCCAGGCGATCCGGGAACTGCTAAAGTTATTCCACTTGTAAATAGTACCACCACATTAATTGAAGCTATTGCATTGGCAGGAGGTATAACAGAAAGTGGTAAAGCAAAAGAAATAAAGCTAATAAGAGGAGACCCCAATAAACCACAAGTATATCTTATTGATTTATCAACTATTACAGGCGTTAAGGCTGCAAATACTGTTTTACAGGCCAATGACCTGATTTATATAACACCACAACGCAGACCTGTAGAGGCAGCCCTTATAAGGCTGGCACCTACATTTAGCCTTCTTACCACGCTCTTACTTACAATAACTTTGATAAACAATACTAAGTTCTAGTACATAGATGCAAAATCCTGATTCCAGAAATAAGTCTGATTTGCATAAAATGAGTGGAAAGAAAATTTCCACCATTAACGAAGAATTTGATTTTTCCCTCTTTTTGCTTATTGTGCAAAAGAAATGGAAATGGTTAGTAGCAGTCTTCTTATTATGTATTTCGGTAGCTATTCTTTATTTGCGCTATGCACAGCCATTATATGAGGAAAGCTGTACCATTCAGATAAATTCACAAAACACAGCCAATAAGGTTCTTGAAAACCCGCAGGCTAATATGCTTTATCAGAACCCTATTGATGAAGTGGCAGAGGCCATTGAGTTAATGCATTCCCGCATATTTATTGAAAAGGTATTGCGTTCGCTTCCAATGGCGGTATCCTATTACACCGAAGGAACATTTAAGAATCATGAAGAATACCAGGTGTCAGACTACCTGGTTGAATTTGACACATTGGCTCATCATAACCTGAAAGGCTTAAAAATAAATATTAGCTGGATAAACTCCACATCGGGAGATATAACATATGCTTTGATACAAGGGAAACCAAATACAGTGTCATTTACATTTAACCAATGGTTTAAAGTTCCGGAGGGCAATCTGAAAATAAGTATTAAAAATCCGGCAGAGATTGCAAAATTTAAACCTTCAATAAAGAACGATGCACACTTCTTTATTATAAATGATATTGCAAAACTTGCCCAGCAATATTCACGCCAGATAAGTGTATTTATTTTGAATCCTGATGCAAAGACCATCAGGATATCATGTAACGATATGAATGATTCAAAAGCTGCAAATATTGCTAATGCAGTTGCTACGGAATATATAAAATATGACGTTAAGAAACGTAGCGAAAGTGCTGAAAGTGTTTTGAGTTTTATAGATGATCAATTAGATATTGCGTATAGCAGGATAAAAGAACTGGAAGGCTCTATTGATACATTCAGAACCAATAACAACATTAATCCGCACCCAGAGCTTATAACGGAAAGTATTACCAGGCTTTCAACAGTCGAAGATGAAATTACCGCGACTGACCTTGATGAAAAAACCCTTTCGCATATACAACAGCAAATAAAGGAAAAGAAAGATATTGATCCGATGGAATTACTTGGCCTTTTGAGTGGAAACGATTATGAAGGAGGCCTAAAAGATTACCTGACAGCCTTTCACGAGCTTTATGCTGAGCGCCAAAAAGCATTATATGAGGTAACCCCAAACAATCAGAACATTATTCATCTGGATGCTGAAATTGAATCACAAAAAAAACTGGTTCTGCAGGGTATTGATGCCATCAGCGAAAAAATTAAGACCAAAAAAGAAGCGCTGACTAAGCAAGCTTCCCTTATGGAAGCACAGATCATGGGACCTTCTTCTAACAAGGATATTGAATACCTGAAACTTCAACGGCTATTCTCTATCAATGAAAAATATTATGACCTTTTATTAGAAAAGAAAACTGAATACCAGATTTCAAAAGCAGGTTTCGTTCCCGCCAGCCAGATACTTGAAAATGCTATAGCAGCATGGATACCGGTATCTCCGCAAAAATCACTGAGCTTTACCATAGCTATACTTGTTGCACTGGTAGTCGGGTTTATTGTTTTGTTCATAGTTTACATTTTCTACAACACTATTTCTTCCCTGCAAGATATTGAACGCCTTGCCGAAAGCCCTATAACTATGTTAGGTATAGTTCCACTTTATACTAAAGAAATACCGTCTACCCAATTTATAGTTAATCATAATCCTAAATCTATACTGGCAGAATCATTCCGTTCCATACGTACCAACCTGCAGTTTATAGCCAACGAAGAAAAATCGAAAACTATTGCTATTACTTCAACCATCTCGGGCGAGGGTAAAACATTTGTATCTATTAACCTTGCAGGACTGATAGCTTATTCGGGTAAAAAGGTAATTATACTTGACCTGGATATGCGTAAGCCAAGAATTCATACCGCATTGAAAATGGATAATTCAAAAGGTATGAGTACGCTTCTCATTGGAAAATACACCATTGAGGAAACGGTTCAAAAATCAGAAATTGAAAATTTGAATGTAATAACAGCCGGCCCTATACCTCCTAACCCATCAGAATTGGTAATAAGCAAGGCAATGGATGATATACTGGAAAAGCTCAAGAAACAATACGATATTATTATTATTGATAACCCACCTGTGGGCCTTGTAACCGATGGAATATCAATGTTACAAAAAGCCGATTACCCTATTTATGTAATGCGCGCTGATTATTCAAAAAGAGAATTTATTTCATTCATTGACAGGCTATATTATAAAAATCAATTTCATAAACTATCATACATACTTAACGGGGTTGATCTAAAACGTAATCCATACGGATATGGATACTACGGCTATGGATATGGCTACGGTTACGGATATGGCACTGGTGGTTATTACGAGGCATAACAGTATGGAGACCACAGAGACCTTGATTAAAGGCTTATTGATAATTCAGCCAAAAATATTCCGCGACGACCGTGGATACTTTTATGAACCTTATAATAAGAAAGTATTCACCTCACTTGGTATTAACGATGACTTTGTACAGGACAATCAATCCTTTTCGCAAAAAGGAGTTCTGAGAGGCTTGCATTTCCAAAAACCCCCGCATGCACAAGCTAAGTTGATCCGTGTGTTGCAGGGCTCGGTATGGGATGTGGCTGTTGACCTGCGCAAAGGCTCACCAACCTATGGCGAATATTATGGAATTGAACTGAGCGGAAAGAATAAAACCATATTTTATATTCCTGCCGGCTTTGCCCATGGATTTGTTACACTTGAGAATGATACTGTTTTCCTTTACAAATGCTCAGGTTTTTACAACAAAGAATCAGAAGGGTCTATTCAATGGAATGATCCCGATATTAATATTCAATGGAATACGAGCGACCCTATATTATCTGAAAAAGATAAGAACGGAACCTTATTAAAAAATTTCACAAGTCCATTTTAAAGTCCTTACCAGATAATGTCACTCAATATACCTCTTTTCTATTTTACTTATTTTACATTGGTATTTGTGCTTTCAATACTCATGAATAGCCTATTCCTTAAATTTTCAAGGACATTGGGTATTCGTAAAACTGAAAGTATCATTCGGTGGAGCGATATATATAAGCCAGCATTGGGTGGCATCACCTTTTACATAACATTCCTTTTATCACTTATTATATTTTCACTTTTCTTTGAGCAGACAACCATATTGTTGCACGCTGAAACACTAGGATTATTAGCCACATGTACCATAGCTTTCTTAATGGGCCTGGCAGATGATGCTTACGATACGAACCCAATTCTTAAATTCTCGGCCCAGGTTTTCTGTGGAATAATCCTTATCTATTCCGGCATCTATATTAAAATATTCCCTAATATTTATCTAGACTACATTCTTACTATGCTATGGGTTGTGGGTATTATGAATGCTATCAACTTGCTTGATAATATGGACGCGGTAGCTTCTGTCGTATCACTAAATGCATTGGTTACCATATTATCATTAATGCTTATAGATCGTGGCTCCAGTTCTGTTTTCTTTACTTTAATCCTTGGCACAGCTTCAGCAATCTGCGCTTTCCTGTTGTTCAACTGGTATCCTTCCAAAATGTATATGGGCGATACCGGCACTCAATTCCTAGGAGCTTTTATGGCTACCATAAGTATTATCTTTTTATGGGACAGGCCTCAGCCTGAGGGCATGTGGGCCGCTTCTAAAAATATACTTTCTGCACTGCTAACCTTTGCGTTACCGATAATAGATACTTCTATAGTTTTCTTTAACCGTATTGCCAAAGGTTCTTCTCCTTTCGTCGGAGGAAAAGACCATACTACACATCATTTATTCTATCTTGGGCTAAATGAATCACGTGTTGCCATACTTTATGCAATATATTCGGGCATATCTATGTTATGCGTAGTGGTTATGAATAAGTATATTCAAGTGTGGACCCCTATTTATTGTGGAATTTTTGCGGGATATTTCCTTTTGTCGTTAATTGGATTCTATATTATAACTAAGGTGAAAAAGAAAAATGCGGCTTAATCTATTTAATAATTTTTCTTCGGGTATCATTCACCGCATAAAGAATCTATTTCTTGTAAGTGGCTGTGTTATTTTACTGTCATTGATATTTGAATTCCTTGGTTCATCTAACTCTACGGCTATTGATAATCCGCCTTTTAACCAGAATTACAAAATATTCCCTGTACCTATTCCTGATACTATGAGCTTTGCAGGTGAACAAGTGCCTATGAACCATTTTGGCATTCGCGAGAATCTTGAGCAGGAAATATTGATAAATACCTACTGGCAATCACAAACCTTGCTCATGCTGAAGAGGGCAAATCGTTACTTCCCTGCTATTGAACAAATATTGAAGAAAAATGGAATACCTGAAGATTTTAAGTTCCTGGCCTTAGCAGAAAGTGGCTTCAGCTACAAATCTTCACCAGCCGGTGCTGTAGGCTTTTGGCAAATACTGAAGAGTACTGCCGAATATTACGGACTTGAAGTAAACAGAGATGTAGACGAACGTTATAACCTTGACAGAAGTACAGAAGCAGCATGTAAGTATTTCAAAGAATCTTATGCTGAATTCCATAATTGGACATTGGTTGCAGCATCGTATAATATGGGGCTTGCAGGTGTAGCCAAGGAATTGCAAAAACAAAAAGGAAACAATTATTATGACCTTGAACTTAACAGTGAAACAGCACGTTACGTCTACAGAATACTAGCCCTTAAAGAGCTGGTAGGCTCTCCTGATAAATTTGGCTTCTTCCTTAAAAAGTCTGATTTATATACTGCTATACCCTATTCTATTACTCCGGTTGATTCTACCATAAATGATCTGGCTGAATTTGCGATAGATAAGGGTATTAATTACCGTATACTTAAGATATTGAACCCATGGCTACTTACCGATAAATTGCCAAATCCGGAAAAGAAAATGTACGCTATTTCTATTCCACAAAAAAATGTTCCTTTTCTCGACCTGGGCGAATACATAACCTTCACTGATAGTTCCCTATTAGCAGCAGGTGCAATGAAGAAGGACACTGTACCGGCTAAAATTGTAATACATAAAGTTATGCCTGGTGAAGATCTTGAATCTATTGCCAAGCAATACAATGTAACCAAAGAACAACTGCTCAGGTGGAACTCAATAAGCGATAGCGTAAAGGTCAAGCCCAAGGATGAGATTATGATTTTCGAGAAGTAAATATGAAAACCCCGACTATAGATAAAGCCTTAAATGACATACCTCTTGAACATGAATTTATAGAGGTTATTGGCGCACGTGAGCACAATCTTAAGAATATAAGTGTAAACATTCCCCGAAACAAGCTGGTAGTAATTACCGGACTTAGTGGCAGTGGTAAGTCCTCACTAGCTTTCGATACTATTTATGCTGAAGGACAGCGCCGTTA
>Ga0210388_10003738_pt1 | contig 11879 bp, 6 predicted proteins | sample IncBWC19OmetaG_FD_155485 | JGI IMG/M metagenome (GOLD analysis project Ga0210388, IMG submission 155485) | Forest soil microbial communities from Barre Woods Harvard Forest LTER site, Petersham, Massachusetts, United States - Inc-BW-C-19-O ... | reverse complement strand
GCCCCCGCTGCCGGTCGTCCCGCCGCCTGGGGTGCCGCCGCTGCCCGGCGCGCCGCCGTTGCCCGGACCCGCTCCACCCGAAGCGGCGCCGCCACTCCCCGTACCGGTCCCACCGGCGCCCGACGTGGAGCCGGCGGACGATGAGTTGCAAGCCGCCAGCGCGAGCAGCGAGGCGCAGGCAACGGAGCGAAATCGCACGCTCCGCATGAGGAGGTTCTTCGTCATAAGAAAGGCTTCCTTTTAGGCCGTCGAGATCCCGACGGCGACGGTCGACAATATCATGGGGCGATGTCGGCCTCGGTGCTCCCGCAGCCCGGTGCTGCCCTGGGTCATTGGGACGCTCACAAACGCCGCCGCGCAGGGGTTTTCGGCCGGTTGAGGTCATCAAGCCGGCTGAGCCTCCAGCCAAGTCCGTTTTTTGCCGTTATGATCTGGGAGACGTGGCTCTCGCCCCCAAACCGGCAGCACGTCCGCCGGACCTGACCACCACCAGGGCGCCCTTCATCGAGGAGGCCCGCGCCCACGGTGAGATCTACATCATCGATCAGCCGTACGAGCTCTACTCGGACGAGAACCAGGCGACCTGGGGGCGGCTGCTGGAGCGGATGCACGATCCCTGGGCCCGCTACGCCAACCGGCGGTTCCTCGAAGGGATGGAGAAGCTCCAGCTCTCGGCGGCGCGCATCCCGCACCTCGACGACATCAACCGCTTCATGCAGCCGCTCACCGGCTTTCGCGCCCGGGCCGTCAGCGGCTATGTCCCTTCGTACGTCTTCTTCGATTGCCTGCGCCGCCGCGAGTTTCCCACCACCGTCACCATCCGCGACGGGGAGCGGCTGGAGTACCTGCCGGAGCCCGACATCTTTCACGATGTGGCCGGCCACGTCCCGATGCACACCGATCAGGCCTTCGCGGCCGCGCTGGTCCGGTTCGGGACCTGTGCCGCTGCCGCCGCCCAGCGGGCCGCCGCGGTCCGCGATCAGCGGGAGCGATTGCACCGTCTCACCAGCAACATCCGCGCGATGTCCCGCTTCTTCTGGTTCAGCGTCGAGTTCGGGTTGATGCGGCACGCCCCCGGCGACGGCGACGGCGCGCTGAAGGTCTATGGCAGCGGGCTCCTCTCGTCGTTCGGCGAGATCGCGAACGCCATCGACGGGCCTGACGTCGAGCGGCGGCCCTTCGAGATCGGCGAGGTGGTCAACCAACCGTTCGACATCGACCACTACCAGCCGCGCCTCTACGTCGTCGATTCGTTCGACCACCTGTTCGCCCTGGTGAGCGAGCTCGAACGGTGGATGCTGGAGGGCAAGCTCGACGACGTGGCCATGGGCGAACCCAACGTCAGCGAAGCCGACCTCGCGAGTTTTCTGTCGTATTCGGAACCCTGAGAGGGTTCCGAGCCTCCCGCGATGGGCTCCGACGGGCAAAGCCCGTCTCCGCCCGACGCGATCGCTCGCTACTTTTCCGTGTCGGCGTCGCCGGCGGATTCGGCTTCGGCTGGTGGAGAGGGTGGAACCTTCGCTTTCTGAGCCGCGGTGAGGGCGCTGAAGCTGGGGCGCTTCTTGGGCGTGCAGCCGGCCTTGAAGCTCTCGGCGCTGAACTCGTAGGTCAGATCGCCGGTGTCGCCGGGGACGGCGATCTCGAGCCTCAGCTTGTGGTCCCCTTTTCGCTTGGGCGTGCAGTAGGAGAAGATGTAGCGGCCGTCGCTGACGGTGGCCAGCTTGGCGGTCACCTGGTCGAACCCCTTCTTGAACGCCTTGGGATCGTTGGAGATGAAGATCCCGCTGTGCCCGATGGCGGCGATCTCCGGGCGACTGACCTTCTCGCCGGTGGCGATCACGTAGACGTCGACGGGCGCGTCCTTGAGCGCCTGCTCGAGCACCGACGGGTTCACGCTGTGGGCCAGATCGCCTCGGTCCGTGAACACGACCAGCGCGGCACCCTTCTCGCTGGTGGTCGCGGCAGCGAGTTGCTCCTTGAGCGCGGCGAGCCCCTGGAAGACCGCGCCGTTCAGGTTGGTGGTGCGGCTGCGCGGGCGAAACTTCCGCACCGCATCGACCACCTTCGCCGTCTCCATGTTGGCGCCGAAACCGAACAGCGGCGCCAGCTCGTCACCGCCGTCGAAGACGCTGACCGCGACGCTCTGGCTGGCGCCGACCTTGTCGACGAACTGCCCGACCGCCTTGGCCAGCTCGGGGAGATCCTCCGAGTCCACCATCGGTCCGCTGAGGTCGATCAGCAGCAAGGAAGAGCGCGAGCTGGCGATCCCCGTGTCGAGCAGCGCACGCTTCCCCTTGGTCTCGGAGATGAGCTTCTTGTCTTCGTAGACGCGGAAGTTCGCCAGCGCCAACCCGCCGACCGGCTGCCCCGCCTTGTCCATGACGCTCAGGTAGAGGGCGACGTTGGCCGGTCGCTGCGCCGAGGCGCCCAGCTTGGTCACCTGCAAAGTTCCGCCGCAGCCGGCGACCGACACGACGGCCCAGAACAACGGGGCCAACACCACCTTCGGCGCGGGGGGGCGCGCAATCGGGGCCAACACGGGGCGCAGAATACTCTCGACCGACCAAATCAGGAAGATCGGGATGACCAGGAAGGTCGGGATGATCAGGAAGTGACGGTCTCGCTCTCCCTGTCGCTCCGGGCGAAACCGACTTTTTCGGAAAACGCGCGCAGCGCCGCGTTCGGGCGACCGCGCGAGATCAGCGCCCAGACCCGCTCCTCGATCGCGCGCCGTTCGGGCGAGCCCGGGGGGAGCGCCAGCAGGTCGAACAGCGATCCGCAGATCTGCAGCGTCTCGGCACCGGGCACGGCCCCGTCTTCTCCGAGCAGGATCAAGACGACGCGCGCGAGCAGCGTCCGCCGGGCGACGCCGGCCGGGGTGTCACCGTCGGGCGGGACCTCGCGGGCCGCCGCCGCCACCAGCCGCGCCACCTTTGGCGAGCCGACCTCCGGCAGCAACATCGGCAGCGCGCCCATCACCAGCGTCCCCCGCGCCTCGTCGCCCAGATCGTCGAGCGAGAGCCGCCTGCCGCCGACCCGCGCCTCGAACTGCCCGTCGGGTCGGGTGATCGCGGTGAAGGAGAGCTCTTCGTCCACCCCCAGCCGGCGCTGCCGCGCATGGGCGGTCCCCTCCAGACGGCGCAGCCCGGGCGCCGCCTCGTCCAGATGCCCCGACAGCGTCACGTCGAAGCCGGGAACCGCCTGCGTGTCGAACGCCTGCGGCGCGACCAGCGCCTCCAGGGCGGCGCCGGCGACGGCGTGGCTCGCCGTCACCTGGTGCTCGGCCATCTTGCGGAAGACGTCGGCGCCGGTGCCAGCCTCGGGGCGGTTGCTCTTCCCCGCGGCCAGCGCCTCCAGCACCTCGCGCACCGGCGGCGTTCCCCCCGCCTGGCGCATCAGATCCAGCGCGTGCGCGCCGATCCGGATCACCAGCGAGGCCTCGAGGCCAGCGATGTCGTCGAAGAACCAGGCGCAGCTCGCGTACATGAGCAGCGTCGCCCGCTGAAGCTCCAGGAGATGCCGCACCCGCTCGCGCGCCGCCTCCCCCCCGGCCGCCAGCGCCGGCCGCCCGAATGGCTCCATGGCCCGGTCGCGCACCGGAACCGGATCGTCGACCACCGCGCCATAGGCGTCACGCGCGCCCCAGGGGTCGACCAGCAGCTCGCCGGCCGCATCTTCATAAAAACGCGCCGCCGCATCGCGGATCAGATCGAGCCCGTGCCGCAGCGGCCCGCGCCAGGCCTGATTCCACCCCGGTCCGCCCCCCATGTTGCAACCGCAGTCGCGCCGCCAGCGCCCGACCCCGTGCCCACAGCTCCAGGCGGTCCCTTCGCCGTCGGGGCCAGGGGCGAGCCGCGCCTCCCAGACCGGCGGTTGGCGCGCCAGGTACGCGCCGAGGTTCGTCACCTCGACCCCGCGTTGGACCGCCTCGACGCGCGTCGCGAAGGCGAGCGTCAGATCGGAAAACTTCTTGTGATGCCCCCAGAGCTCGCCGTCCGAGGCGCAGAGGACCAGCCGCTGCCCGCCCGCCTTGGAGCGATCGGCCGAGGCGCGCGCGGCGTCGAGCAGGCTCTCGGCGCGGCCGGCCGCTTCACCGAAGGCGACCGCGCGCGACATCTGACCGTCGAACACCGCCAGCGTGATGGTCCGGCCCGAGCCGTCGGGGTGGCGCCAGAGATAGGCGCGCCCGGTGTCGAGGCTGTCGCGGTCGACGTCCTCCCATTCGTCGCCGGCCGAGGCCCGCACGCCGTCGATCTGCTCGGGCGCCAGGATGGTGTACGACACCCCGAGGTCGATCAGCGAGGTCAGCGTGGCGGGTGAGACGGCCGTCTCGGGGAGCCACAGACCGTCGGCTGGGCGCCCGAACCGTCGCTCGAAGTCCTGCAGCCCCCAGAGCAGCTGCGTGCGCCGGTCGGCCGGATCGCAAAGAGGAACGATGGGGTGCGCGTAGGCCTGCGCGATGGCCCCCCCTGCTCCCAGGCGCCGCCGCTGCTCGCCGTCGGCGGCGCGCAGCCGCGCCTCCACCTGGGGATCCTGCCGGCTGATCCAGCGCGCCAGCGTCGGTCCGACGTTGAACGACAGCCGCTCGTAGTTGTTGACGATCGACTCGATCCGCCCGTCGCCGGCGTGGATGCGGGCGAAGGCGTTGGCCCGGTAGCTCTCGGCGTCGATGCGCTCGTTCCAGTCGTGGAAAGGCGCCGCCGAAGGCTCGCGCGGGATCTGGTCGGTCCAGGGGTTCTCGCGCGGCGGCTGGTAGAAGTGCCCGTGCACCACCAGCGCGATCGGCGAGGAGGACGACGAGGAAAACGGCGAGGACGTCGGCGAAGGCGCCACGTCAGAAATTTCGCGACCGGGTGAGCAGGGTGTCGCGCGCCTTCTGGACGACGGTGATGCCCCCTTCGCTCACCGTGTAGCGAAGCGCGTCGCGCGCCAGGTCGTGCCCGATGTGGTCCCCTTCCGGGACCCGCACATTCTTGTCGACGATGGCGCGGCTGACGTGCGCGCTGCGGCCGACGTAGACGTTGTCGAAGAGGATCGAAGCCTCGACGCGCGCCCCGGCGTCGATGAAGACGTTGCGTCCCAGCACCGAGTCCTTGACGAACCCGCCGGCCACGATGCAGCCGCCCGAGAGGATCGACTGGAGAGCGATGCCGCGCCGGACGTCCTCGTCGAACACCAGCTTGGCGGGGGGGTCCGGGTAGTTGGCGGTGACGATGGGCCAGTCCCAGTTGTAGAGGTTCAGGCTGGGGACGACGTTCTTGAGGTCCATGTTGGCCTCGTAGTAGGCGTCGATGGTCCCGACGTCACGCCAGTAGGCGTTCTCCACCTCGTCGGAGACGCCGCGGATGCGATTGAGGCCGAAGTTGTAGGCGAACACCTTCCCCGACTTGACCATCGCCGGCAGGATGTTGCGGCCGAAGTCGTGGTGCGACTCGCGCTCGGCGTCGGCCCGCAGCTCTTCGATGAGCGGTCCCGGGGCGAAGACGTAGTTCCCCATCGAGCCCAGGCAGTGCTCGGGATCGCCGGGGATGGTGACCGGATCGTGATCCGGTTTCTCCTGGAAGCCGACCACCCGCCACTGCTCGTCGACCTGAACGATCCCGAACTGGTGGGCCTCCGACTTCTTGATCGGCAGGCAGGCGATCGTCGCCATGGCCCCCTTCTGGAAGTGGAAGTCGGTCATCTGGCGGATGTTCATCTTGTAGATGTGGTCCGCGCCGAAGACCAGGACGGCGTCCCCCCGGTATTCCTCGATCAGATGGAGGTTCTGGAACACCGAGTCCGCCGTGCCGCGGTACCAGGATTCACCCATCCGCATCTGGGCCGGCACCACGGTGACGAAGGCGTCGTACGAGCTGCGCGCCCCCCAGGTCCGCTGGACGTGCTCGGCCAGCGACTGCGACTTGTACTGCGTCAGCACGTAGACCGACCGCACCCCGGAGTTCGCCAGGTTCGAGAGGACGAAATCGATGATCCGGTAACGTCCCCCGAAGGGCACCGCCGGCTTGGCGCGGTCGAGCGTCAGCGGAAAGAGCCGCGAGCCTTTGCCGCCAGCCATGACCAGCGCGATGAACCTTTGCTGTCCGTCCATTGTTTGGGTGCGCGATCCGGCCGCCCAACTATAACCACTTTCCCGCCGCTGAGCGCCGACGAAAAACTGGTTTATATTGCCCCCGCCCATGACCCCCGGCGAAAAGCTACTCAGTCAACTCAAGGACCTCTCCGTCAACCTCTGGTGGGCCTGGAACCCCCACATCATCAAGCTGTTCCGGGACCTGGATCCCGATGCCTTCCGCGCCGCGAACCACAACCCCGTCTCGGTGCTGGCCGGTTTTTCGGCGGAGCGCCTCGATGACCTCGCCCGTGACGCTGGCCTGCGGGCCCGCGTCGACAGCGCCCACCGCGAGCTGCGGGAGTACCTGGGCGCCACGCGCACCTGGGCCTCGGTGAATGCGGGGCCGCTGCGGGTCCGCCCGGTCGCCTATTTCTCGGCGGAGTTCGGCATCCACGAGTCGCTGCCGATCTACTCGGGCGGCCTCGGCGTCCTGGCCGGCGACCACCTCAAGAGCGCCTCCGACCTCGGGCTGCCGCTGGTGGCGGTCGGTCTCTTCTACCGAGAGTCGTACTTCCGGCAACACATCGGACGCGACGGCTGGCAGCACGCCGAGTACGTCCGCTCGCCCGCGGAGCTGCTCCCCGCACAGCCGGCCAGGACCCCGGCCGGCAAGCCGATCATTATCGAAGTTCCGCTCTCGCGCGAAACGCTGCTGGCGCAGGTCTGGGAGATCGCGGTCGGGCGCAACAAGCTCTTGCTCCTCGACACCGACGTCGACGGCAACTCCGAGGAGAACCGGCAGCTCGCCGCCCGGCTCTACTTCGGCGATCAGCGGATCCGGATCCGGCAAGAGCTGCTGCTCGGCGTGGGTGGGATCCGCGCGCTGCGGGCCGCGGGCATCCACTGGGGGGGCCTGCACCTGAACGAGGGGCACAGCGCCTTCGCCACGCTCGAGTACGCCCGCTTCCTGATGGAGCAGACCGGGGCCGACTTCCGCACCTGCGCGCAAGAGGTCGCGCAGAACACGGTGTTCACCACCCACACCCCGGTCGACGCCGGTCACGACCGCTTTCCGCCCGAGCTGGTCGACGATCACCTGGAGCCGCTGCGCCGTTCGCTGGGACTTTCGCAGCCCGACTTCCTCGGCCTCGGTCGCATCCGCCCCGACGATCACCGTGAGGCGCTCTGCATGACGGTGCTGGCCTTCAAGATGTCCCGCTACGCCAACGGCGTCTCCGCGCTGCACGGCCGGATCACGCGCAAGTCCTGGCAGGTGCTCTGGCCGCACCACCGCGAGGACGAGGTCCCGGTGGGGCACATCACCAACGGCGTGCACGTCCCGACCTGGCTCGCCCCCGCCATGCAGGACCTCTATTCGAAGTACGCCGGCACCGACTGGCGCGAGCATCTGGCTGACCCACAGATGTGGGCACGCATCGACAGCATCCCGGACGCCGAGCTCTGGGAGACGCACCGGATGTTGAAGGCCGCGCTGGTCCACTTCGTGCGCCGCCGCGTCTCCGAGCAGCGCCGGCGCAGCGAGTACCCCGACGAGTCGATCACCGCCGCCCAGAACGCGCTCGATCCCGAGGCGCTGACCATCGGCTTCGCGCGCCGCTTCGCCACCTACAAGCGGGCCAGCCTGATCTTCAGCGATCTGCCGCGGCTCAAGCGCCTCCTCACCGATCCGAAGCGCCCGGTGCAGCTGGTCTTCTCGGGCAAGGCCCACCCGGCCGATCGCCCGGGGCAAGAGGTGCTCCGGCAGGTGCACGACGCCGCCATCGCCGGCGACCTCAAGAACAACGTCATCTTCATCGAGGACTACGACATCAACGTCGGCCGCCATCTGGTCCAGGGGGTCGACGTCTGGATGAACAACCCGCGCCGCCCACAGGAGGCCAGCGGCACCAGCGGACAGAAGGCGCTGCTCAACGGCGGGCTCAATTTCTCCGTGCTCGACGGCTGGTGGGCGGAGGCCTACGACGGGCTCAACGGTTTCGCCATCGGCGACGGCATCACCCACGTCTCGGTCGAGGAGCAGGATCGGCGTGACGCCGCCTCGCTGTACGAGACGCTGGAGAACGTGATCATCCCGACCTACTACGAGCGCGACGATCAGAACATCCCGCACGGCTGGGTCGAGCGGATGAAGCGAACCATGCGCACGCTCGGCTGGCGCTTCAACACCGACCGGATGGTCATCGACTACACCAACAACTGCTACCTCCCCGCCGCCGGCGCCGAGAACTGCCGCATGCCCTAGAGGTCGGATCGCGTGGACGAAGCCGGGCTTTGCCCGGCGGAGTCCTTCGCGGGGGGTGTGGGACCTGAGGGTCCCACGTCAGATCGTTGACGGGGGCTTTGACTCTGCGGCGCTCAATTTGCCGTACAGGTCCGCCGATGGACCTTCCTATGCGGGGAAGGATCCTGAAAGTCGGCGTTGCGCTCTGCGGGCTGGCGGGGGCCGTCTACGCGGCGGACGAGGTGACCGCCCCGCCCAAGCCGGACCTCAACCACGCGATCGTGGCGCAGATGGTGAACGACGCGCAGCTGGCCAACGCCCTGCCCAATGCGCCGCCCGACACCAAGTACACCTCCGAGCAGATGATGATCCTCGGCCCCAAGTACGCGGCCGACATGGAGGCCGCGATCGAGCACGCTCAGGACGTGCGCATCGTCGCCTATCGCTCGCACGACATCATTCGCATGACCTGCATCGACGACAAGATCGCGCAGATGAAGACGCTCTCCAACCTCGCCTCGCCGCGCATGCTGATGCTGCGCACCTTCAAGGCCGAGCCGATCGTCATGCGGGCCGAGTTCGACGTCATCAGCCAGGTCCACGATCGGGTGAGCGTGCTCGGCAGCGAGGTCGACGCCTGCATGGGCGACAACCTCGACGCCGTTTCGGCGGGGCGCATCCAGGAAGAGGCGCTCCCCGACACCAACATCAACGACCCGACCCGCCCGCCGGCGCCGCTTCTTCCGATCGACCGCCCCCCCGAGGCGAGCCCTTACAACTGATCTGGCCGGGCGGGTTAATCTCCCCGCCGTGTACGCACCGCTGTCGCGGTTCCTGCTCCGGGCGCCGCTGCTTCCCACGGCGGCGCTGGCGCGCGCCGCGCGGGCGCTGACGGCGCATCCGCTGGGCGGAGCGGCGATCGCCGTCGCCAGCCCGGCGCTGGCGAGCGCCGCGGCCGGACCGGCGCGCGATCGATCGATCACGCGTTACGCCCGACGGGCAGCCTTTCGCGCCACGCCGAGCGGCCTTCTGGCCGGTGTCTGCGTGGGGGAGCTCGGCGCGAAGACTGATATCGCGACCGGCGAAGCGGCATCACACCTCGCGCCGAGCTGGGCGCGCGTGGACGCCCTCGCCCAGGCGCTGCTCCACGAGCCGGCGATCCGCGATCGGGTCCGGCTGCGCGCTGCCCCCTCGGTGTGGACGGACGGTTCGGTGGTGAATTGGGTCGGCGGCCACGAAGAATTCTACGGGCCGTGCACCGCAGACCTCGGCGGCGCGGCGCTGGCGCTGGCGGCGGTGCTGACGGCGACCGGCGATTGGGCGCCCTGGCCGGCGGTCCGGGCGCGTGCCCAAGCCGCCCAGCCGGAGGCCGGTGATCCCGATGAGCTCCTGCGCGCCCTGGTCCACGACGGCCTCCTGCAGACCGATCTCTCGCCGCCGCTCATCGGGCCGCCCCCCGCCAGCTACCTGCGCGATCGGCTGGCGGCGCTCGGCCGGCGGACCGAGGCCCGCGCGCTCGACGAGGCCGAGGCCGCCTTGGCGGCCGGCGATCTCGCGCGCGGCCGCACCCTGTGGGGGGCGCTCCCTGGCCGGGGGGGCGCCCGCGACGTCACCGCCGTGCTGACCTTGCATCCGCGAAAGACGCCGCGCCTCGAACGGGCGGCCGTCGCGCGCGCGGCGCGGCTGGTCCCGCTGCTCTGCCGCCTGCAGGAGGCGCTCGCCCCGCCGCTCGCCGAGCGCTTCGCCGCCAGCGTCTGGAATGATGCGTTCGACGCGTCGACGGAGATCTTCGGTGCTGGCGCGTTCGCTCTGGGGCCGCTCGCCGCCGGCGACTACGGCGTGGATGCCGAGGACGCCAATGCAGATGCCGTCGCCGACGCCACGGTGGCCGCCCCTCCGCCGGCGCTGCTGGTGCTCCTCTTCGATGCGATTGCCGAGGCCGCGCGGAGCGAGCGGCGGGAAGCCACGCTGGAGCTGACCGCGCTCGAGGCGGCGCTCGCCGATCTGGAGGGGACGCCGCTGCCGCCCACGGCTGAGCTCTTCCTGGTCCCCGCGCCCAGGCCGACCGGCACGCCCGCAGGCACCGGCTGGTTGCTCGGACTGCACGCACCCGCAGGCGCGTCGCTGGGGCGCTTCATCCACGCGCTCGGCGCGCCGCTGGCCGCCGCCTGTGCGGAGATCTCCGCCGCCGAGCGGCGCCTGCGCCCCGACGAAGAGCGAGTCGACGTCGCGTTCGCGCCGAGCGCGGCGCTGGCCGATCTCTGCACCCATCCACCGATCCGCCCGCGTACGCTGGCGCTGTCGCGCTGGAGCGCGGCCGGAGGCGACCTGGCCGTCGGCGATCTCGAGCTCGAGGCCGACCCATCCGATCCACAGGGGCTGACACTGCGGGCACCGGGCTCGACCGGAACGATGCGGGCGCAAGCGGAACGAGCCATCGCAACGATCGTTCCGTCGCCTCTCCTCCGTGCACGGTCGGCGACGGCGGCGCCCGGTGCCGCACAGCTGCTGGTCGGGTGGAGCCTGCAGCGCCAGCACGCCCCCTGGGCCTTCACGCCCGGCCCGCTCGCCGATCTGGCGTTCCTTCCGCGCATCGTCGTCGATGGGTTCGTGATCGCCCCGGCGAGCTGGCGACTGCCGCCGGCGTTGCGCCAGGACCCCAAGTCGCCGGGGAGCCGGAGAGCCCTGGGGCGCTGGAGGCGCGCGGCCGGCGTGCCACGGATGGTCCAGGTCGGTGCAGGCGATGAGCTCTACCCCGTGGATCTCCAGGCGCCCGACGCCGCCGCCGATCTGGCCGGGTACGATCGGGTGTTCGAGATCTGGCCGCCGATCGAATCGGTCGTCGATCGCGACGGGCGCCGCGTGGAGGCCATCGTCGCCGTCGTCGACGAGGGAGCGCCCGCTCCCTCGCGCATGTCCCGCCTCGGGCGCGTCCCGCCGCCGCGTCAAGAACCACCACTTGCCGGCTGGCGCACCTTCAAGCTGTTCGGCGCGGCCAGCCGTCAGGACACCCTCCTCACCGAGACGGTCCTGCCGGCGATCATCGACGCGCGCGCCGCCACCGAGATCGACGTCTGGTTCTTCCTGCGCTACCTCGACGGCCCCGGGGCGCGTCCCCACCTCCGACTGCGCGTCCATGCCTCCGACGGTGACCCGGCGGCGTTCGAGGGGCGGCTGCGGCGTGCGCTCGTACCGGCGCGTGCCGCCGGTACGCTCGCCTCGCTCGAGACCGGCGACTACTTTCCCGAGCGCGGTCGGTTCTTCGCCGGCGATCTGGCAGCCGTCCACGCAATCTTCGAGTCTGACAGCGACGCCGTGTGCGCGCTGCTCTCCGAGCCGGAGCTCGACCGTATCCCCGCACTGCCGCTGCTGTTCGACGCGCTGGCGCGCGGACTGGGATTCGATATGGCGGCGCGCCAGGCGTTCGGTCGTGAGCGCCGGCGGGCGGCCGAGGCTTGGACGCGGTTCGACTCCGAGACGCGCAAGGAGTCGGACGCGGTCTTTCGACACCACGCCCGCACCCTCCGTGCCGCGCTCGGCGCCCCGCCGGCCCCCCTCGTCCACCACGAGGCGCGCGTCGCC
>Ga0210388_10003736_pt1 | contig 11885 bp, 6 predicted proteins | sample IncBWC19OmetaG_FD_155485 | JGI IMG/M metagenome (GOLD analysis project Ga0210388, IMG submission 155485) | Forest soil microbial communities from Barre Woods Harvard Forest LTER site, Petersham, Massachusetts, United States - Inc-BW-C-19-O ... | reverse complement strand
TCTCCATCGCACTGCTCGAAGAGATTTCCTGGAGGGATATGGCCAGCTGATCGGTCGGGATGCCAGTGAGGTCCTGAATCATCGACCACAGTTGCTTCAGCATCTCGGTCTTGTCCTCGTCGGTGTGGCCGCTGCGCAGAACACAGTTCAACGCTGCGGTAGAAGCCCTTTCACCGGCCGCAAATCCAGAACCCTTGGGATAGGAGAGGAAGACCACTCGAACGAAATTATTGGGAACCTTCATCACCGTGGTGTGAATCCGCGTGATTTCCTTCGCGATCTTCGCCTTCTTCTCGTCGGAGACAAATCCATCTTCTGTAATCGCGGTGTACAAAGGCATACGCTTTTACGCTCCTAAGTGCCCGTTTGGAACGAAGATCAATTTCCTGTTCACAAACTCTTCAATGCCAAGGTTGGAAAGCTCTTTTCCGTACCCGGAGCGCTTAACTCCTCCAAAAGGCAGCTCCGGAAGGCTGACGTCGGGATAGTTGATAAAGACCATCCCCGTCTCCATGCGACTCGCCACCCGCTTCGCTCTTTCGATGTCTGAGCTGTACACAGATCCACCGAGCCCAAATGGCGAATCGTTCGCGATCGCAATCGCTTCGTCCTCATCTTTGGCGGAAAAAACGAGAGCGGCCGGCCCAAAGAACTCCTGCTTGTAGGCGGGATTGTCGGAAGTCACATTCGTCAATATCGTCGGCTCCAGAAAAGCTCCGACGTCGCCGGCGCGCCGCCCACCAAGCGCTAGCTTCGCCCCGTGATTCGTTGCCTCTTGAATCTGTCGCAGAATGAGCTGCAGAGCTGCGTCAGAAGAAACCGGCCCCAGGGTCACCGTTTCATCAAGCGGGTCTCCGAGCTTCAGCTTCTTGGCCGCGGCGATGAATCGGGGAAGGAATTTGTCCCACATCGATTTGACTACGATGAATCTCTTTGCTCCGATGCACGTCTGCCCGTTGTTTCCAAACCGACCTAGGATCGCCATTTCTACCGTATGGTCAAGATCAGCATCGTCCAAGACAACGAACGCATCACTGCCGCCGAGTTCCATCGTCGATTTCTTCAGATTTTTACCGGCACGCGAAGCCAACGCCTCTCCTGCACGCTCAGATCCGGTGAGAGCAATTCCTTTCACCCGCGTGTCGTCGATCAGAGCGCCTGCTTGATCGTTCGTCAGGAACAGATTGGTGTAGACACCGTCGGGCAAGCCGGCTTTCCGAAGAACCTGTTCGAAGGCCACTGCACATTGGGGAACGCCAGGCGCATGTTTGAGAAGGATCACATTACCGGACATCAAATGGGGACCGACAAAGCGAGCCAGCTGATAATAAGGATAGTTCCAGGGCTGAATGCTGAGCAGCACGCCAAAAGGTGAATATTCGAGGCGAGCATCACCACCGCCAGACTCGAGCTTCTTCGGTGCAAGGAACACTTCAGCCTTATCCGCAAAGTACTGCAGTATGGAAGCGCTCAGTTCCACTTCGCCGCGACTCTCGGCGATTCTTTTCCCCATTTCCAGTGTGGCGAGGCGAGCGAGCTCTTCCTTCTGTTCGAGAAGAATCTGAGCGGACCTGCCGATGATCTTCGAACGCTCGCTGAAAGTCCGCGCCGCCCAGGCCCGAAATGCCTTGTCCGCTTTTGCCAGGGTGTCCCACATCTGCTCATCGGTCTGCTCAGGAAAGATCTTGAGTACTTCTCCCGTCGCTGGATTCACGCTGCGGTATGGCACGCTTGGCTCCGTACTTATTTCGAACCGATTCCTCAAACTGCCTACTACCGCGAATGTGCAAGCAGCGTGCCAAGTCAGCGATCCGTTCCACAAATTGGTAAATGATTGAGATCTGGAGGAAGGGAGACCGAATTGGAGAAGGGTCTTAGCAGTCAGCAAGGAAAGTGCTGTCAGTGTCAATAACGCGTCAATTCTATTGAACACGGGATTGACGTGACTCCCGAAGATGGGCTCGGAAACTCCGAGCTAAATCACAAGTGAAGGAGCGGGCCTTCCTCCCAGGACTGCATCAATGTTGTCCAGCGCCTGCATGCCCATGGCCGTTCGCGTCTCGATTGTGGCTGCACCTAGGTGTGGCAGCAGGAATGTGTTGGCGAGCGACAAATAGAGCGCGACCACAGGTCTGGTGACGGTGACGACGCCAAACGGTACCCCCGACAGCAATGTAATGTTCCGCGTAACGAATTAGCGTGCCCGTGTTAGTCAGCCAGACTGCTATTGGGTAAGCGTCCTGCCATGTTCGCTGGCCCAACCTTACAGGTGGATTCACGAACCACCAGTTCAGGCTCGACCGTGATCTGCTTGGGATGTTCCGCGCCGTCACGAGCAATGCGCCGCAAAACCGTCTCAGCGGCGATCTTTCCCATCTTCCGCAGAGGTTGCCGCACGGTGGTGAGGCCGGGATTTTGGAATGCAGCACTCTGGATGTCATCGAACCCGACCACGGACACGTCTTCCGGCACCCGCAGTCCCTTTTCCCGCAGAGCGCGGATCGCCCCGATCGCCGAAATATCGTTGAACGCAAACATTGCCGAGAAGCGCTCGCGCTTTGCCAGCAGCCGTCGGGTGAGCTGGTAGCCCAGATCGGAAGAAGGTAGATCTCCCTGTAACTGGGTTGTGAGCTTCTCATCAATCGTGAGGCCGAGCCGGGTTGCCGTCTGAACAATCCCGTCCCAACGCGCAGCTGTATCGGAACTAAACTCCTGACCTTTGATGAAGGCGACTCGCCGGTGTCCGAGCTTGAAGAGATGGTCCAAAGCCAACCCCGCGGCACGGGGATGGTCGAGCACGATGTTGGTTACCTTGTTCGCTTCATTATGTCCCGACACCGTGACCACTGGGATGGCGAGATCGTGGTGCCATGGAGTATCCACGGCGATCAATCCCTCGACCGATCGCGCCAGCAGCAGTTTGGGGTACTCATCGATCAGATCGGGGCGGTGGTGGTGGCTGGCTACGAAATAAAAATAACCTTCGCGCAACAGATGTTCTTCGATGCCGCTCATGACCAGCGTCGCGTAGCCTTCGCTTACTTCCGGTACGATCACTCCGATGGTGAAGCTGCGCTGGGTGCGCAAGGAGCGCGCCATGAAATTGGGACGATAGTTAAACTTTTCCGCCGCAGCGAAAATTTGGTCTTGCGTCGTTTTGGGAATAGAGTCGGCAACCGCCGAGCGATTCATCACCAGCGACAGTGTGGCTGGAGAAAGTCCCAGGTGGTCGGCCAGAAACTTCAGGCTGACTTTCTGCTCTGGGTGCCGGTTGCCAGATGTTGCGGTCTTTTTCGGCTTGCTTACTTTTCGCTTGCTCATTTTCGACCCGCGACCGCGTTGTGCAGTCTCCCATAAGCGCGGACGAGAGGCAATATCGAAGATCTCGATGCGCCGCATCGGCAGACGCTTGACTTCCCGCGGAATGCCATGCTATACCGCTGTGGGTGACTAAAGCGATTTAGTTTTGATTTAGTGGCACTAATCGGACCTAATAACCAGGATAGCTGGTCAGGATCGGTAGGGCTTCGCTTGCGTCACTCTCGAAAACCAGCGACTTTGCGCCTTGGAGGCAAGTTAATGTCCCCGTCGACTCTCGTCCGCACTCTGCTGATTTCCACCGCTATCTTCTTTATGTCCTCAGCCGCTTTGGCCCAATTCGGGGCGAGCATACAGGGTACAGTGACCGACAAGAGCGGTGCCGTCGTTTCGGGTGCCAACATTACCGTCACCGAGCAGGCAAGCGGGGTCAGCCACAGCACCGTCAGTGACGCGTCTGGATTTTACAGGATTAACGAACTACCTCCAGGCAAGTACCGGGTCGACGTGCAAGGTGGCAACTTCAAGAAGAGCTCCCAGTCAGATGTGGAGGTCAGCGCCGAACGCCCGACGCCCGTCAACGTCACATTGGACACCGGCTCCGCCAGTGAAACTGTAACCGTGACCGGCACGCAAGATACCCTCCAAACCGAAGACGCCAATATTCAGGGAACGATGACAGCCACGGAAGTCGAGAGTCTGCCGGAAATCGACCGCGATCCCTACGAACTGCTGCGCCTGGCTCCCGGAGTTTTCGGGGATGGCGCGCGCTTTGGCGACGGGCGCTCGGCCGGATTTCCTAACGGCGCCGGCGCCGTCAGCGGATCTGCTGGCCCTGGCGGATCCAACACGGCAATCTTCCAGATCGAAAACCAGCAACCGATCAGCGCCATGGGACAACGCGTCACATCGAACGATTATCTGGTGGATGGTGTTAGCGTGAACAGTCTGGAATGGGGAGGAGCGGCCGTTATCACCCCAAGCATCGAAACGGTGCAGGAACTCACCGTCCTCGCCAACGACTATGATGCATCGGACGGACGCAGTTCGGGCGCCCACATCAAAACCGTCACCAAGAGTGGAAGCAACGCGCTCCACGGCGGAGGGTTGTTCCTGTACCACGACCCGAATTTCAACGCTTATAACAAGTTCGGTGGTTACGGCAATGGAGACTTCGAAGCGCCGCAACGCAACGAGGACAATCTACGCCAATTCGCCGGCACTCTCGGCGGCCCGATCATCAAGAACAAGCTCTTCTTTTTCTTCAACTACGAGGGCGCCCGATCTAATAACACCACCATCTCCCAACCCCAGTACGTGGAAACACCCCAATACGACGCCGCCTTGCTTGCGCTTCGGCCGGGCACTCCAGTGGCGACGATTCTTGGACAAAGCGGCCTCACGCCGCGCATCAGCCAATTGCTGGCTCCCAATTGCACTGGCTTTGCTACAGGCACCTGCAACGTGGTCGGTACGGGAATGGATGTCGGCTCTCCCATCGGTCCGTACAATACATACGATCCTACGAGCCAGTTTTCCAACGGCGTAGGGGGAGGTCTCGACGGTATCCCAGACCTCGAGAACGCCACCATTTATCTGCCGGCCAGCTTGGAGGGTAATCAGTACAACGCTCGAGTGGATTACAACGCTGGCAAGAATCTATTTTCCGGCAATGTGTACCTAACCTATCTGACCACTCTCGCGGCCGACGGAGCGGCACAGGGGCGACCCAACGCAGACTATGGCCAAAAGGCCTTCAGCCCGAGCGCCTTCCTTTCCTGGATACGAACGATTAACCCCACCACGCTCAACGAAGCCCGGTTCAATTTCACGCGCTACGGTTTTAACGGCATCACCGCGAACCCGCAAGTCGACTGGGCCATTCCGCGTATCGAAATTCAAGGTTTTCCTGGTGGCGAGCGTGTGCGGTATGGAGCACAACAGGGTGACAATACTCCGGAAATCGCAGCAGAAAACACATTCGCCTTTCGCGATGTGCTCTCCAAGGTGATGGGTAACCAGGCTTGGAAGTTTGGCTTCGAGTATAGTCACGAGCAAGACAACGACGAATTGATCGGTGGCGCTCGGCCTGATCAGGTCTTCCAGGGTCCGTGGAATTTCGCCAACGGGACACCCATTTTCGAGCAGATTGAAGTGAATCCAATCACGGGTGGCCCACCCCTCCAGAAGCCCCGGTACTTCAGGTCGTCGATTTACAGCGCGTTTGCCCAAAATGACTGGAAACTTCGCCCCAATTTGACCGTGAACCTCGGTTTGCGCTGGGAATTCTACGCTCCACCAACCGAGGCAGATGGACATCTCACGAACTTCGTTCCTGGGGGTTACAGCAAGTACGGGCTGGACAATGGTCCCAACGCATTGCAGACCGCAGTAGAAACCAATCCGAGCCAACAGTGGCCATCTAATCACCATAACTTCGGCCCACGTCTGGGTTTTGCATGGAGCCCGACGAAGTACGACAACAAGCTCGTGTTTCGCGGTGGCTTCGGTATCGCTTATGATCGCTTTGACAACAACGTATTCGACAATACCCGCAACAATCCACCGTTCGTGGCGAACTATGGCATATGCTGTGGCACGTCCGGTAGCCCATTTGTCGGAGGCCAGATTCTTTTTAACACAGCCACCAGCAACAACCCCTTGGCCTATCCGGGCAATCCTGTTTTGGCAACCGGGCTCGGACCGAATGGCCTGCCTATAGTTGTCCCGGGCGGAGTGTACTCCCCGCCCAACATTTATTCCACCTCTGCAAATATGCCGAATCCCTATGTCTACCTTTACTCTCTACAGATGCAGTACAGCCTGCCGAAGGATTGGGTAATGACTGTGGGATACCAGGGTAGCGCCGGCCACCACCTGACGCGCATCGCGAATCTGGCCTACTTTTACCCAAACTTAAATCCGAGCGTCGGAAATATATACAATTTTACCCCGGATACAAATACTTCCTTCAACGCGCTCACCGGGCAGTTTGAACATCGCTTTCACCACGGTCTCGCCGCCAACGTCCTATACACCTACAGCAAGTCGATCGATCAGCTTTCGGCGGAAGGCCCGGGCTTTGTCACCAACCAGACCTACCCGATCGACGACCGCACTGAGCGTGGCCCTTCGGACTACGACGCGACCCACAATTTCCGGGCCAACGCGGTTTGGGACTTGCCGGTCTTTACTGGCCGCAAGGATCTCCTGGGCACTCTTCTTGGCGGTTGGGAACTCAACGGGATCTACCAGTTTCACTCCGGATTCCCCTGGACCCCGGTTGCCAGCAATATTTGCCCGGTGATTGGAGCCAGCGGCCTCTGCCCTCTCAGGCCGATTGGTTACAGTGGCGGCGCGGGAAACGATCACGAGACATCGGCATTTCTGCCTCCTACATCCGGCAATTTCCCGCTCGTGGCTGCTGCGGCTGCTGCTGGCGCCCCGAATCCCTATTTCACCGTACAGGAGTCGGGCTCCGTCCCGGAGCCCCCGGGCATCGGACGTAATACTTTCCGTGGCCCACGCTATCAGGATATTGACCTCGGCATCCTAAAGACCTTCGCGCTCCCCACGATGAAGTATGTCGGAGAATCCAATATCCAAATTCGCATGACCGCCTATAACGTTTTTAACAAGCTCAATCTGGCGCCATTTAGCTTTGGGAGCAACTCGACGACGGTTACCTACTGCTGCGGTACGAGCCCAGCCGCGAATTCGCAGTTTGGCACGGCCACCGCCGGGTTGGCGGGGCGTACGGTAGAACTTCAGGGTCGCTTCATCTTCTAGACCATGCGTGATATTTCGGGACGGTGGATCTGTATCCACCGTCCAGCCCCTCCTACCTCAAGGAACGTTCTAATGGGAATCACGAAGCGATTAGGCTGTCTCACCGTTTTATCTTTAGCCTTAGCCTTGCTAGCGCGTCGGGCTCCGGCTCAGGTCGCGAGCGACGCGCCAGATTCTCGCGTAGTGGTCATCGATGCCTCCGCCCCGGCTCATCCTTTTCCCCATTTCTGGGAGAAGATGTTCGGCTCCGGTCGCGCCATCCTGACTTTGCGCGAGAGTTATCGCAACGATCTCCGCAACGTAAAACAGATCACCGGTTTCGAGTACGTACGCTTCCATGCCATCTTCCACGATGAAGTTGGGGTTTATGACGAGGACGCCGAAGGGCATCCCGTGTACAACTTCTCCTACGTTGATCAGATCTACGATGGCCTGCTGGCCAACGGTGTGCGCCCGTTTGTCGAGCTGAGTTTTATGCCAAAGAAGTTGGCGGCGAACAAAGACGCCCTGCATCCATTTTGGTACAAGCAGAATGTCTCTCCACCCAAAGACTGGGGCAAGTGGGACGATCTCATCACCCAGTTCTCTAAACATCTTGTGGACCGCTACGGCATCGACGAGGTTTCGCAGTGGTATTTTGAAGTCTGGAACGAGCCGAATCTCGATTTCTGGGCGGGTGATCCGAAACAGGCCACCTACTGGCAGCTTTACGATCACACCGCGTTTGCCCTCAAGCAGGTAAGTCCACGCCTGCGCGTAGGAGGGCCCGCGACTGCGCAGGCTGCGTGGGCGGATGCCTTCATTCGACATTGCGCCGAAAATAAAATTCCCGTGGATTTCGTCTCCTCTCACGTGTATGGCAACGACACCTCAAAAGATGTCTTTGGCACGGACGAGAAAATTCCGCGCGACCAGATGGTGTGTCGAGCGGTGAAGAAAGTACACGATCAGATCCTCTCGTCCACCATGCCCAGCCTGCCCTTGATCTGGACGGAGTACAACGCCAGTTATTTTAATGAGCCCGCCGTCACCGACTCGATCTACATGGGGCCGTGGATGGCGGACACCATCCGGCAATGCGATGGCTTGGTCGAGGAAATGTCTTACTGGACGTTTTCCGATGTCTTTGAAGAACAGGGTGTGGTCAAACAGCCGTTCTACGGCGGGTTTGGGCTGATCGCGGCCGGCAGTATTCCCAAACCGGCTTACAACGCGTTCAAGGTGCTGCACCAACTGGGCGATGAACGAATCGCGGTAGATTCGAACTCCGTGCTGGTGACGCGCCGGAAGGACGGTTCGCTGGTGGTCGCGGTGTGGAATCTCATCCCTCCGGATCAGACCGGTTCGGCAAAGACAGTTCACTTGCGCTTCGAACATCTCTCCGGAAAACACCAAGCTTATATTTCGCGCGTCGATCGCGAACACGGAGACGTGCATCCAACGTATGAAAAGATGGGACAACCGCGCTATCCGACTCGGGAACAGCTCAAGGCATTGCAACAAGCCGCACAATTGCCTGCGGCTGAAATTCGCGAGTTGACCAACGGCGAATTGACTCTTGATCTCGCTTCCGAAGGTCTGGCGGTCATCGAGCTCAAGTGACCACGTTGCAGCCGCACTGAAGCTATAATCTCGATATCCTGACGCTTCAGGAATCATATTCATGACTTGCCGTACCCCAACCACACCTTTAAATCGCCGGGAATTGCTCGCGCGGTTGAGTAAGGCGATTCTGGCCTATCCCCTGCTGAACCTGACAATGATCGGCATGTCCTGTGGCGGCCCTCATACCAGTAACCCCGGGCAGCCTCCCTTGACTGACGACCAGTTTCTGGATGAAATCCAGCGTGCCATTTTCCTCTTCTTCTGGGAGCAGGCCAGTTCGACTACGGGACAAGTCAAGGATCGTGCCTTTGCTGCAGGGAACGACACTCGCACAGTCTCAAGCATTGCGGCCACCGGTTTCGGTCTAGGCGCGCTGTGCATTGCGGACCAACGGGGCTATATGACCAGCGCCAACATCGTTGCGCGTGTCGAGGCCACGTTGACTTTCCTTCTCAATCAGGTGGCCAGCCAGAACGGTTTCTTCTACCACTTCGTGGATATGAACACCGGCCAGAGGGTAAGTAAGTCCGAGGTGTCTTCAATTGATACCGCAATTCTGATGTGTGGCATCCTCACCTGCCGCCAACATTTCCAGGATCAGCAAATCGTGGACCTGGCGACACAGCTGTATCAACGGGTCAACTGGCCGTGGATGCTCAACGGCGGAACTACGTTTTCCATGGGATGGACGCCGGAGAACGGATTCATAACTACGCGCTGGGATACTTACTCCGAACTAATGATGTTGTATCTGTTGGCCATCGGTGCCACGGTGAACCCGATCCCGGCCGGCGCATGGCAGGCGTTTGCGCGCCCGACGCTGACCTACCAGGGCTTCACCTACATTACAAATCTCAGCGCTCCCCTATTCATTCACCAGTACTCCCACGCGTGGTTCGACTTTCGCAATCAGCAAGACGCCTACGCCAACTACTTCAATAATTCCATCACCGCGACACAAGCTCACAAATCGTTTTGTCTGTCGCTCGTCAGTGAGTTCTCCGACTATTCGAACAACCTGTGGGGAATCACGGCATCGGACTCGGCGAAAGGCTATGTGGTATGGGGCGGCCCGCCGACAATGGGACCAATCGATGGTTCCATCGTTCCCTGCGCTGCCGGGGGGTCCATTCCGTTTGTGTCGGCTGATTGCATCGCGGTATTGCGTAACATTCAGGGCGCGTTCCCGAAGGCGTGGCAGAGATACAGCTTCGTGGACGCTTTCAATCCCCTCACCGGCTGGTATGACACGGACGTGCTCGGGATTGATTTGGGAATCACGATGCTCATGGCTGAAAACCAGCGTACCGGCTTCGTCTGGAATACGTTCATGAAGAACCCTGAGGCTGTGGCCGCCATGGCGGCTGTTGGTTTCCACTAGAGGCGTTTTCGGAAAGCAGGTTCATGTTCAATCGATCGTCACTCGTGCCACCTCTGTTCTTGCGGTTGCTCCCAATTCTGCTATGTTCCCTTTTCACCGTCGCTCAAACTAAGCCAGTTGATGCCGCAGGCCACCAATGGTGGCAGCACGCCGTGTTTTATGAAATCTATCCCCGCAGTTTTGCCGACAGCAACAACGACGGCGTCGGCGACCTCAACGGCATCAGCTCCAAAATGAGCTATCTGCACGAGCTCGGCGTCGATGCTATCTGGATCACTCCCTGCTATCCCTCGCCCCAGGTCGATTTTGGATACGATGTTTCCGACTATCTAAACATCGATCCCATGTACGGAAATCTGGCCGACTTCGATCACATGGTTGGCGACGGCAAGAAACGTCATATTCGCATCATCATGGATTTCGTGCCCAACCATACCTCCGACCAGCATCCATGGTTTCTGGATTCGAAGTCCTCCCGCACCGCCGCACATCGCGACTGGTATATCTGGCGCGACGGCAAAGCGCCCGGCCAGCCCCCCAATAACTGGATCTCAATCTTTGGCGGCTCGGCGTGGACGCTCGACCAGCCCACCAACCAGTTTTATTATCACTTTTTCTATGCGCAACAGCCGGATCTGAACTGGCGCAATCCCGCGGTGGAAACAGCAATGCTCGATACCACGCGCTGGTGGTACAAGCGCGGTGTTTCCGGCTTTCGCCTCGACGCTGTTGACACGCTGTTTGAAGATCCCGGCCTGCAGGACAATCCGGTGTTACCGGGTACCAACAAGCAGGGCGATCGCAACATGAAGTTTCAGTACAACACAAACTTTCCCGAGGTTCACCAGGAGTTACAGAAGCTGCGGAAAGTGGCCGACGAATCTGACGCCGTGCTCATCGGCGAAACCTGGACCTCCAACGTCGCCGAACTCGACCGCTATTACGGGCAGAACGGCGATGAACTCCAAATGCCGATGGATTTCATGTTCACCACGGTCAACAAACTTTCTCCAGCCGACTTTCGACGCCAAATCGCGGCCGTCGATAGCGCGCACGGCTGGCCTGTATTCGTCATCGGCAATCACGACCTCGTCCGCTCCTACAACCGCTACGGAGACGGCAAGAACAATGACGCCATCGCCAAACTCATGGGCGCTTTCTACCTGACGCTCCGCGGTACGCCGATCATGTATTACGGCGAAGAAATTGGAATGGAGAATAACGATCCCACCCGGAAAGAAGATGTGAAAGATCCGATCGGTCGCACCGGATGGCCGGCAGAAAAAGGTCGCGACGGCGAACGCACGCCCATGCAATGGGACGCCGCGCCCAACGCCGGTTTCAGCAAGAGAGATCCGTGGCTTCCCGTGCCGCCGAGCTACAAGACCCACAACGTGGAGACGGAGTCGAAGGATCCCAACTCGATTCTGAATCTCTACAAGAACGTTCTCGCGTTGCGCCACACGAATGAAGCGCTACTCGAAGGCAGCTATGCCGCACTCAATGAAGACGACCCCAACGTGATGTCCTACCTGCGCAGCTACAGAGGGAAAGCTGTTCTCGTAGCGCTGAATATGTCGGCTACGCCGCAAAAGGCGACCTTCAATCTTTCACAGCAGGGATTTGCCCGCGCCACTCTGAAGCCGCTGATCGCATCGCCGGAGGCGTCGGCAAAAGGCAGTGAAGTCACTCTTGAACCCTTCGGGCTGCTGATCGCGGAAGTTAAATAAGCCAAGTTAAGTAAGCCCAAGTTAAGTAATAAGTTGTGTAGTGAAGTGAGTTACCCCGGCGA
>Ga0210388_10003735_pt1 | contig 11885 bp, 7 predicted proteins | sample IncBWC19OmetaG_FD_155485 | JGI IMG/M metagenome (GOLD analysis project Ga0210388, IMG submission 155485) | Forest soil microbial communities from Barre Woods Harvard Forest LTER site, Petersham, Massachusetts, United States - Inc-BW-C-19-O ... | reverse complement strand
CCGCGGCACACCGCGGCCAAGGCGCGCAGATCGTTGAGCCGGCCCGTCGTCGTTTCGTGATGAACGATGGCAACGTGAGTAAATGCCGAACTCTTCGGCCGTGATGCCAGTTGCGCGCCGATTGCAGCATAGTCGGGTGCCCGCATCCAGTCGCCGACGACGCGCTCGTGGGCAATTCCGTACTGCGAGCAGATCAGTGCTATGCGTTCGCCGTAAACGCCATTTTCAACGACGAGCAGCCGGCCGTGCCGCGGCACTAAAGCCGCGACCATGCTTTCCACGGCTGCCGTGCCCGAGGCGGTCATGAGTACCGCGGTCCACTGCGCCGGGTCCAATGCGTAGGTTGCCAGCAAACGGCGGCGCGCCTCGTCTTGCAGATCGAAGAACTCGCTTTCGCGGTGGCATAAATCCGGCTGCAGCAAGCTGCGCCTGACGCGCTCGCTCAACGTGACCGGTCCGGGATTGAGGAGCAGCATTAATGCATCTCGCGCGGCGCACCGATGTGCTGCATCAGGCGCGCTTTCACTTCAACCGGAGTGACGGCGGGACGCGGTAGATCGCCGGGCGTGCCCGCGCGAATGAACAGCCGCGCAAAGCGCGCGCCATCGAGCGGCCGCTCATTTAACCAACTGGAGATCTGTTCGAGGTCGCTGGTCTCGAGCGATGAGGCGTAGCCGCACGCGTCCGCCATCATCGCAAATGAAATACGCGGCGATACCGTCGCTTGGCCGCCGGTTGAATCATGTACGCCGTTATCCAGCAGCAGATGCCAAAGATTCGAAGGCCCGTAAGCGCCGACCGTCGCGAAAGCGCCCAAACGCATGAGGGCTGCACCGTCCCCATCCAACGCGATCACACGGATGTCCGGCCGCGCCAGCGCGAGTCCCAAGGCCAGCGGCACGACACAACCCATCGATCCCACCATGTAGAGATGATTGGGCCGATCATCAATCGCGTACAATTCACGTCCGCAAAATCCGGTGCTGGCCAACAGCACGGTCGACCCTGGAGACGTTTGTGCGACCACCGCGCGCAGCGCGTCTTGCCGCGAGGGCCGTGCAGCGGCAGCCGTGCCGCGTGCGGCCACGATTGCCGGCGATGCGCCGCCCGATCGGCTTGGAACTGCACCGAGCCCGGGTTTCAGGGGATAGGCGGCGACGCTGCCCTTCTGCATGACCAGTGCGTACGGCCGTCCGGTTTGATCCATGTGCGCGATCGCGCGGTCAAGAGCAGGCCCGATCTGCGCGCTCTCGGTCGGAAACAATTCCCAGGGTATTTCCATGGTTTTGAGCATGTCGGGGGTGATCGGGCCCATCAAGGCATGCTGGGGTTCATCCGCGATACCGGGTTGCGCGCGCCAGGTGACAATCAACAATTGCGGCAGCCGAAAGGTCCAGGTGAGTGAAGTCAGCGGACTCACCGCGTTGCCCAACCCCGAGTTCTGCATCATGGCGATGCCTCGCCCGTACGGCGCGCTCGCATCGCCCGCCAGCGCCACCCCGGCAATGAGCGCCACCGCGTCGCCTTCATTCGCCATCGACAAATAGTGTAAGGACGGATCCTGCAGGACGTAGTTGATGAAGGGCGTCAAAAAGGAGCACGGCACGCCGGCGTACCAACGGAATCCGCGCGCGCGAGCCGACTCGACAAAATTTCGTGCCTCGATCATCGAGCGAAGGGCCCCTGGGCGTGCGCGAAGTCCACTGCCTCGCGCAAATCATCCAAATCGTTGACCCCACGCCAATGCCCATGCACATAGAGAACCTCTATTTTTGCACCACCGGCAATCAACGCGTTGAGCAAGGCCGGCATGTCCAGCGCGTCGAAGCTCGGTTCGCTGCGCAGGGTTTTCACGGTCGCCTTGAGTTTTGCCAAACCCGCCCGGCTCACATTGAGTATGCCGATCCAGCGTCCATGCGGGGCACGCTCGGCGTCGGCGGCACTGGTTACACGCTCCAGCAGAACCGGCGTGCCGAACAGCCCACGATCATCGCCGCGCGAGCAGTAGGCGAAGTCGCGCACCGTGCGATTGCTGCTGCCGCTCATCAGTGAATCCACCACCACGGAAAAGTCCGCCTTGGATTCCACCAGATCGCGCAGCACATAGCTGCGGAACAGCAAGTCGCCATAGGATATGACCGCATCCGATTCCAGCGATTCGATCGCGCACGCCAGCGAGCTCAATTCGCCGGTCTCGGCGTAGCGCTCATTGACCACGAGCTTGATTCCAGCCGTATCGATTGCATCAGCCCGATAGCCGCCCACCACGGTAATATCGTTGATGTTCTGCTTCTTGAAGCCATCGACCAACCAGCGCAGCAGCGGCTTGCCCGCGATGGGCAGCATCACCTTTGGGCGCTCCACCGTCATGGCCTCCAACCCGCGTCCGCGGGTCGCCGCCAACACCACGGCCGCGCGCGGCGCTGCGGAATTCGACAGATAAATCCGCTCCGCCGCCGAATACTCATCCGCGTCCTGCAGGCGAAATATTTCATTGACCGAGACGATGTGATCTTCCACGTTCACCAGCGTCTGACTCTCGAAAATCTCCTTGGCAACGGTTTGCATCGCCGAGGCCGCCGCGCGCACCAGGTGATTGGCCCAAATAACGGTGCTGATGCCGGCTTGGCGAAAAACCTCGGTCGGCGTGCTGTAGTAGCGGGTCGGCACGATGACCAAGGGCGAGCGTCGCGCCCACTCCTTCGCAAAAGTGACTATTTCGTCCGGCTTCGACAGCTTGCTGTGGATGAGAATGGCATCCGCTCCGGCGACGCGGTAGGCCTCGGCACGGCGCAGCGCCTCATCCATGCCCCAACCCGCGATCAACGCCTCGACGCGGGCGACGATCGAGAAGTTAGCATCGTGCTGGGTATCCTTGCCGGCGGCTATCTTGCCCACAAATTCCTCAATATCGGCGAGCGGCTGGCGCTCGCCGTTCAAGAAACTGTTGGTCTTCGGGAACTGCTTGTCCTCAATGCAAACGCCTGCAATGCCGCGCTGCTCGAGCTTGCGCACCAAACGGCGCATATTGTTGAAATTGCCATACCCCGTATCGCCGTCGAGCAGTATGGGCAGATCGCTGGCATCGGCCATGAACTCGAGCATGTCCACGACCTGCGTCCAACTGGCTTCATTGTTGTCGCGCACGCCGAACTGCGCAGATATCGACAGGCCGGAAGCCCAAATGCCCTTGAAGCCGCCCGCCTCGCGCACGATGCGCGCAGACAGGCCGTTATGCGCCTCCATGAGAAATTCGAGCTCCGCGCTCTGCAGCATCTGGCGCAGTTTGGCGCTGCGCGTTTGGGCGGTGTTCCTGGCGCTATTCGCGCCTCCGACGGAAGAGCGTACCGAAGCATTCATTGGCCACCTCGCGATAAAGGTTGAAGTTGCGGCAAGACCTCTTCGGTTGCGCGCACAACATCAATTGGGAAATCAATTTCGATCCAGGGAAATCCTGTGACATCAGACACTTCGAGAGGCTGGCTTCTCTCTTTGAGTAAATCGCGAACCGCTTCCTCGTGCGGCATGTGGGCGCGCCCCGAGTCGACGTAACCCGCCACCAGCGCCGCAAGGCGCCTCGCTCCGGCATTCTCAAAACGAAAGAACCCGACTGACTCGCCGATCGTGTCGAATTGCAAATCGGCTGCCAACTGTTTGCGCAGCTCGATCGGCACGCCGCCCTGCACGCAGAGCTTAACGGGTTCATCGCCCGCTTCGAAATCGCGATCAATCAGCAAGCGGTTCACCGGGCTGCTTCCGGCCACCAAGGCGCGCAAAATGCGTTCGTCGTACAAAACATCCGCATCCATCAGCAGAACATCGCCCCCGCGGGTCAGCGCATCCGCGATGGTGTGCACGGTGAGTACGCTGCCAAGTTCAAAATTCATATTGAGCACGATCTGCGGCCGCGGCGTCCAGGCCAGCCGGTCGAGTTCGGCTTCGACGAGTTCGTGACGAAAGCCCAGCGCCAAGACCACGTCAGTGACGCCGGCGTTCTTCAACATGCGCAAATGCCGCTCGAGCAGGGTCATGCCGTCGAAACGCAGCAAGCATTTCGGCAGCTGGCTGTCCTCGGGTAATTGCAGACGAACACCTCGCCCCGCGGCCAAAATGATTGCGCGCATCAAACTCCTTCCTCACTTAACTCAAGGCGGGGCAGCACCCGCGGCCGTCGCGGTGTCGTGGGCCGCAAACCGTAAGTACAACAAGCCCGGCAAGCCCAGCAACAATTCGCGCGCACGCTTCGCCAGCGATAAAGCCAATGCGGCATTGGGTGCCAGACCGGCGAGCGGCGCCAGCAATAAATAGCCGCCCTCTTGAACACCCAAGGCGCCGGGAATGGCGAATCCGGCGCCGCGAATCGCCTGCCCCAGGCTCTCGAGTACCAGGGCATCACGCCAACTGACGGGTGTCCCGAGGAACCTCGCGATCAGAAATACTTCGCCCGTGCCGACAATCCAACCCACGAGGCTCAACAGGAAGCTTACGGTCACGGGGGCGTTGCGTCGATAGGTGCCCTGCACCGCCAGATCGATTGCTTGCGCTTGCACCACCCATTGCGACCAGTCCCGTTTGCGGGAAAATCGCCTCACCGCCGTCATCACTTTACTAAAAAGGCCGCGTCTCTGAATCAAATAAAATCCGCCGACCTGGATCGCTAGAAAGGCGCTGGCAATCAATGCCGCCGTTCGAAGCGCGGCCGCTGAAAAGTGAGTCGTTTGGGTGCCCAAAACGACGACGCCGAGCAGCGCAAATGCAATTTGCGCGAAGGTCTGCAGCGTCGTGCTGACGGTAATCGCCGCCGCCGCTTCTTCCATGGGCAGGCCGCGATGGGCCAGGTGGCGGGCCATGAGCACGGGTCCGCCAATTTGACCTGCCGGCATCAAGCTGTTCGCGGATTCACCCACCCAACGCGCCAGCAGCGAGTCGCGCAGCCGACCGCCGCTTGGGCCGCGCTCGATCAGCACGTAAATCGCCGCCGCGTCGATGACGAGCGGCAGCAAGTGAAACAGCGCCACCAGCAGCAGCCCCCAACCCGCGTGGCCCAAGGTCGCAAAGATCGCGGGCAAATCCTGTGACAGCAGCACGCCCACGAACAGCAGCACGCCGAGGCTCAACAACCAACTCGCCGTGCGCGTCATCAGCGCCGGCCCAGAAAACGATGGAACACCTGCCGAAAGCCGAAATACGCAAAGGCGTCCTTCATGTTGGAAATCAGACGCCACCACGGATGCATGCGCGGGTCGGTCACGTATTCGAAGGTCAAAGAGACCCGGGTCTCACCCTCGCGAGCGGGACTGATGCGATGTCGCAGAGCGTCCCCATCGAAGAGCACCAAGCCGCCGGGCGGTATCTTGATCGACCCGGAGTCGATCGATGCGCCCTTTTCACGCGTGTGCAGCTCATAGTCCAAGCGGCAGGAAGAGTCATCGATCACGCCCAAGAGCAGGGTGTAGCGCCGGCCGGCGTAGTAAGAGGTGTCGTAATGCCAGCCGATGTGATCGCCGGCACGCGTATAAAAGTACAGCGCGTAGGCGTGCGGGTCATCGGGCGGCGAGAGTTGCAGGCGCTCGCCCGTCAGATCATCAAGCCAGCGCCGGAGTGCAGCGGAGCGGTAGAGTTCGGCGATCTCGGGGACTTGCCTGTCGATGGTGTGCCGGCTGACGCTGCCGCCCTGCTTATGACCCGGCAAATAGTTGCGATTTACTGAATTGCTGACAGCGGCAACAGCTTCGATCAGGCGCGCCGTGATATCGGCCGGCAAGAAATTCTCGACATAGACGAAGGATCCCTGTCGGACGTATTCGGCGCGCAGGCCGGCCAAGTCGAGCGAATCCAATCGTGAAGCTAAGGCCGGCTCGGCTCCGGTTCCGGTCGCCGCCACGCTTATCCGGCGACCCCAGTCGCCATGCGGCGATCTCGGCGCAGCACCCGTTGATAGTCGATCACGACCCAAATGGCATACAACGGCGCGCAAATGGAAGCCGCGAGCAACATCGGAACCAGCGCATTGCTGAGCGTCGCCAGAGGCAGCAGATACAGCACATCTTCGGTCTCGAAGCCGCCGAACGAAGCCTGTTGCGTGGCGACCTTGCCGAGCAACTCCTCAATCCGCATTCGCAGATAAAAAATCAGCGCGATCGCCGTGCCGGCCACCAGTCCCAAAATCGCGGGCGGAAGCCCCAAGTCGGGACCCGGTTTCGCCGCTACACCGACGCCAATCGCAATGAAAAGCAGAATCGTCACGGCAGCATCGCTCGCCAGGTCGTAAAGATGCCCGAACCGGCTGGTTTTCCCACTCATGCGAGCCAGTTCGCCGTCGGTGTGATCCAGGAAATTCGACAAAATCAGCAGCAGTGCGGCGAAATTCGACCACACATAACTTCCCGGAATAAAGGCCGCCGCAGCGGCCAACCCAACCAGCAGACGCAGCGTGGTCAGATGGTTAGGCGTCACCCAACTGTGCATGAGGGGCGTGACCAAACGGCGCGCCAACCGGGCGTCCCACGGGCGTCTCTCGGCCGGGACCGGATAAAGGGGTTCTGGATTCAGCATAAGTGCATTGCGTGCGCCTTATTTTACGCCAGATCAGGGTTGGTCATCAAAGTGAAATATGGCCCCGTCGGCCGGTTACAAGTGGTCAGCGAAGGCAAAAAGCGCAACGGCAGCGGAGTGGCGCGCTGAGCCTTATTTCATCGGGACGCCGCAACGAGCCAATACGCTGCGCAGATCGCGTATCGGCGGGAAGACCTCGTTGTTCCAATCCGCGCCCTGCGCGTCGTGGGCGCGCTGCTCGTATTCCACGATGTCCTTGTCCTCGCGGAAAATATTCTCGGTAAACCAGGTCACGAATGGCCAGACAACGTGAATGATTCCCGGAAAACTCGGCTTTTTGACTGAGAGATAGCCGTAAGTGCGATTGGTACGCTGCTCGGCATCGAGCGGCGTGTAGCCCAACCACACATCCAGCACCGGATCATCCGATTGCTTGATATCGCGGCCCACCCAGACCTTCAGGCTTTGCGTGGGGTAGTCGGTGCGGATTCGCATGTGATCGGCAAAATCCTTTTTGGTCTCGCCGCGCTTGCGCATCAAATCAACAATGACCTGCTCGCCGACCGACTTCTTCCCCTCGGTGCGGCTGAAACTGTATTCGACTTCGGCCCAATCTTCACCGTGATTGCGTCCCAAGCAACGCGCTCTTATCGATCCCATCTGTTTGCGATGCATGAATTGATGATTCATATCGAACAGATTTTCGTGCATGAAGGTGTAATGGCAGGCCACTTCGCGGTTCAAGCGCCGTGTCTTGTAATCCCTGCGCTGCGATGAACCCAGCGTCCGCGGCACACGACTGTCGGCCAAGGTCGGATCGCCGGGGAAAACAAAAATCAGGCCGTCAATTTCCCGCGCCGGATAACCTTTGACGCCTGTCGGCAACCGTTCCGGCCCTAAGTACGGCACATTGACGCATTTGCCGGCGCAGTTATAAACCCAGCCGTGATAGTGGCATTTCAGATCGTCGCCGCTGACAACGCCCAGATGCAAGGGGACCTGGCGATGGGCGCATCGATCCTCCAGCGCGAAGACCTTGCCGCTGCTGCCACGGTATAGAACGATGGGATCCCCGGCGAAACGCCGGCCCAACGTTTTTCCCGGCTTGAGTTCATCGGACCACGCCAACGGATACCACTGATCCGGATGAGCGCCGATGCGGCGCAGGTCCACTGCGCTAACCGGGTTGGCCGCCCGCAGCGTCGCCAAATTCGAGCTTTCTTCGGACATGGGAAGGGATTCTACCCGTTCCCGCCCGCGCATTAAATGATGTGGAGGCTAAGGTCGGAATCGAACCGGCGTACACGGCTTTGCAGGCCGCTGCATGACCACTCTGCCACTTAGCCCAACAGTGAAAACAGCAAACCCCGGGTGCGCCGGGGTTCTGCCCCTCAGTTTACATGATCCGCGGCGCCACTCAATCGGTGCTTGGGCTCATAAACCACGCCTGATTTCCCCGGGAGCGAATCGTCCGGCAGCCCTGTCACGTATCGCCAGGCGAGTCTTCGCGGTGTGCCATCTGCGCATCCTTCGCATAGCCTGAACGCTTCGAGCAGCGCCAAGTTTCTTCGCTCTGCAAATTCGTTCGCATTCAAGCCGACTCGAGTAATTTCCGCGCCTTTTTTTTTCGCCTCCAGCATCCCTGCCGGCAAGCCCCTGCGTTCGCAAATGCGCGCCTCGTCACCGCAACTGAATGGGAAGTTTCGAGCGTGGCCTTGATGGCAATCCGCGGGTGCAAGTTTTGATCCTCTAACTCATTGGTTTTTCTACCAATTTGAAATTTCTACCCAGCCCACAATTGCGCCATGAGGAACGCAATGGCATCGCGCCTCAAATTGCTTGTCGATGAGGGGATTCATCGCCGCTTTGCACATATCCCCATATGCGGTGGATTTTGCGCCCGGCGCAACGCTGCAACGCCCACGACAAAACCTTTTGGGGAAGGATCGAAATGCAACGCGAACGACTTGTCACTCTCTCGGCAGGCCTGGGGCTGTCCGTTATCTGCGCCGCATCGGCTATCGCAAAGGTCCCGGATTACGGCAAGTTGCCGCTCGCTTTCGAAGCGAACGCCGGCCAGACCGATGGCCAGGTTAAGTTTCTCGCCCGCGGGCCAGGCTACAGCGTATTTCTGACCCGCGACGCGGCGGTACTCACCCTACCGAACGCGGCGCGCAGCGCGGTGGGCGCGAATCGCGTGATCCGCATGAGGCTTGTGGGCGCCAACGACAATGCAAGCGTGTCGGGCGCGGACGAACTGCCCGGCAAGAGCAACTATTTCATCGGCAATGATCCGGGCAAGTGGCGGACCCATCTGCCGAACTACGCCGGGGTGAAATACGCGGATGTTTTTCCTGGCGTCGATCTTGTCTATCACGGCAACCTGGCCGGCCAGCTCGAATATGATTTCGTGGTCGCCCCGGGCGCCGATCCGAGCGCCATCGGATTCACCATAGCCGAGGACCGCGGCGAATTGATGGGCAGTGGGCATCGCATGCCTGTGCGCATTGGCGCCAACGGCGATCTGGTGGTCAAGATCGGCGGCGGCGAGCTGCGTTTCAACCAGCCAGTCGTCTACCAGGTCGCCGGCGATTCTCAACGTATCGTGACGCAAGGCCGCTTCGTGCTGACAGCGTCACACCAGGTGCGCTTTGCTCTGGGAACCTATGACCACAGCAAGGCATTGATCATCGATCCTTCGCTCGTCTATTCGACCTATCTGGGCGGCAGCAACTTGGACCAAGGCTTCGGCATCGCCGTCGACTCGGCCGGCAGCGCCTATGTTGCTGGCTTCGCGGGCTCGAACAATTTCCCTACAGTAAACCCGCTGCCGAACATGCCCGTGAGTGGTGCCTTCGTGACCAAGTTCAATCCGGCGGGTTCGGCTCTGCTCTACTCCACTTACTTGGGTGGTACTGGCCCGACCCAGGCCAACGCCATCGCCGTTGATTCCACCGGCAGCGCCTACGTGACCGGCCAAACGCGGGCAACCGACTTCCCGACAGTGAACCCGGTGCAGCCGTCGAATACCTTCAACAATCAAGACGCGTTCGTTTCGAAGTTGAGTCCCGACGGGTCGGCTCTGGTCTACTCGACTTACCTCGGCGGAAACACGCCAACCGAGGCAGACGGCGGTGGACAGGCGGCCTGGAGCATTGCCGTCGATTCGGCGGGCAACGCCTATGTGACGGGCAACACCGCGGACACCGATTTCCCCACGGTAAATCCGCTGCAGGCGACGAACAAGACCAGCGCTCCGAGTTCCGGCACCGGCTTTGTGGCGAAGTACAATCCTGCAGGCTCCGCCCTCATTTACTCGACCTACCTCGGCGGCAGTGCCCAGGACACTCCCTGGGGCATCGCCGCCGATGCGAACGGCAACGCCTATGTAACGGGCGAAACCAATTCCGTCGACTTCCCGACAACGAACCCGTTTCAATCCGCTTGCAATGCCTGTCCGGCGGCCGACAACGCATTCGTCACCAAGATCAATGCCACCGGCACGGCGTTCATCTATTCGACCTTTCTGGGCGGCAGCGATACGAATGTAGCCTATGCCGTCGCTGCCGATGGGTCCGGCAACGCCTACGTGACCGGGACCACCACCGCGATCGATTTCCCCACCGTGAATCCGCTGCAGGCAACCAATCACGGCAATGGCGATGCATTCATCACCAAGCTCAATCCGAGCGGCTCGGCGCTGGTCTACTCGACTTACGTCGGCGGCAGTACCGGCGGCGACGTGGGCCGCGGGATCGCGGTCGACTCGTCCGGAGCGGTCTATGTCGCGGGCAGCACCAACTCGACCGACTTCCCGACAGTCAATCCCGTGCAGGCGACAAAAATCGGCGGTGCGGGACCCGACACCGGTTTCGTACTGAACCTAAACGCTGCAGGCTCGGCCCTGATCTATTCCACCTACCTGGGCGGCAATCTAGGCGAGCGAGCACAAGCCATCGCGGTGGATTCCTCCGGCAGCGCCTATGTGACGGGCTATACGTTTTCGCCGAACTTCCCGACGGTGAGCCCCTTCCAGCCGGCGAATAAAGGCAACGAGAACGCGTTCGTGGCGAAGTTCAGCGCCGGCGGCGCTGTATCCTCGCCGCCGACAATTGCCATCAGTGCTGCACCCACCACAATCACGCTCGGACAGACCTCGACCTTGACCTGGTCTACGGCGAACGCGACGTCGTGCACCGCGAGCGGCGCTTGGAGCGGCGCGCAAGCGACCAGCGGTACGGTCGGCGAGACTCCCACAGCGACCGGAAGCAGCACCTATACACTCACCTGTAATGGCGCTGGCGGCAGCGCCACTGCGTCCGCGACATTGACCGTCAACGCTGCGGCACCAACCGTCACCCTCTCGATCAATCCCACGTCAATCACACTCGGACAGAGCGCCACGCTGACCTGGTCCTCGACAAACGCGACGTCTTGCACGGCGAGCGGCGCTTGGAGCGGCACCCAAGCGACCAGCGGCACGCTGACCGTCACGCCAACCGCGGCCGGCACCGAGTCATACACGCTGAGCTGCTCCGGGGCGGCGGCCACCACTGCCATGACTGCCGTGAACGAAACCGTGACCGTGCCGCAGACCACCGTTACTGCTCCTGCGACCACTACCGCCCTCAGCGGCAAAGCCGGCGGCGGCGCCATTGAACCGTGGAGCCTCATCGGATTGGCCGGTCTCGTGGCCTTGCGCCTGCGCCGATCATTCCGGTTTCGAATTGCAGCGTTGAGTGTCATTGCCCTATTCGCGATGCTGGCCGCCAACCCGGTGGCAGCGCAAGAAGCCTCGTCTGCGCTGCAGTTCAATTGGGACCAGACCTATGTGGGGATCCGCGCCGGCAGAAGCACGTATTGGGAATCATCCGCTCAACTCGATGCGGATCTCGCGAAGTATGGCGAGACCGGTACGAGCGCCTCGATCGACCAGCACCGCACCACCGGCGTGCTGTACGCCGGCGTTCCCTTCTACAAGGCGCTTTCCGTGGAACTGGGATTGGCGGATTTGGGCGAGTATCCCGTCGGAATATCAACGACGACTACCAACATTCCGCAGCTGGCACAAACCATCATCCGCAACTTGTCGTCGGCGGGGCGTGCCGTGACGTTGAATCTCGCGGCGCCTCTCGACATCACCTCTTGGTTCGCCGTTGAGCCGCGCATCGGAGCCTTAGGCTTTCAGTCCAAGCAAGAGGTCTATACGCCCCAAGGTACCTTCTCGCACGACCGCGAAGGCGGGGGAATCGATGCCGGGCTTGCCTTGTTGCTGCGACCTACGCGGAAGTTCTATGTCGGCGCGGCAGTTGACTGCTTCGATACCGGCG
>Ga0210388_10003734_pt1 | contig 11888 bp, 9 predicted proteins | sample IncBWC19OmetaG_FD_155485 | JGI IMG/M metagenome (GOLD analysis project Ga0210388, IMG submission 155485) | Forest soil microbial communities from Barre Woods Harvard Forest LTER site, Petersham, Massachusetts, United States - Inc-BW-C-19-O ... | reverse complement strand
GATCCACTCCCGCATCCGCGAATCCAGCACATCAAGCGGCAGCGGACCCTCCGCCAGCACTGCATCATGAAACGCGCGAAGATCGAACTTCGCACCCAGCTTTTTCTTCGCCAGTTCGCGCATCTCCAGAATCTTCATCTGCCCCATCTTGTAAGCCAGAGCCTGACCCGGCCACGCAATATAGCGATCGACCTCGCTCTCAATATTCTTCTCATCCATCGCCGTATGGTCGCGGAAGAACTGAATCATCTGATCGCGCGTCCAGTGGTCCTGATGCACGCCGGTATCCACCACCAGCCGGATCGACCGCCACATCTCATTCCCCAGCCGGCCATATTCGCTGTAAGGATCTTGATAGAACCCAACCTCTTTGCCCAGCCGCTCCGCGTACAGAGCCCATCCCTCGGAATAAGCGTTGTACTCACCGAACTTCCGGAAGGGAGGCAGATCTTTGCGCTCCTGCGCAATCGAAAACTGCAGATGGTGCCCCGGAATTCCCTCGTGGTAAGCAATCGCCTCCACATTGAGCAGCAGGCGATGAGTAGGATCGTATTCGTTCACATTGATGCGCCCCGGCCGGTTCGCCGCTCCCGGAGAGTAATCCGCAGGCACTGCATCCGGAGCCCGAAACGCATCCATGGGCACGACCTCAAGCTTGTTCTCCGGCAGATGGCCGAAGAGCTGCGGCAGCTTCGTGTACATCTGGTCCGCATAGTGCTGATAAAGCCCAAGAATCTGCGTCCCCGAAGTCCCGTAAAGCTTAGGATCTTTTCGGATGTGATCGTTAAAGCTCTTCACATCGGGATAGCCCTGCGCCTTCGCGATCGCCAGCATTTGCGCATCCAGCTCCTTCACCTGCTTCACGCCCATGGCATGAATCGCTTCAGGAGTCAGATCGGTGGTGGTCATCATCTTCACCGCGTTGCGATAGCGGGCGTCGCCATCCGGAAGCGCCCACACGCCGTAATCCGTGCGCCCGTGCGGCGCATAGTCGTCCTGCACAAAGGCCGCAAACTTCATGTAGGTCGGATTGACATCGATCCTGATCGCATCCTCGATTGCAGTTTTCAGCCGCTGCTGATCGGCAGCAGGAATGCTCGACGAAAATTTCTGAACTGGAACGTCAAAGGGGCTCTGATCGAGCGGCTTGTCCGCGATATCCTTCGCCTCCACCGCCACCTTTTCCAGTAGGTAGCGCGGCGGCATCAGGCGATCGCGCAAACCCAGCCTCATATCCTCCGTGATCTCTTCAAAGGCTCTCGGCAGCAGCCGCAGGCGCGCCAGGTAGTTCTCATAATCCTTCACCGTGCTGAACGGCATCTGCGACGGCATCGACGCATATTCCAGATGAGGCCCGTTCATCTGGTTCACCGGCATCTCCCAATTCTTGAACGGCGCGTTTTCAATCCTCCGCTGAAGGCTGCGAATCATCAGCGTTCGATTGAGCTGGTTTTCATCTGTTAGCGTATGAGGATCGATCGACTCGAAGATCTGAAGCCCCTGCTTCGCGTGATCAACCTCCTGCGCAAACGCCGCGGGCGAATAATCGTTCAGCCGATCGTTATATCGCGTGTCGCCGACATACGTCGCCGTCTCAGGATGCACCCTCAGCTGATACTCCCACTCCGCATCGAGCGCCGCGGCAAGGTGCGCGTCCGCACCGGTTGGCTGTGCGTAAAGGTGGGACGAAAGTGCAGCTCCCACAAAGAGAAGAGACAAAGCCGGACAAAGCTTCATGCACAGCCTCCAAAAACAAAATTAGAACTTCCTGTTTAAGAAACGACCGCCTCGCGCGACATCGCTCCGTTCACCATGCGCAGCACGCCCAGCGGATTCTCGTTCTTCAGCTCGGCCGGCAGCGCGCTCTGCGGAAGACCCTGATAGCAGACCGGCCGCGCAAATCGAAAGATCGCCATGCTCCCCACCGAAGTCGAGCGCCCATCCGAGGTAGCCGGATAAGGACCGCCGTGCACCATCGCATGACAAACTTCAACGCCCGTCGGATAGCCGTTAAAGATGACGCGTCCAACCTTCCGTTCGAGGATCGCGATCAAATCGCGGTGCGAAGCCAGATCGTCCTCCGTCCCAAGCAGAGTTGCCGTAAGATGACCGTGCAGCGCCTGAGCAGCCTCCATCATCTCACCGCGATCCCTGCACGTCACAATAAGGCTGGTGGGCCCAAAAATCTCTTCCGCAAGCGCGGGATCGCGCAACAGATCCGCAGCCTCCGTTTCCAGCAGAGCCGCAGTAGTGGCCGCACCGCCATGCCCACCCTCTGCATGGAAGCCCACGCGGACACCCTCGCTCACCGTCCGTTTCTCCAGACCGCGCCGGTACTGAACCGCAATCCCCGAAGTCAGCATGGAAAACTCCGGCACTGCCGCCGCACGCTTGCGCAGCTCTTCCACCAGGCTCCATGCATCTTCCGAGGAAGACACCAGCACCAGTCCCGGCTTGGTGCAGAACTGTCCCGCGCCCAGCGTATACGAAGCTGTAAGATCGGCAGCGATTTTCTCGTACTGCTGCAGCGCTCCCGGCAGAACGAACACCGGATTCGTGCTGCTCATCTCCGTATAGCAGGGAATCGGCTCTGGACGATCCGCCGCAAGCTGCATCAGCGCTTTCCCACCGGCAAGCGATCCGGTAAATCCAACCGCTTTCATCAGCGGATGCTGGACCAGCCGCGTGCCGATCTCAATCCCCGAATCGAAGAGCAGCGAAAACACACCGGCATGCAATCCGCACGCTCGGACGCTCTCCCGAATCGCATTGCCCACCAGTTCACTCGTTCCCGGATGCGCAGGATGCGCCTTCACCACAACCGGATTGCCCGCCGCAAGCGCTGAAGCCGTATCGCCGCCCGCAACCGAAAACGCCAGCGGAAAATTGCTCGCGCCGAAGACCGCCACCGGACCGAGCGGCACAAGCATCGAGCGAATGTCGGGCCTCGGTAGCGGCTTACGATCCGGCAACGCCGTGTCGATCCGCGGCGTCGTCCATGAGCCCTCTTCCACGACCTCGGCAAACAGACGTAACTGATTCGCTGTGCGCATCACCTCGCCCTGCAGACGCGCCACCGGGAGCGCAGTCTCCAGATGCGCCCGCTCCACCAATGCATCCGACATGGTCTGGATACGGTCTGCGATGGCGCGCAGAAAAGATCCGCGCTCCTTGCCACTCAGTGCTCGGTAGCTTGAAAATGCCTCCTCCGCCAACGTCGCGGCATGCTCCACATCGTTCATGGAGGCGGAAAAATAAGAAGGCTCCAGCCGCTCTCCCGTAGCCGGATTCACACCCGAAAACTCCAACCCCGTTGAGGAAGCGTTTTCCGAGCCAACAATGGACACACCGCTAAGCATCGACATTTCTCCCTGACCCTCTACCGCGCCGCTAAAGCGAACGCAACTTCATTCACATGAGGACAGCCTGCAAGAGCTTCCGCAATCACCCGCTTCGTCTCCGCCAGCTCCTCGCCGGCAACTTCAAGCTCCGCAGGAGTCTCCGGCACGCGCCCACCGCGACATCGAATCTTGAGCTCACGAAACGATCCCCATGCGGAATGGATCCTCGGCATCCAGAATCAGCGAGCATTCCGCGGTAATGTACGCCTCTCCCGTAATCGTGGGCATCACGCCGTCTCCAGCGGCCTCGATCGTCCCCTCGAAGACCGTGCCCAGAATGCCCTCCTGCCGCCATGTCTGCCCCGGCCGCAGCTTGCCATCGGCCACCATGCAGGCCATCTTCGCGCTCGTGCCCGTCCCGCAAGGCGAGCGGTCATAAGCCTTCCCTGGACACAGCACAAAGTTGCGACTGTCCGCATGCCCGTTCGAAGGCGGCCCGAACATCTCGATGTGATCGATCATGCCGCCATTGTCTCCGGTAACGCCCTTAGCCGCGAGCGCATTCCGCACCGCCCAGGTAAAGTCGGTCAGCCGATCCACATCTTGCAACCTTAATGGCAGCGAATGTTCTTCAATGAGATAAAACCAGTTCCCGCCCCACGCAACATCACCGCTAACCTCGCCATAATCCGCCACCGTCACGGATACATTCTTCCGGCTGCGATAGCTCCGCACGTTCTCGACGCTCACTCTGCCCGAGCCATGCAGCGTGGCCGTAATCACTCCCACCGGCGTCTCGATCCGATGGGTTCCCACATCAATCTTCCCCATGTGCGCCAGGCTCACCATCAGGCCGATCGTCCCATGCCCGCACATCCCCAGGTACCCGACATTATTGAAGAAGATCACTCCCGCCGCGCAGCTTCGATCTTCGGGCTCGCAAAGTAGCGCGCCCACCAGCACATCCGACCCGCGTGGCTCATTCACCACCGCCGATCGAAAGCCGTCATGCTGCGAACGCAGCCGCTCCAGTTGCGCCTGAAGCGAGCCGCCCCCGAGATCCGGGCCGCCGCCTGTCACCAGCCGCGTCGGCTCACCCGCAGTATGCGAATCGATGACATCGATTCTCGTTGTCCGTCCCGTAGATTTCATTTCCGACAATGTTTAAGCGATCTCCGATACCAACTGATCTTACCTCGATCCTCGACAGGCATTCTCGCCGCCAATTCGCAACCGGGGCTGCGCATTTGGAATCGAGGCCCCGGGCCAGTATCATCGCTGCGAAGCATTTTTGCTTAGGAGAGCACAGCAATGCGAGTAGGTCTGTTGACGGGCGGCGGAGACTGCCCGGGTCTGAATGCGGTGATCCACGCAGTTGTGAAGAAGGGAATCAACCACTACGGCGACGAGTTCGTCGGTTTCCTCGAAGGCTGGCGCGGAGTGCTGGACAACAACACGATTCCGCTCACCCTCGAAAAAGTCGACGGAATCCTCACCGAGGGCGGCACCATCCTCCGCACCTCGCGCACCAATGTGCGCAAGATTGAAGGCGGCATCGAAAAATGCATCGCCACCATCAAGGCCAATAAGCTCGACGCTCTCATCGCCATCGGCGGCGACGACACCCAGTCCGTCACCAACGCCCTCATCCAGGCCGGTGTGCCTGGCGTCGGCGTTCCCAAGACCATTGATAACGACCTCAACGGAACCGACGTCTGCTTCGGCTTCGACACCGCCGTCGGCATCGCCACCGAAGCCGTTGATCGCCTCCACACCACCGCCGAAGCCCACAATCGCGTCATAGTCTGCGAAGTCATGGGACGCGACGCCGGCTGGATCGCTCTCACCGCCGGGGTCGCCGGCAATGCCCATGTCGTCCTCGTCCCCGAAAAGCCCATCGATCTTGACCACGTCTGCGCCCTCCTCAAGTACAACCACGATCACGGCAAGAAGTACGGCATCGTCGTCGTCGCCGAAGGAGCCAAGCTCCCTGCCGGCGGCCAAGCCACCATGGGCGAAAAGCTGGACTCCTTCGGCCACGCCCGCCTCAGCGGCGTGGGTCAGGCGCTCGCCGAGGAGATCGAGAAGCGGACCGGCTACGAAACCCGCTCCGTCAATCTGGGCCACACCCAGCGCGGCGGAACGCCTTCGGCCTACGACCGCATGCTCGCGACCCGCTACGGCCTCGCCGCCATCGACATGGTCCACAAAGGTGAATTCGGCCGCCTCGTCGTTCTCCACGGCACGAAGATCGAAAGCATCCCGCTCGCCGAAGCCATCTCCAAGAACCGCACCGTGGACGACAGCTTCCTCGAAATCCTCACCGGCCTCGAACCCAAGGTCTAGTCTCCTGGCTCTAATTTTCCCTTGTCCCGCGTCCGGAATTTCCCGACGCGGGCACCCCATCTTCTGCACCGGGAATCAATCCTCCAAACCGCACAAGATGGAGTACAGCCCGCCCGGGCTGACCCCAATCTGTCCTCTTTCCGCGATCGGCAACCCTCAAAATCGCTGCCCGGAACCCGTCTGATACACCAGCTATTTACGGAAATTCCTTGAATGAAGGGGTGAAAACACGGTATAAGCAGGTCGCTGGCCAGTTTTTTGGCGGTTGTCCCACGCGTCACTCGTGACCCCCTACTTTGATCGTTCCCATGGTCTGAGCAATCAGGAGCAACCTATGAAATCTTCGACGGCACGCACGAGCGAGATTCGGGAAGTAATGGATATCCGGCAGGCAGCGGATTATCTCGGCATTAGCGCAGACACCCTCTATAAATACGCATCCGAATCCTTCATCCCGGCATTCAAGCTCGGCAACCGCTGGCGTTTCAAGAAGTCCCGCCTCGACGAATGGATGGACCAGCAGTCCGGTCTCGCAACTCCTCCCTTGCCCGAACAGAAACCCGCCCGCCCCCGCCAGAAGAAGCCCGTTCGCAGCGCCAGGGTTTCCGGGCGCCGGACCGGATCACTGAGAGCCTCCTGAGCCCGGCTTTCCGCGTCTCGGATTTGAGACACGGGTTCCGGCAGGTATCCTAGACAAGTGACGAATACCAGCGATTGGAAGGCGGATGCTGCCGGCCTACCGGCGATGACCCTCAGCGAGGATCCAACTCTCGTTCCAGCATTCTCGCTTCAAAACAGAATGCGGCGCATTTTCTGGAACATCTGCTACGCGCTCTTCTTCCGCCTCTCGCCCCGGCCCCTGCACGGCTGGCGATCCATGCTTCTCCGCGCCTTTGGAGCAAAACTCGGCACGGCCTGTCATTTCTATCCCAAGGGCAAAATCTGGGCGCCCTGGAATCTCATCTGTGAAGACCGCGTGACGCTCGCCGATGACGCCGAGCTCTACAACCCCTCGCCCCTTTTTCTCGGATCGCATGCCATCGTCTCGCAGGGCGCATACATCTGCGGGGCCACCCATCTTTACAACGAAATCTCCTTCCGCTTGGTCTCCTTTCCCATGCGCCTCGGAGCCTATAGCTGGATCTGTGCCCGTGCCGTCGTCAATCCCGGAGTCAATGTAGGCAACGGAGCCATCCTCGCCCTCGGCTCCATCGCCACCCGCGATCTTGAGCCCTTCGGAATCTACGCCGGGGTACCTGCTCGCAAGGTCAAGGAGAGGTCCAGAGCCGCCGTGCCCCCCGAAGTCTCCGGCCCCACGACAGGGATCGCCTGATCTGAAACAATTACTTCAGAAAGAAGTTCGCAATGAATGAAGCCCTCCGCCTGCGGGCGCTCCGCAAGAGCATGGCCGCGCAGCAAGTCGAAGCTCTGCTCCTCACCCACCTGCCCGACGTCCGCTATCTCTGCGGATTCACCGGCTCGAACGCCGCGCTGGCCATCACTGCGTCCAAATCCGTCCTTTTTACTGACGGACGCTACATCGCCCAGGCCAAAGCTGAGACCCGTGCCGCCCGCGTCGTCATCGCGAAACAATCCGCGCTGAAGGAAGCCTGCACATTTCTCGAATCCGCAGCGAAAGCCTCCGCCTTCGATCCCGAAAACACCACCGTCGCTCAGCTCACCGCCATGCGCGCAGCCCTCACCGGCAAGCGCCGCCGCGGGTTCTTCGCGCCACTGGATCAGCCGCTCGTAGCCAATCAGCGCATGGTCAAGGACGCCGACGAGCTCAAGGCCATGGCCAAAGCGGCCGATCTCGGCAATCGCATCTTCCTCGCCACCCTGCCGCACATCCAGAGCGGTGTTCCCGAATCGGAAGTCGCCGCCGGCCTCGAGTTCTTCGCCCGCAGCATGGGAGCCGAGGCCATGTCCTTTGAAACCATCATCGCCTCAGGCCCCCGCTCGTCTCTGCCGCACGGCCGCGCCACCTCCCGCAAACTTCCGCGCAAGGGCTTCGTAACATTGGACTTCGGTGTTATCCTCAATGGTTATTGTTCGGATATGACCCGCACCGTGCACCTGGGCAAACCGGGAGCACAGGAACGCCGGTCATATGATGCCGTTCTCGCAGCACAGGAGGCGGCGGTTGCAGCAGTTCGGCCCGGGGTAACCTGCGGTCAGGTAGATGAAGCAGCTCGCAGCATTCTCCGGGATGCCGGGCTGGCAAAGTACTTTACGCATTCGACAGGCCACGGAGTTGGTCTGGAGATTCACGAAAACCCCCGCGTCGCCGCGGGTCAGACGCTGGAATTGAAACCGGGCATGGTCATCACCATCGAACCCGGCATCTATCTTGCGGAGAAGTTTGGAATTCGAATCGAAGATATGGTGGCTGTCACCGATCGCGGTCATAAGGTGCTGACGCCCGTGAGCAAGGCACTGATCGAACTATAAACGCAGCCCGAAACCGCGGCTGCCCCTGAAGACAAAGAACGCGACAGGCGAAAAAGATGAATTCGGAAGAAATGAAGGAACTGAGGGAACTGATCGAGTTCCTCAAGGAAAACAAGATTGGCGAATTTGACCTTGAACGCGGCGATCTGAAGGTCCGCATCAAGTTCGCTCACGAGGGCAATCAGCCCGGCAGCCAACTGGACCTCACCACGCTCGCCCGTCTGATGGCCGCGCAATCCCCGGCCCTGCACGCGCCCATCGTGCTGCCCGACGTTCATGCCGCCGCAGCCGCTCCGGCTTCCGCAGCGTCGCCCGCGCCGGCGGAGCCCAGCGAAGATGCCGCGCTGCACATCGTCAAGTCGCCCATCGTCGGCACCTTCTATGAGTCGCCCTCACCCGGCACCCCGGCCTTCGTCAAGATCGGAGATACCGTCGAGAACGGACAGACCCTCTGCATCATCGAGGCCATGAAGCTCATGAATGAGATCGAGTCCGATGCTGCCGGCGAAATCGTCAAGCGCTTCGTCGAAAGTGGACAGCCCGTCGAATACGGACAGTCCCTCTTCGCCGTCCGCGCCCGGTAAGAGATGCCGCACCGCAGCACGCGGACGAACAGACGCAAAAAGATAGCGGGTTGTATCAGGGCACGGCTTCAGCCGGGCCGCAAGACGACAGCAAGGAGAAGGGGCTTCAGCCCCTGCCCAAGTCTTCCAGGAATGTTGATCGGAAACTATGTTTCGTAAAGTCCTCATCGCCAACCGTGGCGAAATCGCGCTGCGCGTCATCTGCGCCTGTAAAGAACTCGGCATCCGCACCGTCGCCGTCTACAGCGAGGCCGACCGTCATTCCCTCCACGTCCGCTTTGCCGACGAGGCCATCTGCATCGGTCCGCCCCGCTCCGCCGAGAGCTACCTCAATGTTCCCGCCGTCATCAGCGCCGCCGAAATCGCCGACGTCGACGCGATCCACCCCGGCTACGGTCTCCTGAGCGAGAACGCCAACTTCGCCGAAGTCTGCCGCGCCTCGAACATCAAGTTCATCGGACCACCGCCGGAGGTCACCCGCCTCATGGGTGAAAAGGAAAAGGCGCGCCAGGCCATGAAGCGGGCCAAGGTGCCGATCCTCCCCGGCTCCGACGGCGTCATCAACTCAGAAGACGAAGCCCTCGAATGGGCGAAGTCCGTAGGCTATCCCGTCATCCTCAAGGCATCCGCCGGAGGCGGAGGACGCGGCATGCGCGTCGTCCGCTCCGCGCAGGAACTCCCCGCGCTCTTCCATGCCGCGCACAGCGAAGCTGCCAACGCCTTCGGCAACGGCGACCTGTACATGGAGAAGTTCATCGAGCGCCCGCGTCACATCGAGTTCCAGATCCTCGCCGACCAGCATGGCAACGTCATCTCCCTCGGCGAGCGCGAATGCTCCATCCAGCGCCGCCACCAGAAACTCATCGAAGAAGCCCCATCCCTCCAGGTCACGCCAAAAATGCGCGAGGACATCGGCAAGACCCTCAAGCGCTCTCTCGAAAACGTGGGCTACCAGAACGCCGGAACCATCGAGTTCCTCATGGACGAGGACGGCAAGCTTTACTTCATCGAGATGAACACCCGCATTCAGGTCGAACATCCGGTCACCGAGATGGTCACCGGCATCGACCTCGTCAAGGCACAGCTCCGCATCGCCTGTGGCGAAAAGCTCTCCGACATCCTGCCGCCAGTCATCCCCATCCGCGGCCACGCCATCGAATGCCGCATCAACGCCGAGCACCCCGAGAAGTTCACCCCCTCCGCCGGCAAGATCACGGTCTTCAATGTCCCCGGAGGCAATGGTGTCCGCGTCGACACCGCGCAGTACGGCGAAGGCGTCGTTCCGCCCTACTACGACTCGCTCATCGCCAAGCTCATCGTCCACGGCAACGATCGCCACGAAGCCATGGAACGCATGAAGCGCGCGCTCGATATGTTTGTGGTGCAGGGAATCCACACCACAATCCCCCTGCACCGCAAAATCTTCGATGATCCGGAGTTCCGCACCGGCCAATTCGACACGAAGTTCATGGAGCGCTTCTTCGAGCGCCAGCAGGCGAAGGCCTGAGACTCGATCTGCACGGCGCCCTGCGCCGATTCAGCGAAAATCTGCCTCGCATCTTCCCCTTCCTGCCGGAATCAAATCCCTGATCCCAGCAGGAAGGAAAGCGGCATGCACGCCTATATCGTCCAGGAACCCTCCGGAGACTTTCGCGAGATAGTTCTTCCGCGCCCGACGCTCAAAACGAATCAGGTTTTGGTGAAGGTTCATGCCAGCGGCGTCAATCCGCTCGATGCCAAGATCCGCGCCGGCAAAGCGGCTCACGCAAAACAGCCGCTTCCGGCAATTCTCGGCCTCGATATGGCCGGGACTGTGGAAGAGGTCGCTCCCGGCGTAACCGCCTTCCAACCTGGCGATGAGGTCTACGGCATGGTAGGCGGCGTCGGCGGACTGCAGGGCACGCTCGCGGAATTCATCGCTGTCGATGCGGACTTGCTCGCCCGCAAGCCCAAAAACCTCTCCATGCGTGAGGTCGCGGCGCTTCCCCTGGTCACGATCACCGCCTGGGAAGGTCTGGTCGATCGTGCGCAAGTCCACGCCGGCCAGGCAGTGTTAATTCATGCCGGCGCAGGGGGCGTCGGCCACATCGCTGTCCAGATTGCGCGAGCCTACGGAGCACAGGTCTTCGCCACCGTCTCGCCCGGAAAGAAGAAAGTCGTCGAGGACTTCGGCGCCACGCCCATCGACTATCGCTCATCGTCCGTCGAAGAATATGTGGCCGCAAACACCGCAGGGAAGGGATTCGACGTTGTCTACGACACCGTGGGTGGCGCAACGCTCGACGCTTCCTTCATCGCTGCAAAGCGATACACAGGCCACGTCCTGAGCTGCTTCGGATGGGGATCGCACTCGCTAGCCCCACTCTCCTTTCGCGGAGCAACCTACTCCGGCGTGTTTACCCTGATGCCCTTGATCACCGGCGAAGGTCGGGCGCACCACGGCGAGATACTCGCCCAGGCAGCAGCCCTCGCTGAAGCGGGGAAGCTTCGGCCCCTCCTCAGCGAACAGCAGTTCTCCGTTCAGGACATCGCCGCCGCACACGCCCTGGTCGAATCTGTTCCTCTGGGGAAGGTTGTCATCGAGTTTTGAGCGGAGCTGAACAGGTCTCCTGATAGACAAGACCGTGCGAACCGAAATTCAAACCTTTCCTTCCAATAGTTATTCACCTTTTGTTCGCCTTTTCGGTGTATGCTGGGTGGCGTTTGAAAGGAGCGTCCGTGAACACCACCCAAAATCTGCTGCGCGAGTTCGACTTCGAATTCCCCGCAACCCGCAAATTTCTTGCTCTCGTCCCCAACGACAAGCTCACTTGGAAACCCCACGAAAAATCAATGGAGCTGGGCCGTCTCGCCTGGCACCTTTCCGATCTTCCCAGCTGGGTTACCAGCACCGTCACCAAAGATGAGCTGACCTTCAATCCCGAAGACTTCCCAAAGATGAGGGCCGCCTGGAAGGGCAAGACCCGCGAAGACATCCTTGCCCGTTTCGACTCAGACGTGAAGATCGCCCGGGAAAACCTCGCCGCTACCAGCGAAGATGCATGGGACCGGCACTGGAAGATGGGAATAGCCGATCAGATTTGGCTCGATGAGCCTCGCATCGATGTTTACCGGAAGATGGTCATCAGCCACCAAGCCCATCACCGCGCCCAGTTTGGTGTCTATC
>Ga0210388_10003733_pt1 | contig 11890 bp, 8 predicted proteins | sample IncBWC19OmetaG_FD_155485 | JGI IMG/M metagenome (GOLD analysis project Ga0210388, IMG submission 155485) | Forest soil microbial communities from Barre Woods Harvard Forest LTER site, Petersham, Massachusetts, United States - Inc-BW-C-19-O ... | reverse complement strand
CACCACAAGCTCTGTCATACCCTCGGTGGCACCGTTGGACTACCCCACGCCGAGACCCACGCGGTGTTGTTATCGCACGCGCTTGACTACAACCTGTCCTTTGCGCCCGAAGCGCGCCGCACGCTGATTCGCTTGTGCGACGATCCGGATCCGCCTCGGGCCATCGCGGAATTCATTCGCCGCCTCGGCCTGCCGAAAACCTTGTCGGAACTAGGCATGCCAGAGGATGCCATTGATCGGGTCGCGGATATGACCGTGGCCAAGCCCTATCCCAATCCGCGACCGCTCGAACGGGGCGCCATCCGCGATTTGTTGGCGCGAGCCTGGGGTGAGGGGTTTCCGCTAGCACGCACAATGAAGGATTCGTATGCGCGATTTTGACGAAACGACGATCACCGAAGCGGTGCTCACCCGTGTGCGCGGCGCGAAGGATGCACGCGTTAAACAAGTGAGTGAAGCGCTCGTACGTCACCTGCATGCCTTCATCCGCGAAGTCGAGCCCACGGAAGCCGAATGGGAATCAGGGATTCTATTCCTAACGAAAACGGGTCATCTTTGCACCGACACGCGCCAAGAGTTCATTCTGCTCTCAGATACTTTAGGAGTGTCCATGCTGGTCGATGCCATCAATCATCGGCTGCCGGGTGGCGCCACCGAGACCACCGTTTTTGGTCCCTTCTATGTCCCGCCGCCCGAGTATCCCAACGGCGCCGACATTAAGGCGCATTTGAAAGGTACGCCGATGTATGTCAGTGGCACGGTGCAGGACACCCAAGGGCATGCATTGAAGGGCGCACGAATTGATGTTTGGCACGCGGACCGGGCGGGCTCTTATGATTTGCAAAAGCTGGATGAAAACTCAGCGTTCGCCGGTAGAGGGCGTTTTTACACAGAGGCCGATGGCTCATTCCATCTGTGGACGATACGGCCATCGCCCTACCCGATACCCCATGACGGCACAGTCGGCAAAATGCTCAAAGCCCAAGGCCGCCATCCTTTCCGGCCGGAACACATCCATTTTCTGATCGAGGCGCCGGGCCACCGCCGCCTCGTCACGCATGTATTTGCGGCGGGTGACAAGTACCTAGACTCCGACGTGGTCTTTGGCGTCAAGGACTCTCTGGTGCACGAATACGTGAGTCATTCGGCCGGAACTGCGCCGGATGGTAAGGCCATGGAAGGAGAATGGTACAGCCTGCATCACGATTTTCGGCTCGCGGCCGAAGCGCCGACGCGCTGACATGGTTGCCAACGACACACAGGTAGTCATCGTTGGAGCAGGGCCTGTCGGATTGACCTTGACGCTTGACCTTGGACGACGTGGTGTCCGCTGCACGTTGATCGAACAAAAGGAGCAGCCTCAGTTCTTGCCAAAGATGGAGCGCTGCAACGCGCGCACCATGGAAATGTATCGGCGCATCGGACTAGCGGACCCGATTCGCGCGGCTGGTCTGCCGACCGACGGCGCCATGGATGTTTATGTCGTGTTATCAATGACACGGCCGCCGCTGCTGCACCTTAAGTACCCGTCGGTCGAGCAAGCGCGCGCGGAAATCGCAGCTTCTCGTGACGGCGCGCGACCGCTCGAGCCCTACCAACTGATCTCACAATACACACTCGAACCTCTCCTCAAAACGCATGCGGAGCGAATGTCGAACATCAGCGTGCGATATGGAACCGAATTTCGGGAATTCCGACAGGACGCCGAGGGAGTGAGTGTCCTGGTCAAAAAACCCGACGGCGCGCTCGAGCATATCCGCGCCTCCTACCTCGTCGGGTGCGACGGGGGCGCGAGCCCGATTAGAAAGCAGCTCGGTATAGCGCTGCGGGGCGAAGGCAATCTCGTAAAACTGCGCCAGGCGCTTTATCGATGCGATGAACTCTATGATCGCATACCGCTCGGCACAGGGCCCGGCCGAGGGCGCCACTACCTGAGCGTGGATTCCCAGGGTAGCTTTCTGATCATGCAGGACTCGCGCCGTCATTGGACCGTCCATGCAACGGCCGACTCCGATGAGGCCATGCGACGGCGATTTGAGGACATCGTCGGTGTGCCCGTGAAGTATGAAATGCTTTTCTGCGGCGAATGGCGTCAGAACTTGCTGCTTGCGGAGCGCTACGGCGAACGGCGCGTATTGCTGGCCGGCGATTCGGTCCATCTGATGATTCCCACCGGCGGACTCGGTATGAATACCGGTGTCGGCGATGCGTTTGATCTATCCTGGAAACTTGCGGCGACGCTCGCTGGTTGGGGCGGCCCACTCCTGTTGCCGTCGTACGAGATTGAGCGGCGTCAGGTCGGTGAGCGGAATATCGGCGCCTCACGCTACGCGGCACTGGGCTATCGCAAGTGGCGCTCCCACACAAGCCCCGCACTTTACGAGGAGACTGCTGCTGGGCAGGCGGCACGCGCTCAGTTTGTGACGGTCGCGGACGCGGAGCAGCGCAAAGTGAACGAGATGGTCGGTGCGGAGCTCGGGTACCGCTACGTGGACTCACCGATTATCGACAATATCCCAGGCGGCCCCGAACATCTCTATCGAGAGTACCGTGCGACAACATGGCCGGGGGCGCGCTTGCCCCACCTGTGGCTCGAGAATAAGGCGGTGCAGGACCTCATTCCGACCGACGGGTACTCGTTGCTGCGTTTGGATCCTGCCCACGACGTTGGCGCCTTGAAATCCGCCTTTGCGGCGCTCGGGGCACCTCTGTCGGTGCTCGATTTACCGCAGGAACCTGCGCGCTCAATTTACGAACGGGACCTGTTGCTCCTGCGTCCAGATATGCATGTTGTATGGCGGGACAATCGCATGCCACAAAATCCCGCCGAACTCGCCGCCATAGCCACCGGCCACAGCAGAGCAGACTGAAGCCGCTTGCGACATGCCTTAAACAGCACGCCCCGGACACGCTATAGATACGGTCCCAAACATGCGCATCGGCATCAATACCCTTTCTTGACACAGGTCTACAACGGCAGCCAATGTTCTCGACATCACGACGCCATTCAACGCCGATCCGGAGAGTTAGTCCGTGAAGAACAAGATTGCATTGGAGGAGCATTTTGCCATTGATCTTACGATTGATCAGTCGAAGATCTATGCGCCGCCGGTCGTCTGGGACCGCTTGAAGTCGGGCCTCTTGGATATCGAGCAGCAGCGTCTTGAGCGCATGGAGGAAGGCGGCACGGCCTTTTCGATCCTGTCTCTCAATTCGCCGGGCATTCAGGGCATTCATAATCCACCGGAGGCGATTGCCGTGGCCCGTCGATCGAATGACATTCTGGCTGAACACGTGCAGCGCCACCCAACTAAACTCGGCGGTTTCGCGGCGCTACCCATGCAAGACCCCGGTGCGGCGGCGCGAGAATTGGAGCGATGCGTGAAGCAACTCGGCTTTCACGGCTTCATGGTCAATGGCTTCTCGCAGGTAGGGTCAACCGACAATGCTACCTACTACGACGCCCCGCAGTTCGCAGAGTTTTGGTCGACAGCCGCGGCCTTGGGAAAGCCCTTCTACATGCATCCCCGCGATCCCTTGCCGAGCCGCGAACCGATTTACGACGGATTTCTTTGGTTGACAGCGGCCACATGGGCGTTTGCGGTGGAGACCAGCACCCACGCGCTGCGCCTTATGTCGAGCGGTCTTTTCGATCGCCATCCCACCTTGCAGATGATCTTGGGCCATTTGGGAGAGGGTATCCCCTTCAACATATGGCGGGTCGATCACATCGTTCGCAAAGCTCCCCGGGGTATTCCCTGTAAGCGGGAGATCGGAGAGTACTTGCGTGAGAACGTGTACGTCACGACCAGCGGCAACTTCCGTACTCCCACGCTACTTTGCACCATGCTCGAAATGAGCAGCGATCGGATCATGTATTCCGTGGATTATCCTTTTGAAACCCATGCAGAGGCCTCTCAATGGTTCGATCACTGCGAAATCAGTGAAACGGATCGCAAAAAGATCGGACGAGAGAACGCATGCCGTCTGTTCGGCTTGAAGCAATGAGAGGACTCATGGGTAGTACGGGACTCGCATCACCGGATGTCTGGAGCGGGAAGATTTACAGCAAGGGCTGGCGCAACGCCGACAGTGGTGTGCTCACGGTGACGGACAAATCCACCGGCGAGCGATTGGGGGAAATGGGTCGTGCATCGGCCGCAGATATCGCCAGCGCCGCGCTCATCGCCCACGAAGCGCAGCGCGCCTGGGCTGCCCTCCCCGGTCCGCATCGGGGCGACATTGTGCGCAAGGCCTCGCAGTTGGTGGTGCAATACGCTGATGAAATCGCCGCACAGATCGTACGCGAAACCGGGTCCATTCGTCCCAAAGGTCGAGCCGAAGCCGCGCTCACTGCACGCGAGATTCTGGAAGCCGCATCGCTTTCAAGCCAGCCCACAGGGCTGATCACGGCGAGTGAGTCCCCCGGCAGGCGCAGTATCGCAAGGCGCATCCCTGTGGGCGTCGTTGGGGTGATCACGCCTTGGAACTCGCCCTTTTTACTGGCATCGCGGGCAGTCGCTCCTGCGTTGGCCTGCGGCAACGCTGTACTTTTGAAGCCCGACCAACAGTCTCCGGTCTGCGGTGGGGCGTTTTTTGCCGAACTCTTCGAAGCGGCGGGACTGCCGCCCGGTTTGTTGCACATCCTGCCCGGCGGCGCCGAGGTTGGCGATGCGCTCGTGAAGGAAAAGCACGTCAACATGATCAGCTTCACCGGATCCACAAAGGTGGGGCGCTCGATCGGTGCGACAGCGGGGGGACTCTTGAAGCGCGTGTCGCTTGAGCTCGGCGGCAACAATGCCTTCATTGTCTTGGAAGATGCGGATATCGAAGCGGCAGCCAGTGCCGGTGCTTGGGGCTCATTTTTTCATCAGGGGCAGATCTGCTTCACCGCCGGTAGGCACCTGGTGCACGAACAAATCGCCGACGACTACATCAAGGCGCTCTCCCGGCATTCTCAAGCGCTCAAAGTTGGCAACCCGTCGATCTCTGAAGTCCATTTAGGACCGTTGATCAACGAACGCCAGGCGGCGAACGTGGATCGAGTGATTGCGGAGACTGTCGGGGCAGGCGCGCGTCTGGTCGCCGGCGGCACTCGCCAGGGACTGTTTTTCACGCCGACAGTCTTGGCGGACGTCAGGCCGGGCATGGCCGCCTTCGATGAGGAGATTTTCGGCCCCGTGGCGCCGGTGACCATCTTCCGTGACGATGCGGAAGCGGTGAGTCTTGCCAATCACACCGAATACGGTCTCGCCGCCTCGATCCTCTCGGCGAATCTCACGCGTGCCCAGCGCATCGCCGATCAGCTTCACTGCGGAATCATCCACATCAACGACCAGACGATCCTTCACGAGGTGTATGGGCCGATCGGGGGACATGGAGTTTCGGGCAACGGGTACAGCTATAGCACTCTGACCAATGCTGATCAGTTCACGGAATGGCAGTGGATTACCTCGCGCGAGACGATCGCGCCCTACCCTTTCTAACGCCCCATGGTCTTCGCTGACGTTCGAGCACTAATCGACGATCGCCCGCTCTCCGCCTTCCAGGTTCGCGTGCTCGTCCTCGTCGGCTGCCTGGTGTTCATGGACGGGTTCGATGTACAAATGATCGGGTTCGTGGCACCGGCGTTGCTGCGCACCTGGCACTTGAGCGCGGATGCCTTGGGTCCGATCTTTGCAGCCGGCCTCGTGGGGATGCTTTTTGGATCGACCAGTCTTGGATTGTTGGCCGACCGCATCGGCCGGCGGCCTGTACTAATCGGCGCGACATTTTTTGTGGCCCTGTGCGTCATGGGGACCGCCGCCACGCAATCCGTGACGCAGATGCTACTCTTGCGATTCTTTACGGGGTTGGGTTTGGGTGGCGTGCTCGGTAATGCAGTCACCCTGGCAAGCGAGTACTGCCCGAGCGCGCGTCGGGCCTCCTTGCTCATGGGTATCTCCTGCGGATTCACGGCCGGGGCCATCTTGGGCGGCGTGCTCGCTGCGATATTGATTCCGCGTACCGGCTGGCAATCGGTATTCGTTGTGGGGGGATTGTTGCCACTCGGCGCGGCTCTGCTCCTGATACGAGGATTGCCTGAGTCGCTGCAGCTTTTGCTCCTACGGGACGGGAGGCGCGAAAAAATTGAGTATTGGCTCAGACGCCTCGCGCCCGAGGCCGTGTTAACGCCTAAGGCTTTGATTCAATTTCGTGAACCCGCCGTCAATGCATCGGTCATCGACCTATTTCGCGGTGCTCTGGCAGCGCCAACGATACTTCTCTGGTTGGCCAGCTTCGCCAACCTGCTGAATCTTTTCTTCTTGTCCAATTGGCTGCCAACGCTGGCGACGCGCATGGGCTTCAGCAACTCGCAGGGCGTGCTGTTGGGGACCACTTTGCAGGCCGGTGGCATTCTGGGCGCTCTGTTGCTGGGGCGCTTGATTGATCGATTCGGATTCTACCGAGTTCTGACTCCTTCCTTTCTCATCGGCGCAGGCATGATCGCGCTCGTTGGCCGGGCCAATATCCCTGTGGCGCTCGAGTGCGCGGTGATCCTCATCGCCGGTATGTCCATTGTTGGAGGGCAGCCCGGGATCAACGCCTTGGCCACCTCGATATACCCCACTCCGCTGCGAGCCACGGGGGTCGGCTGGTGCCTGGGAATCGGCCGCGCAGGTTCCATTGTGGGACCCCTCGCCGCCGCGGCGCTCATCGCGCGTCACTTTACGAATGAGATGCTGTTTATGTTCGCTGCGATTCCGGCGGTTCTCTCCGCGTTGGTGATGCTAGGCATGGCAAGGACTCAAGCGCGCTTGAGCCGAGCCGCTCTGGACTATTAAAGGCATGGCGGTAATGCGTGTTTGTACATACCCGCAATGAGCGAGCCTGACCACCCGCTTCAGTTGACGCGCGAGGGTTCGGTGGCGTCCATTCAGTTGACGCAACCGGAGAAGCTGAACGCGATCGATCTGAGGAGTGCGTCAGCATTGCTGGAAATGCTTCGGACGGTGGCCGCGGACAAAACCGTCCGAGCAGCTGTGCTATCGGGGGCCGGTCGTGCCTTTATGGCCGGCGGCGATGTCAGCTACTTTTCATCGAGGGATCGGACATTGCGGGCCGAAAACGCAGCGGCACTAATCGATTGCCTGCACGACATCATCGGCCTAATGGTGCGCTATCCCGTTCCTATTCTTTCCCTGGTGCACGGCGCCGTTGCCGGCGCGGGCCTTGGCCTGATGCTCGCGAGCGATATGACCATCGCCGCGGAGGATACGCGATTTGTCTTTGCGTATGCGGACTTGGGAGCTACTCCCGATGGTGGACTCACTTGGTTTCTCGCACGCACAGTCGGTGTTCGTCGAGCATTACACTTCGCCACTCTGTATGGGCAATTGGATGCCGCGGAAGCCCTGAGCCTAGGCTTGGTACAGGAACTTGTGAAGCCAAACGAACTCATGGCGCATGGAATGAAGCGGGGCCTTGCGCTCTCTCGATTGTCGCAGCAGGCCTTTCTCGAGACCCGGCGATTGCTGCTCGCCTCAACCGGACATACCTTGCAAGAGCAGCTCCATGCGGAGCGCGAAGCGTTCGTGCGCAGTGCACTGTCCGACGATTTCGCAGAAGGTACCAGCGCTTTTCATCAACGCCGCCGGCCTCAATTCACGACCAGGAGTAATATCGATGAGTAGAACAAGTATTTCCCTTTTTCTCGCCACCAGCCTGTCGACCATGTCGGTCACTGCGGCCACGACGGCTCTTTCAATTGATTCGGTGAAGAAGGGCAGCTATCGAATCGACAGCGCCCATACTCAAGTGGGATTCTCGATTTCCCATTTCGGCTTCACCAACTACGCGGGGCTTTTCGCCGGGGCAACTGGCACCCTGCAATTCGATCCCGCGCACCCGTCGAACGACAAACTCGATGTGACCATTCCGGTTGATTCGATTGTCACGACCGTTCCAAAGCTTACCGATGAACTCAAGGGGGCTCAGTGGTTTGATAGCGCCCAATTTCCTCAGGCGACCTACAACTCCAGCGGAGTGGCCGTGGGGCCTGGTGGCGAGATCACCATCACTGGAAATCTCACTCTACACGGCGTCACCAGGCCTGTGACGCTTCATGCACATTTAATGGGAGCTGGAGTGAATCCCATCGACAAGAAGTACACCGTGGGTTTCGAGGTGAAGGGAAAGATCAACCGCACAGACTTTGGGGTGAGCCAGTATGCACCTGCATTGGGTGCAGAAGTCGAGTTGCTGATCGCGGGGGCTTTCGAATTGCAAGAGTGATTGGAAAATCCGCTTTCAGATCTCAAAGCGACTGATTCACGTGCCACGGATGGCAGTCCCAATATTTAGATCGGATCGTTCATTGGATTCTCGGTTGGCGTAATTAGAAGGTGGCGCGAATCGTGATTCCGTACGTTGCCGGAAAGCCCGTGGTACGCGTGATCGTATCCGTCGAGCGAAAGGCGTGAGTTAAGTAGTACCGGTCCGTGATATTGCGCCCCCACAACTCGAGGTGCAGATTCTGCTTGTTTGCGCCAATGCGAGCATCAATCAGGTCGTAACTCGGCATCTGGAGAGCCGCGATATCCCCAAACGTGGCTTGCGCCGTGCTTTGGTAGGTCGAACCCAGGCCAACAAATCCGGTCCAATCACCGGCGAGCGGATAGTCATATTCCGCGTTTGCGTCGACTTGCCATTTAGGGGTAGATGGAAATGCCTCGCCACCGATATTGATCGTATCGGCGGCGCCGCCGCCCACCGGGCTCGAGATGACGTAGGACCCCAAGACTTTGGAGTCGATGTAGGTTCCGCCCACGCGCAACGTGAAATTCCGAAACGGACGCACTGTCGCATCCAGCTCGGAGCCTTCAATTCTCGATCGCGGAATGTTTACCAGCGCAGGCAAAGTGCCGAACGGTGCACCCACGAAGGTGCTCGCGAGCAACTGTTTGTCGTCATAGTCGTAGTGAAAAGCCGCGCCGCTTAATTCCACCCGGTGAGTGAGCGCGTCCGCCTTGAACCCCACTTCATAGGCGAGCACCGACTCCTGTACGACGGGCAGATCTTGCGCGGGTCGGATGACGGGAAGCGTGCCGAATGCGCCGGCTTTGTAGCCCTTTGCGGCATTGAAATAGAACAGTAAGTCCTCCGTCGGCTTCCAGGAAGGTCCGACCTTCCATGACACGTTATCTTGGTTCAGGTTGCCGGTTAGGCCATTGGTCAGGGGCTTGTTGGTCACAGGATCCAGGGTGACAAATCCACCCGGCGGAATCACGGTCGGTGATCCTGATAGCGCCGTGGATAGAAAGCCGAAGGCAGCTGACAGATCGCCATTTCCGTCATCCTTTAGACCACCGAAGAAATTGCGGGTTTGATTGGTGTACCGAACAGAACCCTGCAAAGTGACCGTCTCGAATATCGTATAGTCGATGCTGCCGAAGACGGCCTCGGTATCGACGTGTTGCTGATTTAAATTGTAGAGGCCGGTAAATCTGAACGGTCCAATGCCACTATTGGAGCCGCGCAATCCGATGAACTGGTTGTCATCCGATGAATCGTGCTCGTAGTTCGCACCAATCATCCATTTGAGCCGATCCTTCTCTCCGGCTTGTCCGGCTGCGCGAAGTTCCTGGGTAACGGTCTCTACGTTGCCAAACACCAAGTCGTAAATATCCGGCAACGTGGTGCCGTCGCTGTCAGCCGGCGTATTTACGCTCAAGTGCGAATAGCCGGTTAGCGAGGTAACGGTGATATGGTCGGAGACCTGCCAATCGCCACGGATACCAACCTGATAAAAGTTGTCGTCTCGACTCATATCCTGACCCGGATCCCAGGAGGCCGCGCGGTCATTTGCCGGCGCGTTGGGGAAAGCCTGCAGTTGGGCTTGCAAGTTCGGATAACCAGGTGACCCTGGATACTGGGGATTGGAGACGGTCCCGGAGAGGGGCGCGTAACCGACTTTTTGCAGCGCCTGCACATCGGACCTGTCGAACCACCCATTGAGATTCAATGACCATTTGAGCGTATCGGTCGGGGCGAAATCGATGAGCAAGCGCCCCGTCGTGAAATGGCGCTGCCCGAGCGTATCGCCGTTTGTATAGTCGTATTGCCAATCGCCCCGCTGTTCGGTGCGCACAGCGAGCCGCGCATTGACCGTATCGATGATCGGGCCGCTGACGTAACCCTCGGCGTCGGTTTCGTCGAAACGGCCATAGGTCACCGACGCTCCAGCGGCAAAGTGATCCGTCGGCCTGTTCGGAATGTAGTTGACCGCCCCGCCGGTGGAGTTCTCACCAAACAAGGTTCCCTGGGGTCCCTTAAGTACCTCGACACGTTGTAGGTCGAGAGATACCCCTTCCGTCATGCGTGCGAAGGGGAGTGGAATCTGGTCGGAATAAACACCAACCGCGGGCGAGATGGCGATTGCCTCATCGTAAGTGCCGATGCCGCGCAACGTAAAGACAGGCGCGCCATAAGTGCTCTCGGTATAGACGAATCCCGGCACGACCTTGGCAAGATCTGCAGGGCTCGTTATTCCCTGGTCCTGCAGTTGCTCACCCGTCAGGGCGGTGACGGACATCGGCACATCGCGCAGCCTCGCGGAGCGCTTTTCCGCGGTGACGATGATTTCGTCCAGCGCGGGAGCGTCCGTGGCGCTCGTTTCGGTTGATGCGGCCACCTGGGCGAAGACGAGGTCCGAGCATAGGCTGCTCATGATGAGGATGGCGAAACTGATCGATCGTTTATTGAACACCAGACTTCCCCCTGCCTTTTATGTAATGCCGCTCTTCCGACCGAGCTACTGTGGGCAGAATAATTTCTCTTGGCGTCCGGGGTATTGATGCAAAACCGCGTGTTTGGAAGTGATCTCACGCGGCGTGCCGAACCTCTCCGGCTCGCGTGACCTTGAAAGAACTGACCCTGAGATTGCTTCCGGAACTCAGGCGCAGTGCGGCGGATCTAAAACCGCCGGCGGGTGCTGGCACTCCCGCGGCGACCCGCGGGAGTGTTGCGACTGCTGCGGCGCTTAATCAGTAACCAGCTTGTGGGGCGACCGAAGCTGTGATGCTTCCGAATACGCCGTCTGTCTGACTTGCGAAGCCTGCCGTATAAAATAGCGTGGTAGTTGGCTTATCGGCGTCGCCGTTTCCAAATACCAGCGCCCATAGGCCAGGAAAAGTCAGGGGCTGGCCATTACTTGCCAAGAGAGCCCCTTGGAACATCGCTAACGACGCTCCATTCGCAGAAAAAATGTTTATCGTTCCGTCGCCGAAATTGCCGATCAAAACATCTCCTGCAAGAGACCCAAACCCTGCCGGCGCGATTGCAATTCCCCATGGCGCGTTAAGCGCTCCGGCGGACGCAAATTGGCTGACTAGATTTCCGCTGAAATCGAAGATGTCGACATAGCCAAGCCCCGAGCCCGTGGCTTCGTCATGCATGGCTGAATCCTGCTTCGCGAAGGTGACGTATAGCTGGCCGTTAAGCGCAGCTATGCCAAAAGGCGCGAATCCGGACGGCAGATTGGGGTCAACGAATTTTCCCTGCATGGCGGCAGGCTTTGAAAAGTTCGTATCAAACACGTCTACTTTGTTGTTATGTAGATCCGTTGCATAGAGATAGGTCGCTCCGCTCACCGTGCCAATCGCAAGGCCCTTGTAAACGGCATGATTTTCACCGTTGACAGCGCCATCGTCATACGCGGTAACAGCGGTAGCGCCGCTATCCTGTGCCCATGCGGAAATTAATCCGCCCTCTCCATCAAAAATAAAGAGTGCCGTTTCTTGACCCTTAGGAGTCGGAATTAGAAAACCGCCGGCCTCGTTGAAAATCTGACCCGTTGGATTGGCCTGCACTCCCGCAGCCGAAGCGGGGATAGCGATTCCTGTCTGCGCAG
>Ga0210388_10003732_pt1 | contig 11892 bp, 12 predicted proteins | sample IncBWC19OmetaG_FD_155485 | JGI IMG/M metagenome (GOLD analysis project Ga0210388, IMG submission 155485) | Forest soil microbial communities from Barre Woods Harvard Forest LTER site, Petersham, Massachusetts, United States - Inc-BW-C-19-O ... | reverse complement strand
TGTCGGGAGGGAGGGCGTTGAATTTGTTGTCTCCGACCGCACCGAGGAGAACGGCATCGCATTCGAGTGCAACATCGAGCGTCGCGGTGGGGAGCGGTGAGCCTGTTTCCGTGATGGCGATACCGCCGATCAGGCCTGGAACGAAAAGGAATTCGTGGCCACCTAGTTCAGCGACCGCGCGAAGGATGTTTGTTGCTTGCTGGGTGACTTCGGGGCCGATGCCGTCGCCGGCGAGTATGCCAATCTTAAGCTTCATGAAGCGGTTCCTTCTGCTTGAGGTTTCGGCGCGCCAGTATGAGAGCTACCACGCCGAAGATGGAAAATACTGAGGCAGCGATGAAGGTGAAGCCACCGTTCCAGTGGTCTCCTGCACGCCAAAGGTGAACCGCTGCATCGACTACCTGCAACCACACAATGAAGAACATCGAAATCGCGGTTCCCATCTGCATCCTCGCCATTTGGATTTCTCCTTCTACTAGACAGTGATATTGGACGTGTCTTCTTTCAGCAGTCTAATGAGGTCCTGGTCGTAGATGTTTTTCTTGCGGTCGGCCAACTCTGTGAAGCGGTGGTAGATGTCGTCGAGCTGCTGGCGAGTGAGCGGGTGGCCCAGCTTTTCGAGGCGGTCTGCAAGGGCCCGGCGGCCAGAGTGTTTGCCGAGCACGAGGTTTGTGTTGGCCACGCCTACGGACGCGGGCGTCATGATCTCGTAGGTGAGGGGGTTCGCCATCATGCCGTGCTGGTGGATGCCGGACTCATGAGCGAAGGCGTTGGCTCCGACGACGGCTTTGTTGGGGGCCGCACCGAAGCTGATGAACTCGGCGAGGAGCTGGCTGGTGGGGTAGAGCTGGTCCATCTTAATGTTGTTGGTGTAGGGGAACTGGTCGCGACGGACCATAAGGGCGGCGGCGATCTCTTCGAGGGCCGCGTTGCCGGCGCGTTCGCCGATGCCGTTCATGGCGCACTCTACCTGTCGAGCACCGCCCTGGATGCCGGCGAGCGAGTTGGCAACCGCCATGCCGAGGTCATCGTGACAATGGGTGGAGAGGATGACGTCTTCAATGCCGGGTACACGGGCCCTGACGGTGCGGAAGATGGCCTCGTACTCGGCTGGGGTGCTGTAACCGACGGTGTCGGGGATGTTGATGGTGGAGGCGCCGGCCTGGACGGCTACGGTGATCATTTTTAGGAGGAACTCGGGGTCGGTCCGGGTGCCGTCTTCGGTGGAGAACTCAACGTCATCGACGAAGGTGCGGGCGAGACGGACTGATTCGGCGGTCTGGTCGAGCGCCTGCTCCCGGGTGATCTTTAGCTTTGCTTCGAGATGAAGGTCAGAGGAGGCGAGGAAGACATGAATGCGGTTGCTGGCGGCGGGTTCGACGGCGCGAGCGGCGGCTTCGATGTCCTCGTGCTTGCAGCGGGCAAGGGAGGCGATGCGTGTGCCTTTGACCTCGCGGGCTATGGCTCGGACGGCGTTGAAGTCGCCGTCGGAGGCGATAGCGAAGCCGGCTTCGAGCACGTCGACGCCAAGGTTGGCGAGCTGGTGGGCCATGCGGAGCTTTTCCTCGTGGTGCATGGTGCAGCCGGGGGACTGTTCGCCGTCGCGGAGGGTGGTGTCGAAGAAGACGATCTGATTAGAGGACATAGGGCCTGGTTCTCTCGATCTGGACTTGATCATAATGCATGCTTATGATGGTCGGAAGGTTTATCATAAATTCTAATTGCGGTATTCGGTAACAGCATCGCACGTCGCGCGAGGTGATGATTGGACTTAGTCCAGATGGAGACGTTTCTGGCGGTGGCAGAGGAGCGCAGTTTTTCGCGAGCAGCGGCACGCCTCCATCGTACTCAGCCAGCGGTGAGTCAGGCAATCGCAAAACTTGAGGGAGAGTTGGGCGAGGTGTTGTTTGAGCGCTCATCGCGGGACGGGACCCTGACCGACGCGGGCGAGGTGTTGCGGGAGTATGCGGCTAAGTTGCTGAATCTTCGCAATGAGGCTTCGGGGGCGTTGACGGAGCTGCGGGAGTTGCACCGAGGCAGGCTGAACCTGGCGGCGAACGAGTACACCTGCCTCTATCTGTTGCCGCTGCTGGACGAGTTTCGGCGGCAGAATCCGCGGATCAAACTGGCGGTGCAGCGGACGCTGGCGAGCCGGATCTCGGACGAGGTGCTGATGCATTCGGTTGAGTTGGGAGTGCTGTCGTTCCGGCCCGACGATGCGCAAGTTAAGTCGATGGTGGTGTACCGGGACGAGCTGGCGTTTGTGGTGAATCCGCGGCACCCGCTGGCCGGGGCCGGGAAGTTGTCGATCCGGCAGCTGGGCGCGCAGAATTTTATCGCGCACAATATCCCTTCGCCGCAGCGGCAGAAGGTGATCCAGGCGTTCAAACGGCATAAGACCCCGCTGCAGATGGGCGTGGAGCTGCCTTCGCTGGAGGCGATCAAGCGGTTTGTGCAGATGGGCAACGGCGTAGCGCTGGTGCCGGGACTGACGGTGCGGCCGGAGCTCGAGAGCGGCGCGCTGGTACGGGTGCAGGTGCCGGAACTGCAGATCGAACGCAAGTTGCGACTGGTGTACAGGAGACAGGCGAGCCTGTCGCATGCGGCGCTGGCGTTTCTGAAGGTGGTGGAGGCCTATGCAGCCGCGCATGGCGACCCGTACTGTTTTCAGCCGGAACGGGGAGCGTAACAGCGGCGACAAATTTTTTTGAGGCGCGAAGTCCTTTGCAAAAAGGGTGCGTCTGTAGCATTAGACTTTGAAAACCGGAGAGGCTCTCTCCGGCTAGACGATGTAGGAGGGTGAGAAATCCGATGAAGATGACGATGTTTCGTAGTTTGGTGCTGCGAGTAGCTGTTTTGGCGTTAGGCGCGACCGCGCTGATTGCACTGCCTGCGATGGCACAGGACACTTCTGCACCGGCGACGCAGGGACAGTCCGGTCAACGATATGGCGGACGAGGGATGGGAGGGCATCAACTTGAGTTTCTGACCAAGAAGCTGAACCTCACGCCGGACCAGGTGACCCAGGTGAAGGCTATTGACGAGGACACGTGGAAGCAGACAAAGGCCCTCCACGATGACACGTCGCTTTCCCCGGACGAGAAAAAGCCGAAGATGATGGCGATTCATCAGGCATCGCAGGGCAAGATCCGCGCCCTCTTAACGGCCGATCAGCAGACGAAGTTCGACGCGCTGCAGGCGGAGATGCGCGAACATCGGGAGAACCATGGTGGTGGACAAGGTGGACCTCCACCTCCTCCACCGCAAGAGTAATGCGTTTCTCGCGGTAACAATGTGCCGAAAGGGCCGGAGGGAGACCTATCCTCCGGCCTTCTTGCGTGGCTGGCACTCCTTCAGGCACCAGTGCGGTTACAATGAAGAACAGTGACTACGGCGCTCCGTAACTCTTGCCATTGCTTTGCCTGCGGGACAGCGAGAGAGTTGCGGACGAATTTGAAGGGATCCAGCGAAGAATGAAGAAGACGATGTTGTTGTTGGGCGCGCTGATGGTATCTGCGGCGGCCGGTTATGCGCAGGAGAGCCGGCAGGACGTGAGCGTAAGCGGTACAGCCGCCTTTGCTCCCCAGATAACCGGGAACAGCGTGCAAAAGAATACAAGCATGACCCTGGGTCTTCTGGCGAGCTACCGATACATGCTGACACCGCGGAGCGCGCTCGAACTGAACTACGGATATCAGCAAAATACGCAGTATTATCAGGTTTTCGGGAAGAAAAACGGCGGCATCCACACTTTGCAGCAGGAGTTCAGCGGGGCGTACGTCTTCAATCTTAACTTCAAGAATTTCAACCCTTTCCTTGAAGCCGGCCCGGGCGCAATGATCTTCACGCCCTTGAAGGACGCGGGAACGTCTGACCTCGACGCGAAGCAGAATACCAACGTTGGCGCGCTCTTCGGCGGCGGTGTGGCGTATGAGTTGAGCCCGAGCTTCGATATACGGGTGGAATACCGCGGCTTTCTGGTCAAGACCCCGAACTTCAGCCTTCCGGGCAACACCTTCAACACCAACCGTTACGAGGTCATCTCGACGCCGGCGCTCGGCATTGCGTATCACTTCTAACCGAGAACAGCTTAATCTCAAAGGCCCCAGCGCTGACCGGGGCCTTGCTTTTGCGGCGAAGCGATATCTATCGGAAGCGGTAGGCAGCTCCCACAGTGAGAATGCTTGGCGAGAGACTGGAGTTCTCGAAGCCGAACCAACTCTGATATTCCCAGTCCGCGCGGACGTAGAGCCAGGGCTTCATCCTGTAGTCGGTGCCAATGCCGCCAGCGATCAGGTTGTAGCCGAGGTTCGCCCGAAAGCCGTCGCCCAGGGCAGGGAAGTTGAAGACGCCGCGCCCGTACATGACCTTGGCGTAGGGCACGAATTTACGGTAGACGCGAAAGTACCGGCCACCGGCCTCATAGGTCTTCTCGTAAAGGTCATTGGAGTTCTTCACGAAGTGAAACTCCCCCTCTACACCGATGTGAGGGAGGAAGTCGAAGTTAGCATAGGCAGCACCACCGTTATAAGTCCCGCCGTAATCGGAATTCGCGGTTGAGAAACCGCCTCCGATCTTGAGGTCTCCCGCGCGTTCGGCGGTGGCAGCGGACTGCGCATGCAACATATGCGCTGCGCCCAGAAGACCGATGAAGATAATGACCCGTTTTAGCACGTGCACTCCCTAAAAAGTTGAGTCAGCTGCAGCAAGACAACTTGGGTCAGTAGGACAATGGAACATTTACACCGTGGTACGAGGTTAATTAGTGGAAGACCCAGGCCGCGCCGAACGTATAGGTGATCGGGGAAAGGCCGTTGGGAGCAAAGGTGGGCCATTTCTGGAATTCGACGTCGAAGGGCCTGATATTGATATTCCGGGTCACCATATACTCTATCCCGCCGCCCGCCGCGTATTCGAAGTAGCTTGTTGTCGCTATAACGGTGAAGCTGCCTGCCTGAGTGCCGAACCGTCCGACCCCGAAGAGTACCTTGGCATAGGTATTGAGTTTCTTGTGGCGCCAGTTGTAGCGAGGGCCAAACAGATAAGAATCTTCGCTGATGTCGCTCGGCGTGACAATCGCGTAATGGATGTCTCCTTCTATCCCTAAGTTATGCGTGAAGTCGAAGTCTCCGTAGAAGGTCAGACCCTTAAGGTAGAACTGGGCGTAGTCGGGACTGGTGAGCATTCCTCCTATGCCTAGCTGTATCGAGCCGCCACGTGATGCTGTGGGAACAGCCTGCGCGTGCGACAAGGTCGACAGGCCGAGGACGCAGGCGAAACAGCTAATAAGAGAATGCCGCTTCAACAGGGTACCTCCTTGGGGAGAGAAACGTGCGGCGTTTCATTGATGTGAGGCAATCTGGCCTCAGGCAGTTGTAGAGCGTGGCAGCCTCATAAAACTGTCGGCCGACCACGCTCTTTACGTCAATTCTGCGGCGGTGTGGCTGGTGGAGTTGTGGGGGCCGCGGTCGTAGCAGCAGCCGGAGCGTTGTCGGCCGGCGGTGTAGTTGCCGCCGGAGCAGCCGCTGCGGGCGCGGGTGTCGCGTCAGCAGGCAGCTTGTAGTAGCTGAGTTTGAGATAGACCGGTTCGACTTCAAACGGCATCTTGTCGGCAGCCGTCAGCAGCGGTTCGAAGGGCGAGTGCATGACAAAGACCTGATCGGTCCAGGGATCGAAACGCAGGAAGCTGGCAAGCGGCATAGCTGCCTGCTGCTTGAGGTCCTTCATATCGAGCTTAGGCCCCTTGGATTCAATGGCGGCCATCCAGAAGGTCGGATCTTCGTCGCTCTTGACGAGTCCGTCACCGATCATCGGCTCGTTGAGCGCCTTCAGGTTCTTGACGCGCTGCTGCAACTGCTGGAGGTAAAGGCTGAAATACTGCTGGCCGCCTTCGAGTTCCTTCGCGTTCAACAGTTCCAGGGCCTTCTTGGCAGCGGCCGTGTTGTCGGCATCGGTGTGGTGCATGGGGATGCGATTGAAGACCGAGGTCGACGGGAAGAGCAGGCGATCGTTGAAGGCATACTTGGTGTCAAGCCGGTGAGCGAGGATGATGTGAGCAATCTGGAAGGCCAGGATCGCGTTTAGGTTGCCCATCTGCTGCGCACCGTCCTGCGTCACGACGCCGGTGGTATCGAGCAAGCTCTTCGAGACAACAATCGTGTTTCCGATGGCGAGCGACTCCAGAGGTTCGGTCAGTAGCGTACGGCAGCGAATCGGCCTGGAGAGTGTGATGTTGTTATAGGCCAGAATGTTGTTCGCCAACGCCTCCAGCGTCTTGTCAAACTCGCTTGGCGCATCGAGAAGGCCTGCCTGGAAGAGACGCTCGACGATGTTGTCCTCTGCCTGTTGGACCCAGGCGCGCTGAGCACCGAGGGGGCTCACGTCCTGTGCGTCGTTGCTGACGTCGGTCGCGCCGACGACATCAAGGGAGGTGTTCTCGGACTCGGGTGGCGGGACCTTCAGCACATAGCCCCAGATATGGTTAATGGCCTTGAACTTGAGGGTACGGGAGACGCTCTTCGGGTCGCTCTCCTCGACATAGAACGAGGTCGGAAGCCAGAGGTCGGGCTGGACATTGGTACGCCAGCTGTCGAAGTGATAGAACTCCTTCTGGTCCTCCTGAGTGCCGGCGAAGTCGCCGTTAAAGCGGACGACGTTACCGTTGCGCGCCTCAATCCAGATGCGGCCGAAGAAGCGTCCAAATGCCTTCTTGCCTTCAAGGGGCGTTACATCGAAGACGGCGGTGGGGGTGTTACCGAGGAAGTCGTTCCGAACGTAGCCGAAGGTGTAGTGCTGACGGTCGAAGCCCGTGGAATCCATCAGGAGCATTTGCACGAAGCCAGCCTCATGGAAGCTGAGGTGCAGGCTGCCGCCGAGCGTACCGATATAGGAGGCGGAGTGCTTGAAGAACCCCATCTTGCTGCCGCCGCTACCCTGCGAGGTCTCTTTGTTGACCGCGTAGGTCTGGTCACCGATGATCTTGCTGAACTCGACGCGCCCCAGGAAGTGCTCATCGGATTCCGGGACCTGACCCAACACCGGATCGGGCTTCATGTTCTGGATGTAGGTCTCGACGAGCGGGGCCCGATCTTTGACAGTCTTGACGACTATTTTCTCGCGGACGATGGCCTTGTCGATGAGCGCGTTCTGCGCAGCGGTGGGTTTCCGCGAAGTCGAGAGATCGTCATCTTTCTTCTTCTTTCCATGCAGGAGCGCTGCTCCAGCTTGGGCGGGGAGGGTAGCTGCAACGAAGATGGCCAGCGTTAGACCGGCGATAGACTGTTTCCCGAGAATCATGATGTACGGCTCCTACGGCTACCCGAGGGTAAGCCTGAATATGGACTTGATGCTAGTACCTGCTGCGACAACCGGCTAAAAATATTGTTGCTACCCTGCAAGTTGAAATGCAACATTCACGACGCCTTCCCAATCGACCGGATTGCCCGAATCGTCGGTGGCAGGTTTAAATCGAGTGGCCTCAATGGCATGGACGGCAGAATCGCCGAGACCGTGGCCGAGATCGCTGATGACGCCCAATACCTGGACGGCCCCGGTGGAAGAGACCCGAATCCGGACAGTGACGTTGCCTTCAATACGAAGCTGCTTGGCCTCCGCGGTGTATTCTGGCTTGGGTTTAAAGAGGACCTTAGGTCCGCTCTTCGCAGTCGCCATCGTAGGTCCTGCCGGCTTCGGCATCGGTGGTGGGGTGTTCTGGCCCAGGCTCACAACTTTGCTTGTGGAGTTCAGCGGACCGGTGCCTCCAGTGACTCCGTGCGGAATGCCGGCGACGGCTACTGGGCCGCTGGCTTTCATGTTTTGTCCGGTAGGTGAGCCGGAACCAAGACTGACAACAGTCGACTGAGCTCCAGCACCGTTATTGGATGCCGGCATACCCGACATTCCCTTGTTGCCAAGGTTGATGGCAGTGGCGGACGGCTTGTTGGATACTGCGATGGGGTTCGTCGTCGAACCAAGTGCGACGGCGGTTGGGTGTGGAGAATTGTTAGGTACCGAGGCCGGCATCGCCTGCGCGAGACTCACGACCTTCGGTGCCGGAGGGGGCTGGACCAGCTTCGGTGGCGCGGGAGTAATCACGGGCACCGGCTGAGTCATCTTGACCTCTGGCATCTTCGGAGGGTCCGGCAGCTTTACTTCGGGCAACTTAATTTTGGGCGGCTCAATCTTCGCCACGGGTGGAGGCGGCGGCAATTTGATCTTGATCTTGGGCGGCGGCGGCTCCTCTGCCTTCTTGATCGGAATCGGCTCGGTCAGTTCGGTGAGTTTGTGGCGGTTGTCGATCGTTTTCTTCGCAGCGGCGCCGATGACGACCGCACAGAAGGCGAGCAGGACATTCAGCGCGATCGACGTAAAGAGCGAGGACTTGCTCTGGTTGCCGTCGTTGAGTACGCCGAAGTGTGCGAACTGCATACTCTGTGGTTTTGGATCGTCACTGATGAGCGGCTTTGCCTTTGCCATAAAAAATCCTTGAGGGCCTCTATGCTAGAGGCGGGATAAAAAAGCTGCTGACAACCTGCCAAGACGGGTACGGGAAGGACCAACTCCAACTTCATCTCTGGATGGCCGAAATCTGTTCGGACCTTGCCTGCTTAATTCAGTACAACTAGTACGACCGCAAAGACATGGCCGAAGTTGCTCTGGCTTGTATAAACAGACGCAAGCCGTGAAGGAAAAGGTTGTAGCAGGCTCCGTGCATCGGGGAGTTGGTTCTGTTCATGTTGCCGGTGCTCTGCTCTTCACTTACTGCAAGTATATTGCCGTATGCGTAAGTGATTGACACTGGTACTTTTGTGGTATCCAAGTAGCAACGGAAAAGAGGAAACAGATGAAGATTCTGGTAACAGGCGGAGCGGGCTATATCGGTGGTACGCTCACGCGACTTTTGCTGGCCAAAGGGCATGGCGTGACGGTTTACGACAACCTTTGCCACAGCAAGCGGTTAGCAATTGCCCCGAACGCAGATTTTGTCGACGGAGATGTTGGAGATCGTGCTCTGCTGGAGAGGACACTCAGCCGGGAGCGCTTCGATGGAGTGATGCATTTTGCGGCCCTGATCGAGGCCGGCGAGAGCATGAAGCATCCGGAGGTTTATTTCAGGAATAACACGGCAGCGTCACTGACTCTGCTCGAAGCAATGCTGGCGACCGGACATGACCGGCTGGTCTTCAGCTCGACCGCCGCCTGCTATGGCGAGCCCGAGTCCACGCCGATCCTTGAAGACGCAAAGCTGCGGCCCACCAATCCCTACGGCGAAAGCAAGCTGCTGGTCGAACAGATGCTCCGGTGGATGAACCTTAGCCACGGGCTCAAATACGCGAGCCTGCGCTACTTCAACGTTGCAGGCGCGATCGAAGGCTACGGCGAGGCGCATGAGCCGGAGTCGCACCTGGTTCCATTGATTCTCGATGTGGCGCTGGGACGGCGGGCGAACATCAAGGTCTTCGGGCGGGACTATCCGACCAGGGACGGCACCTGTGTCCGGGACTACATCCATGTGCGCGATCTTGCCGAGGCGCACCTGTTGGCGCTGGGCGCGTTGAGCGAGGCGAGGAGCAGGCTGATCTATAACATCGGCAATGGCCAGGGATTCACCGTGCTCGAGGTGATCGAGTCGGTGCGCCGTGTGACGGGAAGGCCTATCGTTATTGAGGAATGTGAGCGAAGGCCGGGAGACCCGGCGGTGCTGGTGGCGAGTTCGGAGAAGATCAAGGCCGAGCTCGGATGGAAGCCGAAGTTCGCTGAGTTGGACCAGATCATCGCCAGCGCGTGGGAGTGGCACCAGCAGCGGTATGCACAGGATATATAGAAGGAGACCGTTTTGATCGAGAGCATGTTTCACCTACCGCTGCCGGTGCTGGAGAAGATTCTGCGTCCGGTGATCGTCTATCTGTTCCTCGTCGGCTTCCTGCGGCTGTTTGGAAAGCGTGAGCTGGCGCAGCTGAATCCATTCGACCTCGTGGTGTTGTTAAGTCTGTCGAACACCGTGCAAAACGCGATGATCGGCGACGATAACTCCGTGTCGGGCGGTGTGATCGGCGCGTTTTCGCTGCTGGCGATCAACTGGCTGCTGACCCGGCTATTGTTCCGCGCTCCGAGGCTGAACAGCATCTTTGAGTTGCCTCCGACCATACTGATCCGGCACGGGGTAGTCGACTGGAATGCGACGAAGAAGGAGGCGCTGACGGAGCTGGAGCTGCGGTCTGTCCTGCATAAGCAGGGCTTCGACAGGTACGAAGAGGTGGAGAAGTGCGTGCTCGAGCCGAATGGGAACTTCTATATGGAAGGCATTAAGTCGATGAGCGACGATGCGCAGCGGGCCGAGCTGATGAATGCGATCCAGGTGCTGACTCGCGAGGTCAGGGACATGCGCGCCGAACTTGCCACCCGGTAAACTGTTGGCAACTTTGGTTCTTTCGTTGAGGGGACGGTGGGCGTGTCGTTCTTTCTAGTCCTGGCGTGATTTTGCCAGGGCCCTTGCGTAGCGTTCTGGCGGCGTGGGCAGCTGCGAGTCGCGGACGGCCGCGCGGTAGCCCCCCATATAGATGGAGTACATGACGGCCAGCGCGCAACCGACGCCAAAGCCGAAGCCGAAGAAGAAACCAATGATGCCTGGCCAGTAGGAGCTCACGATAAGTGGAGTCTACAGCGGGCCGCCATGTACAGTTAAATTACACAGTTCAAACGACAACCGGAGAAAGCAATGCGTAATTGGCAGTGGATTGCGGCGTGTGGCATGACTGCGGCAGCGGTCGCAGGGTTAACATCGACGGCAATAGCACAGGAGGTCCCCGCGCTGGTGGACAAACAGCTTCCCAGCCTGCTGGCGACCTACAAGGGCATTCATACGGCCCCTGAGCTGTCGCACCACGAGGAGCAGACGTCGGCGCTGTTTGCAGAGGAGCTGCGTAAGGCCGGATACACGGTGACCGAGCGCGTTGGCAAGTACCCAGACGGCTCGCAGGCCTATGGCGTGGTGGGAATCCTGAAGAACGGCGCTGGGCCGACGCTGCTGGTTCGGACGGATCTCGACGCCCTGCCCGTAACCGAAGACACAGGCCTGCAGTATGCCAGCAAAGTGCGGTCCAAGAACCCCGCCGGACAGGACGTTGGCGTGATGCACGCCTGCGGGCACGATATTCACATCACGACGATGATCGGTGTGGCGCGCAATATGGCCGCCTTGAAGAGTCAGTGGCATGGGACCCTGATGCTGATCGGGCAGCCGAGCGAAGAGACCATCGACGGCGCAAAGGCCATGCTGGCCGACCATCTGTATGAGCGCTTCGGCAGGCCTGACCTTGCTATTGCGCTCCACGATGCGAACTTTGCGGCGGGCAAGGTGTCAGTCGTGTCCGGACCGGCACTGGCGAGCTCGACCTCGATCGACGTAGTCATGCGCGGTATCGGTAGCCACGGAGCGGCGCCAGAGGCGGGCAAAGATCCCGTCGTGATGGCTGGCGAGTTCATCGTGGAGCTCCAGACGGTCGTGAGCCGGTCGGTCCCTCCCGCTGACCCAGCCGTCGTCACAGTAGGCCATATTCTCGGGGGCACGAAGCGCAACATCATTCCCGATGAGGTGAAGATGGAGTTGACAACGCGCTGCTACAGCGAGGAGGTGCGGCAGACGATCATCGAGGGCGTGAAACGGACCGCAAAAGGAGTTGCAATCGCGGCGGGTGTTCCTGCGGACAGGATGCCGATCGTGACCGTGCTGGACGATGAGTCGACCCCGGCGACATACAACGATCCGGCGCTCGCCGCGAGGCTACAGAAGATCTTCGTGGAGAAGCTGGGGGCCGAGAACGTGATCGAAAGGAAGGCCATCATGGGCAGCGAGGACTTCGGCATCTTCAGCCTCGATCATAAGATTCCGGC
>Ga0210388_10003731_pt1 | contig 11894 bp, 8 predicted proteins | sample IncBWC19OmetaG_FD_155485 | JGI IMG/M metagenome (GOLD analysis project Ga0210388, IMG submission 155485) | Forest soil microbial communities from Barre Woods Harvard Forest LTER site, Petersham, Massachusetts, United States - Inc-BW-C-19-O ... | reverse complement strand
GGTCACTGGAGAAGAACAATGCAAATCGAACAGCGTCGTGCACCGATGCGATGGATAACCAGGCCGGGTTGGCGGATCCGCTTGATGTGTGCGGCGGGGGCAGCCGGCATCATGTGTGCTGCCGCCGGCGCGCAATCCCTGTTCGACAGCGGGCCTGTTGGATTCACCGAGCTACAGGCCACGCGCGGCGCTGTTGCCTATCGAGAAAGCTGCGCGGCCTGTCACGGCCCCAATCTCAACGACGGTCAGTTCGCTTCGGCATTGAAAGGCGCTGCTTTCAAGGCGCACTGGCACGATCAGTCGCCGGACGCCCTGTGGTCGCTGATCATGAAGCGGATGCCGCCGGCGAGTCCAGGCACCTTGAGCAGCAGGACCTATGCCGACATCGAAGCCTATATGCTGCAGGAAAACGGCGAAAGGGCGGGAACGACAGAGCTTGCAGCGTCGAGCGCGCCCATCAGCGGCGCGCCGGCGGAGTCCTTGGCCGCGTCCGAGCACGATTCGAGCCCGCGCGTCGGTGCCGCCCTCGTCGATAACCAGGACGAGAAATTCCGTGCCGCCATCGCCGCGCGACAGATCCTCTTAAGCAAGGTCACGCCGGCCTCCGACGCGATGCTGCGAGACCCTGCTGCCGGCGATTGGCTGATGTGGCGCGGCAGCTATGCCACGCTCGGTTACAGTCGGCTCGATCAGATCAATACAAAGACCGTGCGCAATCTCGGTGTCGCGTGGACCCTGGCGCTACCGCCCAGTGCCAACGAGGCCGCACCGCTGATCCACGACGGCGTGCTGTTCATTGAAGGCGCCGATACGGTGGAAGCGATCGACGCCGCGGAGGGCAGTATTCTCTGGCAATACGTCCGTTCGCTGCCGGACGCGCTTCACAACGGCCGCGACGCCCGAATGAGGGGCATGGCGATCTATGAGGACAAACTCTATGCCCCCACCGCCGACGGGCACATCGTCGCGCTGGATGTGAAGACCGGCAATCTTCGCTGGGATCATGCGGTCGTCAGTCCCGAGCAGGGTGTGCACCCTGGGCAGTTCGACGGCGCCTACTTCCACATTTCCGGCGGACCGCTGCTCGTTCACGGCAGGGTGATCGTCGGCGTGAGTCTCGGCATCGATACCGGCGGCGGCGACTTCATCGTCGGCCTGGACGCGCACAGCGGCGTCGAGAAGTGGCGCTTCAACACCATTGCACGTCCGGGGCAGCCCGGCGGCGACAGCTGGAACGGGGCTCCCGTCAATGAGCGCTACGGTTCCGGAGTATGGTCGATCGGCAGCTATGATCCGGATTCGAATCTGGTCTATTTCGGGACCGGCAATACTTACGACGTCGGGACGCTGCTAATGCCGCGGGCCGGCAAACCTTTATCGAACAACGATGCGCTGTACACGGATTCGACGGTGGCGCTCGATGCCGATACTGGCAAGCTGAGCTGGTTCTACCAGCACATGAACCGCGACGTTTGGGATCTTGACTGGGCATTCGAGCAGTCGCTGATCACGCTGCCTGTCAACGGCAAGCCCACCAAACTGCTGGTCACCGGCGGCAAGAGCGCGATCTTCGACGCGGTCAACCGCAGCGACGGCAAGTATGAGTTCTCCAAAGATCTGGGCCTGCAAAATCTTGTTGCAAGCATCGATCCCAAGTCCGGCAAGAAGAACATAAAACCGGCGCTCGAGCCGCCGGCGGGCAGAACCGATCTCGTCTGCCCTGGCGCGACGGGCGCGCGGAACTGGCCGGCGACCGCGATTGATCCGACTTCCAACACTCTTTATGTGCCGCTGCTGGATAACAACTGCATGGATTACGGCTGGAACGAACGCGACGCCGCCAAGATCGCGGCCGGTGGTCTGGATGTACGCCTCGGGGCTCGTCCGAAACCCGGCAACGATGGCAATTTCGGCCGCATCGAGGCCATCGACCTCAAGACCAAACAAGTTGTCTGGTCGAAGCGCCAGCGCGCTCCCATTGCCAGCTCGCTGCTGGCATCGGCCGGCGGCCTGGTATTCAGCGGGGCGCGCGACCGTCGCTTCCGCGCGTATGACGCAGCGACCGGCGCGCTGTTATGGCAGAGCGGGCTCAATGCCAGCCCAAGTTCCTCACCGGCAACCTACGCGGTTGACGGCGTGCAATATGTGGTCGTGATCGCCGGCGGCGGCGGCGCCTTCGATGCCGGCAGCCGGAGCCTGACGCCTGAAATAATCGATCCCGCGGCGGGCACGACCGTGTGGGTATTCAAGCTCATTGATCCCAACGGGGCGGCAAAGCCGCGATAGGTGTATGGTTTCGACACATGCACCTGCATCCCACAGGTCAATTTGACAATCGCGCGGCCGCATATCGCCATATTGAAGCCCGGCCGCTTGCGGCCGCCATGGGTGCGGAGATCGTCGGCGTTCGGATTGCCGCGATGAGCGGCGAGCAATTCACGGAAGTTCGCGACGCGCTGTTCCGCCACAAGATGATTTATCTTCGCGGCCAGGGCGAGCTGGCGCATGCCGACCACGAGGCGTTCAGCCTGCGCTTCGGTCCGTTCGCCGAGGACGCCTATACGCAGGGCGTGCCCGGCCACCGCAACGTCCACCCGCTGATCAAGGAGGCTGATGACCGGTCGGACATGGTGTTCGGCTCGGGCTGGCATACGGATTCGCCATTCCTACCCGAGCCCCCGGCGATCACCATCCTGCGCTCCGTAGAGGTCCCGCCGTTTGGCGGCGACACCACGTTCGCCAATGCCGGCCTCGCCTACCGGACGCTCAGCGAGACCTACCAGAAAATCATCGCGGGCCTGCGCACGCATTTTTCCCTGCGTGACGTCCTGAAGTCCGCCCACGCCGCGGTCGAGGTAGGCGACAGCCCGATCGGCCGGCTCGCCGCCACGCGCGATGCGCCGGCGCTCTCCGAGGATCTTCAGCGCAAGGTCCGTGGCAGCACGCATCCGATGGTGCGCACACACCCGGTGACCGGCGAGAAGTCCCTGTACCTCGATCCGTCATATGGTATCGGCATCGAAGGGCTGTCGCGTGAGGAAAGTGCGCCCATTCTGCAGTACCTCGCCGAACACCTTACTCAGCACGCCTTCTGCTGCCGGCTGCGCTGGGAAACAAACATGGTGGTTGCGTGGGACAACCGGCTTTGCGTCCACCAGGCTTACAACGACTATCAAGGCCATCGCCGCGAGATGTACCGCACGACCGTGAGCGGCGAGAAGCCGGTGTGAAGCGCCCGCGCCGTCTCGTAGCCACAACGCACACAAAACATTCATGGTGAACTCGAGCGCATTGATCGTCGACGAACTCTCGCAGCTCGTCGATAGCGACATCGTCGTGGCACCGACCGCCGAGAACCTCGTCCGGCACACGCGCGACTACAACGTCGAAGCCAGCCTGGCCGTCGGCATCCTCGCGCTGACGTTCCCGCGAAACACCGAGCAGGTGTCGAAGATTCTGCGCTACTGCAACGAGCACCGGATCGGCGTCCAGCCGCAGGGCGGGATGACGGGACTGTCGGGCGGTGGCGTACCGGTCGGACCTTGCGTGGTCATCGGGCTCGAGCGCATGCGCGCGATCCGCGAGATCGACCCCGCAGCGGGTTCGATCACGGTCGAGGCCGGAGTCGTCATGGAAGCGGTGCAGAAGGCGGCGGACGCGGCGAACCTGTTCTATCCTCTCGATCTGGGTGGCCGCGGCTCCTGCCAGACCGGCGGCAACATTGCCACCAACGCCGGCGGCAACCGCGTGCTGCGCTTTGGCATGGTTCGCGACCTCGTGCTCGGCGTCGAGGCCGTACTTGCCGATGGCACTGTCATCGACGGGCTGCGCAAGATGATCAAGAACAACGCAGGATACGATCTGCGGCAGTTGTTCATCGGCAGCGAGGGCACGCTCGGGATCATCACCGCGGCGGTGCTGCGATTGTTCCCGAAGCCGCGCAGCCAGTGCACGGCCCTATGCGCAGTGAGCGATTACGCCGGCGTGCTCGCGTTGCTCGAGCGTGCGCGCACCGGATTCGCTTCGCAGCTCACCGCGTTCGAAGTCATGTGGCCGGACTTCTACGTAGTCGCAACCCGCGGGCTGGGACGCAAGCCGCCACTGGCGGAAAACAGCGGCCTTTTCGTGCTGATTGAAACGATGGGACCCGACCAGGACGCCGACCCGAGGCGGTTCGAGTCGGTCATTGCGCAGGCGCTCGAGAGCGGCATCGTTCAGGACGCCGTCGTGGCGCAGTCGCAGCGTGAGGCTCTCGACCTGTGGGCGGTGCGCGACTCGCCGGCGGAATGGCGACGCGCAGGTCACTGGCCGCAGCTGAGCTTCGATATCAGCGTGTCGACCGGCGAAATCGGCGACCTGGTGGACAGAATACGTGCGGTGATGGCGGCTCGGTGGCCGGATCTGGCCACGATCTATTTCGGACATGTGGCCGACGGCAATCTTCACCTGTCGGTACGCATGCCCGACGAGGCCGGATTGACCGAGCGCATCGAGGCGGCGGTGTACGGCGCCTTGCCCAAGCATCGCGGTTCGATCTCCGCGGAACACGGCATCGGGTCGTTAAAGAAGGACTTCCTGCTCCTGTCACGCAGCAAAGAGGAAGTCGCGCTGATGCGCACGCTCAAGCGCGCGATGGATCCCAACGGGATCCTGAACCCGGGCAAGATTTTCTAGCGACCCGCGGGGCCGCCTTGCGACGGTGGAGTTACGAACCGGCGTAAAGCTGAAAGACTGCCCAATAAAGCGGCTTGCGATATACGGACGATGAGTGAATCAGCGAAAGCTTCGCCGTGCGCAGCGCCGCGGCGGGTGTTGCGCCCATGGAAAGTTCACCGTAGAGCCGGTCCATCAACAGCGGCGTAGCGGCATCGTCGGCTTGCCACAGCGCACCGATCACGTTGTGAGATCCGGCACGCAGAAAAGCCCAGGCTAGTCCCACGAGTCCCTCGCCGGCATAGGTGCGAAGGCCCGAGCCATAGCAGGCGGAGATGGTCACCAATCGCGCATGCAGCGGGTGGCGCAGGATCTCTCGCGCGTAAAGCTTGAAGTCGTCGGGATTCGATTGCGTCGGCGATAACACGACGGCCGAATCGAGCGGACTCAAGCGACTGGCCGTGCCGTGCGCGACGAAGTGGATGTATTGGAATTGTTCCGGACCGCTCGTTGTATATGCTGCGGGCACTGCGCGAGCCTGCGTGAGCACGGTCTGCCCTGCCGCGGGGAAGTGCCGCTGAATGCGTTCGATCTCGGCCGGCGCATTGGGCAGTGCCTCGAATTCGGTTCCCGCCGCGGCGGGATCGCCGATCAGCAGAAGGTTCCGGGCCGCATCCGCAGAATTGGTGTTCAACCGCGATAATATCCGGATCGAGCTCGTAGCGGTCACGGTGACATCTTCGATCCAGTATTTGAAGCCTGCGGCGGTCGGTTTGAGCAGCGTCTCGAAATTCAACGCGTTCAGAACCCCGTCGGAAATGACGAAGATCTTGGAGTCGTTGGGGATCATCGCAGCGGCCGGCTTGATCAGGACCTCATACAAGGCTATCGCGGCTGGGTTCGCCGTCTGCAGCGGATCGCTCGATTTTTGAATGATTCGTTGATACTCATCGACCAGCGACTGAATTTCCTTCCTCGTTGGCAGAGCGAACAGGCGCGTTTCCCCGGCGCTAATCACCCATAGGTAGGATTTCTTCGCTCCCAGCGAGTAGAACAAGATGCGCGCATTGAGCTTGCGCGCAACAGCCTGTGCGTCGACGACGTCCTTGCCGCGCGTATCGGACCGGTCGCTCACGACGCCCAGCCCCTCCTCGAGCGTTCGCGCGCGGCTATGGTCCAAGAGTTGCAAAGCCTCGATCGGCCTGCGAGCGTCGATCAGAAAATCCGCATAGTCCCGGTAAGCAGCATCGCCATAGGCGAAGGCCGACAGCCGTAGCGCCTCATTCTGAACGGTCGAACGCTTGGCCTCGAACGTCTGAATCGACCGGCGATACCAAAGCTCGGCTTGCCGCGGCTCGTGTCTGGCGGAATACCAATCCGCCATCGCATTTTCGATATCCGTTCGCAGATCGAGGTCGATCGCCAACTGCCGAGCCTCGGTCAACAAGCGCTCCGCCACTGGATCGGTGAGTTGGCGCGAAGCCAATAACCCCTGCAAAAACTTGGCATAGGCGACCACGTCGGTGTCTTTGGAATTGCGGGTTGCGAGCAGGGCCCTGTCGCTATAGGTTTTCGCCGCATCGTATTGACCCTGCTCGTAGAGCAATAGCGCCAAATTCGTTTCGATGTTCGCAATTTGATCGAGGTCAGCCGGGGGAGACAGGGTCAACGCGGATTGCAGCGCCTCGTCGTCATATCTCCTGGCTTCTTCTAGATTGCCGAGCTTGTATTCGGCCAACCCGGCATCCTGCAGCCACAGCACCCGCGAGCCGACCATCCCGATTTCCTTCGCCACGCGTTCCGCTGCTTGGAAATTGCTCAGCGCATTTTCGAAATCTCCCAAGTTATAGTACGCCCACCCCATATTTCCCAGAGCTAATCGGATCTGCGTTCGGGCTTGAATGGAGCCGGCCAGCGTAGCGGCCTCCTGCGATAAGACCAGGGCTTGATCGTAGTGTCCGCTCTGCAGGCTCACGTAGCCGAGGTCTACGAGGTCAGTGAGTTCCAACCAGCGATCGCCGTGCTCACGCGCGACGGTCAGGCTGCTGTGGAAGTCCTCGAGAGCCTTGCCCCTGTTGCCGGAATCACGCTGAACGAGAGCTTCAGCCCGAAGCACGTCACCGATCAGCACCGAATGTGTTGATTCGGCGATACGGCGCGCCTCGCGCAACTCCTGATCCGACTCCTGCAGGCGGTTAAGATAGTGGTGAGCCCGACTGCAGAGCAGATTCCGCTTGATCGCAAAATCGCCATCCGAGGGAAATGAGACGCCGTCCCCGAGCAGCGCAATCACATCCGCCCAGCGACTCTGCTTGCTCAGAATATCGGCCTCGAGCAGTCGGAATTTCAACTCCCAGACCAGGTCGGTCGGAGCGCCTCTGGCCGAGAGCACTTTAAGCGCGTGTTCCGCTTTCTCCCAAGCGGCGTCCAGGCTGCCGTGCACAAAGTCGCCGTAGACGCTTTGAAACTCTACAGCCGGGTCCGGGATCGCGGATCCGTGGCACCCTGACAAGACCGCGGCCGAGAGCCCGGTTGCCAGCAGTACCGTCAGTACTATGTAGTATTCCCTTCGCCGCCACCGCCGACCGCATTGACGCCGATTTGCCCTTTGACCGGACAACCCAGCTCCGCGCGTATCGCGACCAGTTGAATCGAATTGCGGGACACTATCAGTTCTCCGAAAATGAACCGACCGAATCCGGGAATCTCCACGATGTGGCCGCAGCCCTCGTTCGGCCCCACGCCTTCGAAGCCATCCACTACAGAACATAGAACCGTGCCGTCATCCCGTGGCCGTTCGGAGGTCATCCATTCATGTCTCGTCTTTGCCCACTGCTGGGCACCGGGCGAACCGCTCTGGAAACCATTGATCACCCTCGCCGCTTGGTCCCGTCCTGTCTGCCGAATATCCTGATACGTGAGCGTCAACCCCTGGCTACTGGTGCCGCTGCCCGGCTGATGCAGACGCGGAGTCAGCTTCGCGCGACCTTCGCGACCGGCGATCCGCAGGCCCTCGAAGCAAGTGCCTGCCAGGGAAAACTTCAGCGGCTCATTGTCTTTTGGAATCGAGATAGACACCTGCGCCACGATGCGCTCGGCCGTCAGCACCTCAAGGATGTTCAGGCCCTCAATGGTCGCCGCGACCTGAATTGAAATCGAACCATCCGCAGCGTGTTCCCTGCCTGACACGCGCGTAAATGCCGCGGAACAGGAGACTATCTCATCCAGATTAAACGCCTCCGACCGCGCCGTGGCAAATCCACCCACGGCCGGCAAAGACACCGGCGCCAGCGCGGGGATGATTTTTTCAAACGGCTCGTCCAGGAACCCGCCCAAGGCGTTCGCATCGGCACGAAAGGAATAGAATCTTTTTTGCTTGTTGGATTGCATGGCCGGCCTCGCAGTGAATTGAGAGTTTTGGTATTGAGTTATTTGGAACTGTTCAACGTGAATCGATAATTCGCCAGATCGGCAGGATGCTCACCGGCATTCGCAAGGCCCTGGACGAGCAACCGATAGTTCCCCGGTCGCAAAACCCCTGAGGGAAGACGAATGGCCACCGTGTCCTTGGCCTGGTCGGCCGACACCGGCAAACTCCAGACGACGGCGCCGGAGGGCGCGAGCAATACGCAGGCGTAACCCGAGAATCGTTCCGCCGTTGGAATATCGAGGGATAGCAACAGAGGTTGGCCCTGGGCGATTGCCACGGTCGGTACCGCCCCACCGCGGCTGTTGCCGCCAATCAAGGAGAGCGAGGTCAGAATTTCCGGGTTCTTGAGCTGCGCGCTTGCGCCGGCGAACCGCGGTAGGATCACGATATTCTGGTAGGCCACCACCAGCACCAACAGGGCAAACGCGGGCGCGGCGACCGCCGGCCTCCACAGAAACTCGAACCAGGGCTTGTTCGCGGCCCAGGGCTTCTTCGCCGCTGCGCGCGCCGGACGGGTGGTACGCGAACGCCGCAGTTCCAACTTCGCCCCATCCAGGAAGGCTGCGGTCGCGCGCAAATCCGCAGCACATTCCTGGCACTCGAAGAAATGCGTTTCGAATTCGTCGCGTTCCGGCTGCGGCATCTCATTCAAGAGATATTGTTCAGCGGCTCCGCGCCGCAGCGCGTCTTGATGATCCATGGGAATCCTGACCTCCTCCTTAAGTACCCTTCAAATACCAAGCCTTGAATGATTGCTTGGCGCGATGCACCAGGACTCGCAAATAATCGCGCGACAACCCCAGCTCGGCGCACACCTCATCCTTGTCCCGCTCCTCCAGCAACACGGCTTGCAGCAGGTGGCGGTCGCGCTCGGACAACTCGCCCAGGATTCTGCGAACAATCTGTTCAGTCTCATCGACCGCGAGTAGTCCCGAGATACTGATTCGTTCGTCGACGAGTGCCTCCTCGGACTCGTCGTCGAGCCTCGAATCCGTGCTGCGATGTGAGCGATAGTGTTCCAGCAGCACGTAGTTGCACACGGAATTGACGAGCGCCCCGAGTCGCTCGGGTTGCCTGATCCCGTCCTTCGCGCGGACCAGCGCCAATACCCGGACAAAGGTTTCCTGCGTGACATCTTCGATCGCTTCTTTGGAACTCAAGCGCGCACGCAATTTGAGCTGGATGAGTTCGCCGAAGTAGGCCGCGAAATGTCGTTCGGTGCCCGCATCGCCGCGCTGCAATCGTTCGAGGTACGGCGCGTCGAATGCCGTAAATTGCATTCGGGCTCCCTCCCGGAACGCTGCTGGATTTCCCGATTGTACCGACGTTCTGGTGACAATAGGACGCCCATGCCGGCGGCGCGCCAACCGGCCCCCGGCCGCCTCGCCGATCATGCGTATTCCAGGGCTCCAATCCGGTGCATGGTCTCGATCGCCTCGATCGGGCAGCCGTTGCGCACCAAGGTGTTGGCTGAGGCAGGGCGGGTTAGCAGTGTCCATATGTGGTGCTCGATCGGTGAGGCTAGGCGGCACAGGGGCTGCAATCCGGGGGCGACCAGGAGCGGCCTTGCACTGTGCGAGAGGGCCGGTGGCGGCTCGCGCTGCAACACCTTGCTCAAGATCAGATCGCATCCGCCCGGGAACAGCACCAGACCGGCATGGCGGCCCTGGCGGAGATGGCGCTGCGGGTCGAGAAACGCGGGATCCGGCATCTCGAAGGCACTCGCTCGATGGGTCGCGCGCAGTGTGAGCTGCTCGACGCGGCACAGGGCCAACTCTGGGGACGGGTCCGGGAGCTGCTCCGCGATGAAATCGAGCAGTGAATCCGCCACAGTCGCGAAGAACGACGCGGTTCCGCCGCCGGATTCCAGGTAGGCACACAGCAAGCGGCGTCGAATGTCGCCCTGGAGGGTCGAAAGGGCCAGCAATCCGGCATTGACCGGGCGCCGCGCGCCCCACGATCGTTCCACCGCCGCGCTGAACTGAACTCCGGCGCTGCGCGACGAGGCCTCGAGGCCGGCACGCTCCGCGCGGATCCAGGATTTGGCCAGTTGCTGATTTTCATTGATCACCGACCATGGTGACGGCAGACAGAGAATCGTTACACGCACTGTCGTTGTAACGCCTCGACCTCCCCCGACACTACTCAAAGCCGGACGACAAGGATCAGACGCCACTCGAGGAATCGCGGTCGTCGCGGACAACCCAGCCTCTAACCGCACTTGAAAGGACACCCAACCATGCGCAAAGCACTATCCATGACGAGCGACAAGATCGCTCATTCACCCACCATAGGCCGCATTCCAAAAGCCGCTCCACCTCCGCCGGTCATAGCTCCCGCGGCTGTTTGCGATACCAGCGGCTCGTGCGGAGTAGTCGGCGGCCATCGAGAATTCCTGCCTCGCGGCGCCGTCCGCAAAGCCAGAACGCCGGAGCAACTGCAGGCCGCCATTGCCGGTCTCGATTACCCGGCCACTCAGGTCGGGACCGTTGGCAACATGACCCTGTTCTATGACCCCAGTCTCGGGGCTCAAGGGCTGGCCCTGGCGCAGCAGTTCTTGAATGTCGCCAATCGCCCCTACCAAGACATGGTCAGTTTCTTCGGAATTCCCGGCGGCAAGGTGCAGGTCGTGATTGCGCCTCTCTCGGGCAACAACGATGGCTCGGGCGGTGCATATCACTATGGATGCGATTTCGTTTCGGGCGGCACGCTGTACCTCGACGCGACGTTTGCCAGCGCGACGATCAACCCGCTGGACTTGGAGGTCGCGCTGTACGTTGCGGAATTGAGCGAGTGTTTCATGGGGGCGCAGGGCAAGGGTTGGGGCTGTGGCTACAGCAACGGCGAGGGTCTCTCGCGCTTCCTGGCGGAAGAGGAAACTCCATGGGGCACTCTGGCGGGATTTCAGACTGCGGCCGCTTGGGTAGCCGCCGGCTATCCCGACTGGGTGACGCACACGGAGTTGACCGATCGGGACTCTGTGTCAACCGGCTGTGCCATCCTTTACATCTACTGGATGCGTTCGCGCGGCTACTCCATCGCTCAGATCACCCAGGCCGCCGGCGCCACCCTGCAGGCCAACTATCAGACTCTCACCGGCGCCAGCTCCGCGTACGCGGATTTGGTGGCGGCGGCGAAGGCGGTCGCGGTGACATCCGACAATCCCTTCGGACGCTGGCTGGAAAAGATCTCCTGCGTCGTGGACAACTCCGACGGACGATTGGAGGTGTTCGGTGTGGGCGGAAACCGGGCGGTCTGGCATAACTGGCAGGAAAAACCCCACTCGGGTCCTTGGTCTGGTTGGGCTTCATTGGGAGGCGTCGTCACGAGTGATCCGGTCACGGTCGACAACTCCGATGGGCGCCTGGAATTGTTCGCCCGCGGCACCGACAACGCGCTGTGGCACAACTGGCAAACCGCGCCGCATGCCGGACCGTGGTCCGGATGGGCGTCCCTCGGCGGCATCATCACCAGCGATCCCACCGTGGTCTGCAATTCCGACGGACGGCTGGAAGCCTTCGCCCGCGGAACCGATGGAGCACTGTGGCACATCTGGCAAACCGCGCCGCACGCCGGACCGTGGTCCGGATGGGCGTCCCTGGGCGGTGTCATCACCACCGACCCCGCTGCAGTGGTCAACTCGGACGGCCGGATCGAGGTGTTCGCGCGCGGCACCGACAACGCGCTGTGGCACATCTGGCAGACGGCGCCGCACGCCGGTCCGTGGTCGGGCTGGTTTTCCCTCGGGGGAGCCATCGAGAGCGACCCCACGGTGTTCGACAATTCCGATGGGCGCCTGGAAGTCTTCGCG
>Ga0210388_10003729_pt1 | contig 11894 bp, 6 predicted proteins | sample IncBWC19OmetaG_FD_155485 | JGI IMG/M metagenome (GOLD analysis project Ga0210388, IMG submission 155485) | Forest soil microbial communities from Barre Woods Harvard Forest LTER site, Petersham, Massachusetts, United States - Inc-BW-C-19-O ... | reverse complement strand
CACCGACTCCCTCACGGTCGCGGCTCAGAGTCGGCGGCTGGCGTTCACAGCCACTTACTGGACCGCGACGGTGAGGGAGTGGGTGCTCCAAAGATTTTCCAGCAGCCTCTGACAATCGGCGCAAACAGCGCGGGTTAGCAACCCGCGCGCAGGATGCCATCCTGCCCCACAACGAAACTGACGCACTACGGAGCTGCCTCACTCGTGGATCAGTATACTAAGCCGACGGCTGTTCCATCTGCACTACTTCGATGGCATTCACTTCGGCGTAATTATGCACGGGGACGAATTCCAGCACAATCATTCCCTGAGCATTTGGTTCCAGATTTTCAAAAACCTTCACCAGTGGCTTGTTGGGTCCCCCGGCCTCATTTGCGACATCGAAATTCCGCAGCAGGGCCACGCCATTGGCGAACACGTTAAAGATCCTCGGGCCAGCGGCGTTGTTCCGCGCCCAGGGGAGCTTGGTGCCGAAGTAGGTTTCGGCGAAGTGGAGCCGCACCCGGTATTTGCCGTCAGCGACGGGAATGTGATAAGCGAAATTGCCATACCGCTCTCCCTGGTACAGCATGCGTTCCGGCTCATTGGCGAACGTGGTGCGGTCTACCTGCGTGCCGCCTACCGCGTACTGGTCAGCCTGCCACAGTGCGCCCTCCGCATCCACTACATTGCTTCTTTGGGCCACAATACGGATTGGCCGCACGTGCCCGGGGCTGGTTGGCAAAAGTTCTAACGCGCTCAGGAAGGCTGGAGCGTCGTTCATTGGCTGAAACGCCAGATGCAGCTTGCCATCCTCAGCCGGCGAAACATCACGAAACACCCGGGTGTGAAGCCGATTGGGAGCGCCAGCTTCCGAAAGAGCGTCAAATAACTCCAGCAGCGGTTTGCCGTTCAGGTTAACCCGGAACGTCCTCGCGTTTACCGGGCCTCCGCCGGGGTTGCCTTCTCCAAACTGCGTCTCGATGAAATAGAGCCGCAATTCGTACGCGCCCGGCACCAATGGGATGTCGTAGCGGAACGTCCCCTGCCGAAAAGAATGCACAAACGCGGGATCAGGCAACGCATCATACGCCCGCCCTGGCGGTACTATGAACGAGACACCGCCGTCATAATATCGATCGGCCTGCCAAACCCTGCCCTGCCGGTCATGAAAGGGACCTCCGTCCGAACCAGCCAAGAACCGGACTTCACCTTCGACTGGTTCCCATGATCCCCGCCACACCTCCTGCCGGGGCGCCAACCGTCGATGGCTTTGAAACCAGATTGCGGACGTGACCGAAACCAGGCACAACACGCTCAACGCAAACCAAACAAACCGCGCTCGCCACGGGCTTCTTACCCGAAGTTGCCCGACCGGCCCGGAGTGCCCTGGCGCCAAGGTCGCAAGCATCCGCGAAGATGGGATTATCTCCGATTGCGTCACGGCTACAGCGGGATCGACCGCGCCCTCTGAAACCGGGGCTTGTTCTGCCAGGTTCAACGACCCCTTCACCACAAACCGCGGGACGTACTGGCCGGGCGGGACCGTGATCTGCACCACATGGTCAGCTCCGTCAACCGCGTAGTAGTCGCTCAGGAGCTTGCGCAGCCGATGCGCTTCAACACGTACGATGGAGTCCTTCTTCTGGTCGAAAGTCACGGGGCGCCCGAGAGCTTCTACCCCAATGTTGTATTCCTTGACCTTGTCCGCCTCGCCCTCAAAGTACCGATCGCACACGTATCGAAAGAAACTCGCCACCATCGGTGCCCGGTGAAAAATGCCGGATCGCAGGACCGCTTCAACTTCGGCTCGTTCCGCCTGCGCCCGAGCTATAGTAGCCATATACGCGTTCCAGGCAGTATATCAGAGACTTTAGGTCCCGGCGAGCCCCCCAACAATTCGTTAACGTAATTCTGCCAGCCCCGAGTAACGCAGATGATTTTGCAAGACTTGTACAACGTTAACGTACTCTGGAACGGTGGCTGATCTCGGCGTGTGTGGTTACCGGCGGGCATTGGCACCTTTTTCTTGGTTTGGGCACCTCTACGGCTACCAACGGCCTTTGAATTTCGTAGGTTGCTGAGAAAACGAACCCAAGTTGAAGACACCGTTTCCCGCTATGTTCCCAAGTACAAATAGCTTACACATCGTTAACGGCTACTGATAACCAAGTGGTAACCCCAAGTACTTGTCGAACCGGACTAGTATAAATATAATATCAGCCAGTTTGAAACGCAAATCAAACTGCTTAGATTCTTTTGCGTAAAGGGTTTGGGGGTTGGCTTCCATGTTTTTGAGGCTTCGGCGTCCGAGTACTCTGCTGTGCATAGTTTCTCTGGCATGTTTCGCTTCGTTCAGCGTGCATGCACAATCCATTTTTGGCACCATCACCGGAACTGTTACGGATCACTCCGGCGCGGTGGTTCCGGGTGCGGCCATCACGCTGACCAACAAAACCTCTGGCGACGTCCGCCGGTCTACCTCTAACCACGACGGCTATTTCTCCTATTCCTCGGTTCCGGCCGGCGAGTATAACCTCCTCGTCGGCATTGCCGGCTTCCAGCAGTACGAAATAACGGATATCGAGTTACTTGGCGCCTCTAGCTTGAATTTTCCGATCAAGTTAGAAGTTGGGACCACCAAGACCGAGATTGAGGTAGTCAGCCAGGCCGAACAGATCATCCCGGTGGACTCGGGCGAAAAGTCTATCGTACTTGGAGAAAAGGAGCTACAGGATTTCACCGTTGTCGGACGCAACGCAGGGGAGTTCATTAAGATTCTGCCGGGCTTTGCCATGCGCAACAATGCCGACGGATTGAAATCCGGGACTGACTTCACCGGCGCTGTGATTGGAATCAACGGCAACGGTGACGGTGGCAGCCAAAGCCCTCTAAATGGCGCCTTTGTGGCCAACGGAGCCGGCGTCAACAATATTGATATCACCGCCGATGGCGCGCACGTTTCCGATCCTGGTTGCAACTGCGCCACTCCCGTGAATCCGAACACCGACATGATTCAGGAGTTCAAGGTGCTTACCTCGAACTTCAGCGCTGAAAACTCCAAAGGGCCCATCGTCATCAATTCCATTGCTAAGGCCGGCGGCAAAGACTTCCACGGCGAAGGCTATTTCTATGCCCGCGACTACGTGATGAACTCGAACACCTGGTTGAACAACGATGTGGGCGTGGCGCGGCCGGAAAGCAAGTACTTCTTTCCGGGATTCAACATCAGCGGTCCGGTTCTAATCCCGGGGACGAATTTCAACAGGAAACGCGACAAGCTGTTCTTCTTTTCGGGTTTTGAAGCCTATGTGCAGACTCTGGACACGGGCCTGTTGGGCGCGACGGTGGCCAATACCGCCATGCAACAAGGCAACTTCTCTCCGGCAAATCTGGCCACACTCAATGGCCCGAACGGTACGGCCAGCGGCGCGCCGGCTTCGATGCTCAACACATCGTTCCCCGGAGGAATAATTCCGGCGAGCGCGATCAATCCCAGTGGCTTGGCGTTGATGAAAGAGTATCCGCTGCCAAACGTAAATCCGGCCCAGGCCTTCGGCGACAACTACGCGGAAGACGCCATCTTCCAACAGAACTCCTTTCAATGGTTATCGCGCGTCGACTATAGCATCAGCGACAACACCAAGCTCTTTGTCCGCTATAACGTGCAGTGGGAAACGCAGCAATTCCCAGTCACGCTGTGGTGGAGAAACGGCACGTCGGTGCCCTACCCGACGCCCATATTGGGCAAGAACCAATCGCAATCCGTCTCGGCCAGTCTAACGCACGTATTTAACCCGACGATGTCGAACGAATTCGTGTTCGCGTACACTTATATCGACTTCCCGAACGTGTTTCAGAATCCCGCCAAGGTTAGCGACAAAGCAATTGGCAATACTTTCACCGGCATTTATAACAATGGAGTGGATCAGATCCCCTCCATGACAAGTTGGGGTGGCGAGCTGGCCACAATGTTGAACCCCTCCGGCTTCCAGGTGGGCGGACCGAGCCAGGGCTTGTTCGCCAAAAAGAATTTGCCCTCCCTCAGTGACAGCCTGTCTAAGGTGTGGGGCACCCACACCGCCAAGTTCGGAGCCTATTACGAGTTCGTAATTAACGACCAACCCTCCAGTAACTACGCCAATGGATTGTTGGCGCAAGCAAATTGGAACTCATTTACCGGCAATCCCTGGGCTGATTTGCTAACCGGTCACACGTCCGAATATGAGCAAACAAACTACGATCGGCTGAACAATGAAGGCTACAACATCATAGAGTTCTTCGCCCAGGACAGTTGGAAAGTGAGCAGCCGCCTCACCCTTGAATATGGGTTGCGCATTTCCCATGAGGGCGCCTGGTATGACCGCCAAAACCTTGGCTTTGCTATTTTCAATCCCTCGGCCTATAGCGCGACGGCGCCTTCCGGAACGCAGCCCGGGTTTCAATGGCATGCAAACGATCCTAGCGTCCCGCTGTCCGGCTTCCCCACGCGGGCGCTGTTCTACACGCCGCGGTTTGGTCTGGCTTATGATCTTTTCGGCACAGGCAAGACTGTGCTGAGGGGCGGATGGGGCCAATACCGCTATCACAACGCTCAGGCCACCCAAGGGCTGCAGCCTGGCCAGGGAATCCAAACGGCAACTATTTGCTGCGGGCCGTATAGCTTTGCGGGGTTGGAGGCGACGAACCCCGGTACACAGCCATTTGCGACTGCCGGCGTCAGCGCCACGGACAGCGAAGCCCCGCTGACCACCAGCTACAGCTTCAGCATCTCGCAACGGTTGCCATTCGCCTCCATGCTGGAGGCATCCTACGTCGGCAACCAAAGCAAGTACCAGTTCAATACCACCGGGGTTGGAACCAACATCAATATCGTTCCCTATGGCACGCTGTTCAACGTCGGCAAAGATCCTTCCGTGGTGGGCACCGGCGAGTACGCTTATGCTCCCTATCCTACGTATCAGGCCGTGAATATCGCCCAACATAACCTGTACTCGAATTACAACGCCTTGCAGGTGAGCTGGGTCCGGCAAAAAGGCAAGTACGATATCACACTGAACTATACCTACAGCAAATCGCTGGGCATCGTCGGCGCCGATCAGCTCAATCTAAATCAAGACTACGGCGCAGAGCCCTATGATCGCCGCAATATATTTAATGCCGCCTACTCGATTGAGCTGGGGAACCCAATTCAAGGCAGCAACAAGTTTCTGCGCGGCACAATCAATGGCTGGCAGCTGTCCGGTATCACCCAGCTACAGAGCGGCGTGAACCTTTCGGCCAGCTCTACCAACGCTGCATTCAATGCGACCGGCAACATCAGCTCCGCGTTGCATGTCCAGAACGCATACCACTCCACCATCTCAGTTTATTCCATCAATGGAACGGATCAGGTTCCGCTGCAGCCGCTGGTTACGTGCAATCCCACGGCGAATCTCGGACCTAACCAGTATATAAACGGCAACTGTTTCTCCATTTCGACGGTTCCCGGTTTGAACGGGCCCATCGTTTTACCTGAGATGTTCGGACCGTGGTTCTTCAACAGCGATCTCTCGATGTTTAAGAACTTCCAAATGAGCGAGTCGAAGAAACTCCAATTCCGGTTTTCAGCTTATAATTTCCTGAATCACCCGATCTGGAGCTTTACCGGTGTTGGAGTCGGCTCCAATAGCACTTACCTGGATTTCGCTCCGGGCGCGAACGGAGGAGCACCGGTGAATACCAACGCAGCGTTCGGATATGCGCCTATCAAGCTTGGGAATCGCATCGTCCAGCTGGCAGTGAAGTTTTACTTCTAGGGGACTTGTGGGGCAGGTTGCTAACCTGCGCGGCGATTGGCAATCGGCGCATACAGCGCGGGTCAGCAACCCGCGCGCAGGATAACATCCTGCCCCACAGGCGTATAATTCGGTAAGAGCAATGTTGCGCTTCGCAGTACTTGTTATCAGCGCCGGAGTGCTCTCGGCGCAAACCAGTGAATCACCGCAGGAACTGCTGAAGCAGGCCATCGCCGAACATCAAGCTGGAAAGTTGGCCGACGCGGTTCGCGACTATCGAACCTTCCTGGACATGTATCCCGACGTTGTCCAGGTGCGCTCGAATTTGGGTGCGGCCCTGGCGGCTCAAGGCCAGTATCAGGAAGCGATCGTCGAATACAAGCGTGCCTTAAACATCGCGCCCAATCCGCAAATCAGCCTGAATCTCGCCCGCGCCTATTACAAGGCCGCACAGTTTTCATCCGCCATCGAACAACTGGAAAAGGTCACAAATCCCGACTTGCAAGCGCTGCAGCTTCTGGCGGACTGCAACTTGACCATCGGTGAAAACAAGAAAGTGATCGAATTGTTGAAGCCGCTCCAGCGCAGCGATCCTGACAGTCTAGCCATTGCCTATATGTTGGGAATGGCGCTCATCCGCGACGGCCAGGCCGCTGAGGGAAAGTTGGTGATCGACCAGATCCTCAAGCACGGCGACTCCGCCGAGGCGCGCCTGCTGATGGGAACGACGAAATTCGGCGCAAATGATTACGCCGGCGCGCTGGCCGACCTGGAACGCGCCGTGGAATTGAACCCTACTCTCCCCGACGTTCACGCGTATTATGGACTTGCGTTGCTCGGAACGGGCGATCAGGCGCGCGCGCGAAAAGCATTCCAGCAGGAGCTGGAAATCAATCCAAATAATTTCGACGCCAACCTGCGCATGGGTTTTCTGCTCCGCTTGGACGAGGATTACGCCGCTGCCAAGCCCTACCTGACGCGGGCGCTGGAGGTTCGTCCCGGCGACTTTGGCGCGCGATTTCAGATTGCGTCGCTCGAAATGGCCTTAGGACAGGCCGAAAAAGCGGAAGCCGACCTGGTGTCGATCGTCCGGGAGGCGCCAAACTTTACAGAAGCGCACGTTACCTTGGCCACTCTTTACTATCGCCAGAAGCGCAAGGCGGACGGCGACCGTGAACGCGCTATTGCAGAGCGTTTGCGTGCCGCCGAGCAAGCTGCCGAGCCGGCCCAGAAGGCGGCGCAGTGAGATTGGCGTTATCTCTGGCTGCGGCGAGCACCCTGTTGCTAGCGGCCGACAGTTCCGGTCAGCCCCGCTCGGCGGATGCCAAGCCCAAGCCCGTGCCGCCTGCCATCGCCCCATTGGCGGCAAAGGCCCAGGCTGCGCGCGAAGCCGGCAATCCCGATGAGGCGTTGCGCTTGTACCACCAGGCTCTGGAAGTAAAACCCACCTGGGCCGAAGGCTGGTGGTTTACCGGCACGCTCTACTATGAAGCCGACCAATATGAACAGGGCCGCGACGCCTTCCGTCATATGCTGTCCAACGAACCTAACGTTGCAGCCGGGTGGGCCATGTTGGGGCTGTGCGAGTTCCAAACCAAGCAATATGACGAAGCGCTGGCTCACCTGGAGCGCGCCAACAGCCTGGGACTTGGGGGGCACGAGGAAATCCGCGATATTGCGAACTATCATCGGGCCATGTTGCTTACGCGCGAGGGCGAGTTCGATCAAGGGATGGGCCTGGTGGCTTTGGCTGTCGTACAAGGCAAGGACAATCCCCGGCTGGTGGAGGCCATGGGGATTGCCGCCTTGCGCAAACCGGTGCTTCCTTCGGAACTGCCCCCCACCGAGCGCGAACTGGTGATGGATGTCGGGCGTGCCTTGTGCGATGGCAGCGCCAGGCGCCTGGCGGACGCGATTGCGGAATTCGACGCAATTCTCAAGAAGTATCCGGACGCACCTCAACTTCATTATCTGTACGGGTTGGTGCTGACCAATGACGATCCCGATCGGGCCGTGGATCAATTCAAAGCGGAACTGGTCGTTTCGCCGCGTCACTTCCAAGCGTTGTATAGCATCGCTCGCGAGTATGACAAGCGCTCCGACTATGTGGCGGCGCTGCCGTTTGCCAAGAGAGCAGTGGATGTTAATCCCAATTTCGCGCCCGGGCACGCGTTATTGGGAAAGGCGCTGGTAGATAGCGGTTCGGATGTCCCACTCGGTCTCGGCGAACTGCAGACGGCTATCAAGATGAATCCGGCGAATCCCCAGAACCACTACTTGCTAGCCATGGCCTACGCCAAAGTGGGGCGCTCCGCTGACGCCGCCCGAGAGCGCGCCGAGTTCATCAAGCTTCGTAAGGACGCGCCCACGGTGGAGCAAAAGCCATGATCGCCGCGAACGCAGGCGAAAGCGCCTGCGCCACCCCGTGGCGCCAGCAACATGGGTCAAAGTGGGGCAGGCGCTTTCGGCTGCCAACAAAGATTTTCTCTTTTCCAATCATGGCTCTGCTGGCCGCCGCCTCATCCAGCTTTTGTCAGGTAGCCAAACTCAGCGCGTCGATCCCGTGCGCGAGTTGTCATGCCGCGGAATCCGCCGATCAGTCCGCAACTCCCATGGGACACGCGCTGGAAGCTGTCGGCGACTGTTCTATCCTCAAAGCCCATGCGGTATTGACATTCCAGACCGCCAAATATTCCTACCGCATTGAGCGCAAGGGTAGCCAAAGCATGTACTCGGTGACAGACGGTGTGCGGACCATCACCGTCCCCATCGGCTGGGCGTTCGGCCTGGGGCAGGCTGGCCAGACCTACGTTTTCGAACAAGAAGGCCGGTTTTACGAGAGCCGCGTCAGTTTCTATAAAGCCATCGATGGCCTGGACTGGACCATGGGCGCCATCAATCAGGTGCCGCTGGATCTTTTACAGGCGGCCGGGCGCGAATTGGGAAAGCAGGAAGCCGCGCAGTGTTTCCACTGCCACGCTTCCAACGGCGGCGAGGGTCTGAATTTGAATCTGTCCAGCCTCAACCCGGGCATTCAATGTGAACGCTGCCACGGGCCGGCTACCGATCATATGGCGAGCTTCAAGACTGGCAAGCCAGTCCCGATGAAGAAATTGACGGACGGCACGGCCGAGGAAATGAATACCTTCTGCGGCTCCTGCCACCGCACTTGGGACGAAATCGCTACCGGACCGAAACTGGGCGTGGCCAACGTTCGATTCCAGCCCTATCGGCTCACGAATAGCAAATGCTACGACAGCGCCGACGCTCGCATCAGTTGCGTGGTCTGTCACGATCCCCACCATCCGCTGAATGTGGATCAAGCCAGTTACGATTCCAAATGCGTGGCCTGCCATTCGGAAGGCGGCAATGCGAAGGCCCGGCTATGCAAAGTTTCGAAGAACAATTGCGTATCCTGCCATATGCCGCAGATCGACATGCCCGGCGGACACCGCACTTTCACCGACCATCAAATCCGGATTGTGAGGGCCAATGAACGCTATCCGGAATAAACCAAGTCACCGAGTTCCCAATTGGCCTGCGGGCCCACCAAAGGTTCTGAAAACGCCTGCGTGGCGCAGACTCTCAGTCTGCTGCGCCGAGACTCGTCTCGGCGTCGGTCGGACATCGACACGAGTGTCGATGCAGCACGCAAGAGTGCGTGCGCCACAGGGCGTCTTCAAGGGAGTCGGCGCTCCAAAGATTTTTACGATTCTCTGCGTGCTGTTGCCGGCGCTACTCCAGGCGCAAGCCGACGATCCACGCGCCCTCATCCAGCAAGCCTACGCGGCGCAACAGGCGGGCGATTTCGCCGGCGCCGCCGCGGCCTATCGCGCCTTTTTGAAGCTGCGTCCCGACGAGGTTGGAGCGCATTCCAATCTCGGCGTTGTTCTGGTCAAGCTAGGCCACTACAACGAAGCCATCAGCGAATATCAAGCGGCTTTCCGTCTGGCCCCGGACGACACCCGCATTGCTGTCAATCTGGCCCTCGCCTTGGTCAAGAGCGGCCGCTTAGCCGAAGCCGCGGAGAGCTTTGAAACCCTGCACCGGCGAATGCCGGAGGAACGGCAGATCACGCTTTTACTTGCCGATTCGCAACTCCAACTCGGAAACGATGACCGCGTGGTGGAGCTGCTTGAACCGCTGGCGCGGACGGACAGCAGCGACCTCTCCATCGCCTACATGCTCGGAATGGCGCTGCTCCGCAAACAGCGAATCGCCGAGGGCCAGATCCTGTTAGATCGCATCCTCGGCAACGGCGACACCGCGGAAGCACGTTTCCTGCTGGGCACGCGCATGTTTGAAACCGGCGACTATCCCGCCGCTGTTGGAAAACTGGCCAGCGCCATCGAGCTTAATCCCAATCTCCCCGGCCTCGAATCTCTCTATGGCCGCGCCTTACTGGCAACCGGTGATCCCGATGCTGCGTCCGCAGCCTTTCGCAAAGAGCTGGCCTCCAACCCCAACGATTTTCCGGCTAACCTCGCGTTGGGGCAGATCCTGCTGGTCCGCAAGCAATATGGGGAAACCAAGCCCGTTCTGGATCGCGCGCTTTCTCTCCGGCCCAAGTCCGCTGACGCGGAAATTGCCTGCGGCGAGTTGCTGGCCGCAACCAACCAATTGGATCAGGCGCGAACGCAATTCGAAGCCGCGCGCCAGATGGCACCCGACTCACTGGACCTGCACCGCGACTTGGAAGCAGTGTACACACGTCTCCACTTGGACCAAGATGCCGCGCGCGAGCATAAGGAAGTAGTGCGCTTGCAAACGCTCGCGGCGGCCGGGGCTAAGGGACCGAAACCGAACGACCTGGCGCCCGATTTCTCGCTTCTCGCGCTGGCCTCCAATAAGCTAGTCACGCTTTCCAGCTTTCGTGGGAAATCGCCGGTGGTGCTGGTGTTCGGCAGCTATTCTTGCCCCAATTTCCGAGGCGCCGCCGCGTCTTTGAGCCAACTCGAAAAGCGTTACGGCGCCAGAGCTTCCTTCCTGTTGGTCTACATCCGCGAAGCCCATACAGCGGAGACATGGGAGAGCGGCCGCAATTCCCGCGAGGGTTTGAGCATTCAGCCGGCCACCAACATCGCCGAAAAACGCGAGCACGCGTCTTACTGCATGCGCCAGCTTCACCTGGCTTTTCCGGCGGTGGTGGATGGCATGGACGGCGCGGTGGAGAAGGCCTATGCTGCCTGGCCAAGCCTGGCAGTGATTGTTGGCAAGGACGGCCGCGTGGCCTACTCGACACGGCTCACCGAGTTGGATTACCGCGCGGAAAATATGCAATCTGCGATCGAGTCTGTTGTGGCGGGAACGACTACCCGCTCGGAAAGTTTACTACGAGGTACAGAACGATGAAACGATTTATGAATCCGATGATGGCGGCCATGCTAGCCGCTGCCGCTTTGACCGCGCTCGCACTCCTTGCTCAAACCCCGGCCGCACCTGATAAGGCCCAGCCGGTTATCAAGGGCGGAGCCGAAGAGGTAGTGCTGGACGTAATTGTTCGCGACAAACACGGCAAAGCCGTCACCGATCTCACGCCTCAGGATTTCGAGATCACCGACAATGGCGAAAAGCGCACCGTGACGTCTTTCCGGCTGGTGCAGGGAACCGAGGCTGTCTCCTCTCCCGCGGGCGCAGGAGCCGCCGGCCAGCGTACTCAACTGGACCCATTACGGCAGATCCGGCTGGTCACGCTGATTTATCAAGGGCTGGATCTGACCGGCCGCAAGTTGGCTCGCGAGGCGTCGCTCGACCTTCTCAAGAGCGACTTGCCCCAGAACGTTTACATTGCCGTGATGGCGATTGACCATCAATTGGAGGCCATCCAGAAGTTCACCAACGATCGCGAACTGCTGAAGCAAGGTATCCTTCGCGCAACAGGAAGCGATAATACGAACTTCGTTGGCGACACCGATCGCGTGCAGGCTGAACTGCAACAGATACTGGGAGCAAACCCCGGCGGCCAAAGCCTGCAGCAGCAAGTCAATGGCGCTCAGGATGCGGCCAACGGCGCTTCCAGCGGCGCGTCGACCAACGCCACCAACGTGATGAACGCGCAAGTGAACGCGCTGACCGCCCAAATGATGCTGCAGATGCTGCAAGGCCAGCAAAGCATGGCCATGATAGATTGGGGCCGTT
>Ga0210388_10003726_pt1 | contig 11900 bp, 10 predicted proteins | sample IncBWC19OmetaG_FD_155485 | JGI IMG/M metagenome (GOLD analysis project Ga0210388, IMG submission 155485) | Forest soil microbial communities from Barre Woods Harvard Forest LTER site, Petersham, Massachusetts, United States - Inc-BW-C-19-O ... | reverse complement strand
GTCGGCGCAGACGTTCCTGGTTTCCCCGCCGGCGTCATCCGTTTCGTGCTTGGTGTTTTCCCCGTCTTCGCGACAATCCTCTTGACCTTGGTTTTGGCCGCGTTCTTGCTTCCCCCAATCCCAGCCTTAGGATCAAGTTTCTTTTCGGTCAATTCAAACGCAGGCTTGGGCAGGGTCCGGTCGTGCGGCGACAGACCATGGGGCGAGAGATCATGCGGCGACAAGCGAGTCACCAGGGCCGCCGGCTTCACTCCCGCCGCTGCGGCCGCTCTCGCAACCGCCGGGGTCAACGCTGGCACGGCTTTCGCGCTCTGCTGTATTTCGGGATTCACAATGATCTGGTTGTCGTAGCGCAGGTCCACCGACTCGAGCTTCTGAAATTGCTGCCGCCAGGCCTGCGCGTGAGTTACATAAATCTTGTAGCGCCGCAGATAGTCCGACGATCCCAGATGCACCAGCACATCGCCCGCAGGATCATTTACCCGCACCTTCACGTCTTCCAGGTCAGTGAGGTCCACTTCGCTCAAATCCTGGGAATAGCGCGCGCCACCCGAATCCAGGTCCCGCACCATCTCCTCATAAGTCTTCATGCGCGGGGCCCGCGTTGAAACCGGCTCGCCCGGATTCATTCCCAGAATCACCGGAAAGGAATAACGACGCTTCGCAGTCAATTCCATCAGCGTCCCGCCCGCGTCAATCAACGACATACGCGGCCCCACGCGGGCGAATGCTACCGGCGTGCGCTCGTGAATCTCCACCTTCAGGCGGTTGGGAACGAACCGCATCACGCTGGCCGATTCCACCCACGGAATCTGCTCCAGCTGCGCCTTCTGCTGGGCCAGGGGAATGAAAAAGATGTTGCGGTCAATGTCGGCGCCCATCACTTCCATGATCTGCGCCTTGGTCACGTTCTGCATTCCCGCAACTTCGATGTTGTCGCTCGATTCCACGCGGAAGCGCCAGGAGCGCTCGCCGTAGTGATACAGCCACGCCGCAGCCAACGCCGCCACGCAGCACACCGCAGCGGTCACGGCAGCCCGGAGCAAAAGGTTCGCAGTTTTTGGCGGAAAAGAGCTTCTGCGGGCGGAGACCCGCTTTTGCCCGCGCAGGAACGGAGATTCCTCGTCTACATCCAGGTCGATCAGACGCGCGTCGTCCATCTCCAGATCGTACTTGCTTCGATCATGGAGGCCCTGGCGCACAGCTTCAGCGCTGGGTGGGTACAACTCCTCCTGCAAGATGGTGGAACCGGACTTCCGCGCCATCAGTTCAGGTCAGTTGTCGCTGTTGAATCGCTGAGCCTCCAAACTATAACTTCATTTTGTGATTTCAGATAGACAAAATGTTGGTTCTTTTTCACAGGAGGGAATCGGAGTGGGTATCACCGAGGAGAATCAGAAAACTGAGGGTTGGAAAAGAATCATGCGGAGATGGCCGCCTCGACTGTCCGGCCTTGGCGAAGCCCAGCCGCACCCAGCACAACCCTGCCGGCAAAAAAAACGGACGCAGCCGTTTAGCCGCGCCCGCCTTTCCGGAGAACAAAAACTCTAAATCGGTCCACCGCCGGTCTCAACCCTCACCACCGGAGCCGGAATCATGGGAACACGCGGAACCCTTACGCGGGGAACATTCACCCGCACCCGCGGACAAGCCATCACCGGAATCTCTGAAGTGTTAAATGCCACCGGCATCACGTGCACGCGGGCGATTCGCGCCTCGATCCGCGCCCGCTGCGCTTCCATTCGCGCCATTGCCGCTTCTTGCCGGACCGACATGGCTTCAATGCGGACCATCCCGCTCTGCGTCCGTGCAATCTTGCCCTGGAACCGCGCCACTGCGGCAGCCAAACGGCAGGACGCAGTCTCGTCCCGCGCCACAACAAGGTCGGCGTTTTCCACGAATCGGTCAACCCGCTCCGAGGCCAAGTCAATAAGAGTCCCCGACCGGTCAGCAACCCGTTCGATAGCCGTATCGATAATCTGGTGCGCCCGAGCCAAGCCGCCATCCTGATAAACGCCGTTCAATCCCAGCGCCAGCACCCCAGCCGCCAGCCATCCCCAACCCTGTGTAGTTTTCATCGCCATCACTCCGTCTGCCAGATTGGACGAACCTCGCCCTAATCCGTTAGCAATAGAGAATACGCGGCCATCTGGAAATTAGTTCCCTACTTCCACGCGCTCTTTCAGCTTTTCCAGAATCATCGGCCCCAACTGCGAAACGCTGCCCGCACCGAGGGTGAGAATCATGTCCCCGTCCTGCGCCACGGCAGCAGGCGCACTAACCGCATCCGCGAACGACCCCACATACTCGGCGCTGCGTCCACCCTTTTCGCGTATGGTTCGCGCCAATGCCTCCCCGCTGACCCCGTCAATCGGCTTCTCGCTCGCCGCATAAATGTCCAGCACAAACAGCGAGTCAGCATCCCCAAACGCCGCAGTGAATTCCTCCAGTAGATCGCGCGTGCGCGTGTAGCGATGCGGCTGGAACACCACATGAACTTTGCGAAATCCGCACGACCGTGCCGCTGCCAGTGTCGCCTTGATCTCCGTAGGATGGTGCCCGTAATCGTCGATCACGCTAACGCCCGCCGCTCGCCCCCGCAACTGAAACCGCCGGTCGACTCCGCGGAACTGGTCGAGCGCAGCGCGAATCGCTTCGAGACCAACATCCAACCCCACGCCAACCGCAATCGCCGCTGTCGCATTGAGGACGTTGTGCATGCCCGGTACATGCAGGGTAAATTCACCTAAGTCTTGTTTGCGATAACTCACTCGAAAGCGGCTCAGCGGCCGCGAATCGCCGCTCCCGGCTCCCGTGTTCGCACCAGTCTCGCCCGACTTGATCCAAAAATCCGACCCGCGCTTCGTCCCATAAGTCACCGTCCGCCGCTGCACTTCCGGCAACAACCGCCGCAGCAGCGGATCGTCGTTGCACGCCACCACCATCCCATAAAACGGCACCCGGTCCATGAACTCCAGAAACGTTTTCTTCACGTCCCGCATGTTGCGGTAGCAATCCATGTGCTCGCGGTCAATGTTGGTCACGACCGATAGAATTGGGGACAATTTCAGAAAAGACCGGTCACTCTCATCCGCCTCGGCAACCAGATACTGCGACTTCCCCAACCGCGCATTCGACCCCATCGCGTCCACGCGACCGCCGACGACTACAGTAGGATCGAGACCACCCCCGGCCAGCACTGCCGCCACCATCGAGGTCGTAGTCGTCTTGCCGTGCATCCCAGCGATAGCGATGCCATACTTCAATCGCATCAACTCCGCCAGCATCTCCGCTCGCTGAATCACCGGCACGTGCAGCTTGTGCGCTTCGACAACCTCGGGATTCTCCGCCGAAATCGCCGAACTCGTCACCACGACTTCAGCTCCGGCAATATTCTCCGCGCGATGCCCTTCAAAAATCGCCGCCCCCAGCCCAGCCAGCCGCTGCGTGACTGCGGAACTTTTCAAATCCGATCCCGAAACCTTGTACCCAAGATTCAACAACACCTCGGCAATCCCGCTCATGCCGATCCCGCCAATCCCCACGAAATGTACCTGCTGAATCTTGGCAAACATTTATCTGAACCGCACACTCTTCCGGCTCTGTCATCCTGAGCGGAGTAAGTGCTTCGCGAAAGCGAAACACTTACGCAGTCGAAGGACCCCTTTCACTGAGACGCACAGACGGTACCAGTCAAGGAGTTCCCTTCTCGCTTTCTCGCGAACTCCACTCCTAACCTTCAATTCCAGCCACCCGCGCCGCCATCGCCGCAATGTCCCGCGCAGCATCCGGATGCGCCAATTCCCGCGCTGCTGCGCTCATTGCCTGCAACCGCCGCGGATCACCCAGCAAAGCCGCAATCGTCTCCGCCAGCCACACTCCCTCAAGCTTCGACTCTTCGACCACTACGGCCGCGCCGACGCGCGCCAGCGCCTCAGCATTCACTCGTTGGTGATCGTCCGCCGCCCGCGGAAACGGCACAAAGATCGCAGGCTTGCCCGCCGCCGTAATCTCCGCCACCGTGCTCGCGCCCGACCGGCACACTACCAGATCCGCCCGCGCAAACGCCGCGGGCATATTTTCAATAAACCTAAAAACTTCCGCAGACTCTCCGAAGGCACGATACGCCGCCAGCGCGTCATTATAGTCACGCTCGCCCGTCTGATGGATGATCTGAATCCCCGGCGCCTGCCTCAGCAACTCCGGCAAGCACCGGATCATCGCCTCATTGATGGCGTGCGCGCCCTGGCTTCCCCCAAACACCAGCAGAGTAGGAGTTCCGCCGCGCTTCTGATTAATTAAGACCGGAATCTCAAAGAATTCCTGCCGTACTGGCACGCCCGTGACTTCCGCATGACGAAAATATTTCGCCGTCTCCTCAAAATGCACGGCAGCCCCCGACACAAACCGCGCTACCACCCGGTTGGCAAACCCCGGGACGGCATTCGGCTCAAACGCCAGGGTAGGAATATGCTTCACCACCGCCGCGAGCATCGCTGGGCCGGAAGCATATCCGCCCACGCCGATCACCACGTCGGGCCCGAATTCATCCAGCACACGGCCCGCGTCCCAAACCGCCCGCGGCAAATCTAACGCCGTCTTAGCTCGCGTAATCAAACTAACGTTCTTCAGTTGCCCCACCCGCACCAGTCGCAGCGGATACCCCGCCGCCGGCACCAGACGGTTCTCGATCCCGCGCGCCGTCCCAATGAACAGCACCTCGGCTCCATCACTTTTCTTGAGTTCGTTGGCGATGGCCAGCGCCGGGATGACATGCCCCCCGGTCCCGCCGCCCGCCAGAATGGCCCGCATGCAGTGACTATAAACTACCGACACCGAAGCATTGCGCGCGCTGAATCTTCTTCGAATCCAATCCCTGCCTCCGTGTCACCGTGGTGGATTTGCTTTCTCATTCCGCCTGCTTCGTAATATTCAGCAGCACACCCACACACGCCAGCGTCACAAACAACGACGACCCTCCATACGACACCAGCGGCAGCGGAATCCCCTTGGTCGGCATCATCCCCAGCACCACGCTGATGTTGATGAAGGCCTGCAAGACCACCATACTCGTAATCCCCACCGCAAGGTACCGCCCGAAAGTATCCTCGGTACGCCACGAAACCCGCATCCCGCGCCACAAGAAGACGGCAAACAGCGTCACCACGAACAAAGCTCCCACCAGTCCCAACTCTTCCGCAGTCACTGCAAAAATAAAATCAGTGTGAGGCTCCGGCAGATAGAACAGCTTCTGCTTGCCTTCCATCAGACCAGTCCCGGTGATCCCGCCGGTAGCTACCGCAATCAGCGATTGAATCAGATGGAACCCAGCTTTCTCGCGCTCCGCGTAGGGATTCATGAAAGCCAGAATGCGCTCGCGCCGAAAGCTCACATGAAAAATCAGAAAATACAACGGCACCAGCGACGCCCCAAACGCATATGCGAAATACCGCATCCGCATCCCCGCCACATAAAGGATGCAGGCAGCAATCCCGGCACAGGCAATCGCCGTACCCAGATCCGGCTCCAGCACAATCAGCCCGAGCAAAACGACCACGGGCGCGGCCGCCGGCGCCAGCGTGCTGCGCCAATCGTCCATTGTCTTCGTGCGCGCTTCGAGAAAATAGGCGAGGAAGAGAATCAGCATCGGCTTCGCCAGTTCCGAGGGTTGGAACGAAAATCCGCCGGCGCGCAGCCAGCGATGCGTGTTGTGAGACCGGTCAAGAAAAAACACGGAGATCAGCAGCAGCGTTGTCAGCCCCATCAGAGAAAACACCAGCGCCGGATGCTTATAGCGCCGGTAATCCACCCGCATTGCCACCACCATCGCCACCAGGCCGGCCATCGCCCAGATCAACTGCTTCGACAGGAACGCATAGGGCGACCCAAACCGCTCTCGGGCCATCACCGCCGACGCAGAAAACACCATCACCAACCCCACAAAGACCAGCAGCAGAGTAACGGTAAACAGCCAGCGATCGACACTAACCCGCTTTGCCATGGGAAGTTCATTTCACCACGGAGTCGCGGACACGCGGAAAAGGAATTGCTGATTGTTGAATTTTGATTGTTGATTGTCTTGGTTCGGGCGCATGTCAGACCGAGGAGCCTGCACTGGATGGATAAATGATGGAACAGGTCTCGAGATCGCGCCCTCCGCGCAAAACTTGAAGGATCAGCACGCCGCGCCTCTCGATGCCGCGAACCATGAGATGCGTACGACCTACGAGGCCGTCCTATTCGAACAACTAAGGGGGAATCTAGGTTCTACCGTTAACCAACTCGTAATCAGGCTTTTATCCCGGTTGCATCCGTGATATAACCTGCCGTGAGCAACAAAAGTGGCTGATCCGCCTGCCAGTGGCGTATTGTGGTGGAGTTGGCTGGGCTTACCGAGGGTGTAAAGATTGAGCCACGAACTAGGAGGCACTGTGTCCGAAGCACGGACCGGAAAACGGTTTCCGCTGGAATTGCCAATCAAGATTCACGATGAACACGCCAGCGGCGACACTAAAGGGCTTACAGGAAATCTGAGCGCGGCGGGAGTTTACATTCGCGCCGACGCGTCGCTCGAGATCGGTTCGCCGGTGGAGTTTGAGATCACGCTTCCACCCGACGTCACCGGGGGCCAGGAGAACGTGGTGATTCAATGCAAGGGGCGCGTGGTGCGCGCCGACCCTACTGGAACGAGCGAAGAAGGCCGCGGAGTGGCCTGCGTGATCGATTCGTATGAGTTCGTCAGGAACTCGTAGTTGGAGTGGGCGTTTCACTGTGACGGGGTTTGAATAAGGAGCGAGCTAATGCGCGTTTACTGCGTCTCAGAAAACGCGACGCTTCGCGCGGCTTGCTTGGATCCTTCGGCGGGGTAAGAACCGCCCGCCAAGCATGACAATACGAGTTTTGGGGTATCGATAACATGCTCAAACTGATTCTGGCCGATAACCAGGCAATCTTCCGCGCCGGCATCGCCAAGGTGCTTGCGGTGGAAGACGAGATGCGGATTGTGGCGCAAGCCCAGACGCAAGAGCAGATGTTCATGGCTCTGGACAAATTCCGTGCCGCGGTGCTGGTGGTGGCCGCGGGTTTTCACAACGACTTCGCGGCGATCGTTCAATCAGCGAACCGGGCCAAGACCCGCGTGGTGGTGCTGGCCGATACCGGCGAGAGCGCGCAACGCCACATGTCGAACGGCGCGCACGGCGTGGTCTACCGCAACGTGACCAGTGCGGCTCTGGTGGACTGCGTGCGCAAAGTGGCGCGGGGCGAGACCTGGGTGCAGGATGTGGCGGTGCCGAGTGAGCTCACCGAAAACGATATGGTCGGGCTGCGGGTGCGGGACCGCTTGACGGCGAAAGAACTGCGCATTGTGGCGCTGATTGTTCAGGGCTACAAGAACAAGGAAATTGCCACGCAGCTGGGGACCACAGAGCAGGTCATCAAGAATTATCTGCGCAACGTGTATGACAAGATCGGAGTGTCGGACCGGCTGGAGCTGGCGCTGTTTACGATCCATCACAGGATTTTGAATGAGGCTGCCGCCGCTACTACGGCAGGGCCGGCGCCTCAGCCTCCGGCGGGGGTTATGCCTTAGGGAGTTTTCGGATTGAAGAGCCGCCCCTTCTGGGCGGCTTTTTTCTTTGCGGCGGCTTTACGTCAAGGTCTTTAACACAGGGGACCCAGAGTTTCACAGGTAAACCTCGAGTTTTTCCCGGGGCTCCCACCGCATCGTTCGGATTGCGGATGCATCTACTTCCTCATGGAATTTCGAACGTTAGGACGCTCAGGATTGAAGATACCCGCTTTGAGTTTTGGTACGGGAACGTTTGGCGGGTCGACCGAATTCTTTCGCGCCTGGGGCGCTAGTGACGTGGCTGAGGCGACCCGGCTGGTCGACATTTGCCTCGAAGCGGGCGTCAACCTTTTCGATACCGCGGACGTTTATTCGGACGGACTCTCCGAAACAATTCTAGGGAAAGCGATTGCGGGACGGCGCGGCCATGTATTGATCTCGACCAAGGCAACGTTCCGCATGGGGCCAGGCCCGAACGATCTGGGATCGTCGCGCTATCACCTAATCAAGGCTTGCGAAGCCAGCTTGCGGCGGCTGGGCACGGATTACATCGACATTTATCATCTGCACGGGTTTGATGCGCTGACTCCAGTGGAGGAAGTGCTTAGCACGCTGAATCAACTGGTGGTGAGCGGGAAGGTTCGATACATTGCGTGCTCGAATTTTTCGGGATGGCATTTGATGAAGTCGCTAGACGTTGCGGATAAGTTTGGCTGGGCGCGCTACTCGGGACATCAGGTTTATTACTCGCTGATTGGCCGGGATTATGAATGGGAGTTGATGCCGCTGGCTTTGGAGCAGGGAGTGGGTGCGCTCGTGTGGAGTCCGCTGGGCTGGGGACGGTTGACGGGAAAGATCCGGCGCGGGCAGCCTTTGCCGGCCGAGAGCCGGCTGCACAAGACGGCTGGGCAAGGTCCGCAGGTTTCGGATGAGCGTCTGTACCAGGTGGTCGACGCGCTGGATGCGGTTGCGAAAGAGACGGGAAAGAGCGTGCCGCAAGTGGCGCTGAACTGGCTTTTGCAGCGTCCGTCGATTTCTAGCGTGATTTTTGGGGCGCGGAATGAGGAACAGTTGCGGCAGAACCTGGGCGCGGCGGGATGGAATTTGTCTGCCACGCAGGTTGCCAAGTTGGATAAGGCCAGCGATGTGACGCCGGTTTATCCGTATTGGCATCAGCGACAGTTTCCTGAGAGGAATCCAGCGCCGGTGCCGGTCGCCGAGAAAACTGAATAAAATGGTGCGCGTTTTCATTACAGGGTCTTCCGATGGACTGGGTCGAATGGCCGCGCAGCTTCTCGTCGAGCGGGGGCACGGCGTCGTTTTGCATGCCCGCAATGAGAAGCGAGGACAAGAGGCGTTGGCGGCCGTTCCGGGCGCCGAAGGAATGGTGATCGGCGATCTGGCCAGCATCGCGCAGACGCGCGAAGTGGCCGAACAGGTGAACGGGCTCGGCTTATTCGACGCGGTGATTCACAACGCTGCGATCGGCTACCGGGAGCCCCGGCGCATCGCGACCGAGGATGGGCTGCCGCAGGTGTTCGCAGTCAACACGCTCGCGCCCTATATTTTGACCGCGCTCATCAAGAAGCCGAAGCGGCTGGTCTATTTAAGTTCCGGCCTCCACCGGAATGGCGATGCGAGCTTGAAGGATCTGACGTGGGAGCAGCGGCCGTGGGAGGGGCAGCAGGCTTACTCCGATACCAAGCTGCATGATGTGCTGCTGGCCTTCGCCGTCGCGCTCCGCTGGCCGGGCGTTCTCTCGAATGCGCTTGCGCCGGGCTGGGTGCCCACCAAGATGGGAGGTGCGGGAGCGCCGGATGATCTTGATGAAGGGCATCGCACCCAGGTTTGGCTGGCGGTAAGCGATGATCCCGCTGCGATCGAAACGGGCGGCTACTTTTATCACATGCGGCCTCGTAAGCCGAACCCCGCCGCGCGCGACGTGGAGCGGCAGGAAGAGTTGCTTGACGCCTGCCAACGCTTTTCTGGAATGGAACTGCCCAGCTGAACAAGGCTCTACGAGAGTGTCGCCGGTCTTCTCTTCATTCTTCTAGATCTTCCCTTCTAGATTTTCTCGGCTACCGACTTGGCTTGCGTGAACAAGAATAAGTAATCCGGGCCACCGGATTTCGAGTCGGTGCCGGACATGTTGAAGCCGCCGAAGGGGTGGGCGCCGACCATGGCTCCGGTGCATTTGCGGTTGATGTAGAGATTGCCCACGTAGAAGTCGCTTTTGGCGCGGTCAATCTTGTCGCGGGATTTGGTGTAGATGGCGCCCGTCAGGCCGAACTCGGTGTCGTTGGCAATTTCCAGAGCGTTGTCGAAACCGCGGGCTTTGATTACGGCGAGCACCGGGCCGAAGATTTCTTCCTGCTCGAGTTTCGACTTGGCGGGAATGTCGGCGATTACGGTTGGCTGGATGAAGTAGCCTTCTCCGGCTTCAGTGGCGCGATTGCCGCCGGTTAAGACTCGTCCATCTTTTTTGCCTTGTTCGATGTAGGCGAGGATGGTCTTCATCGAGCCTTCGTTGATCACGGCGCCCATGTTGGCGTTCTCGGCGGGGTCGCCGACGGTGATCTTTTCTACGCGAGTTTTGAGCTGCTCGAGGAACTTGTCGTAGATGCGTTCGTCGACGATGGCGCGGGAGCAGGCTGAGCACTTCTGGCCCTGGAAGCCAAATGCGGCCTGGGCCACGCCTTCGACGGCGGAGTCGATATCGGCGTCGGCGTCGACAATGATGGCGTCTTTGCCTCCCATTTCGAGGATGGTGCGCTTGATCCAGAGCTGGCCGGGGGCTTGCGTGGCCGCAGTTTTGTTGATGTGGAGGCCGACCTCGCGGGATCCGGTGAAGGCTACGTAACGCGTTTTGGGATGCGCGACTACGGCGTCGCCGAAGCTGGCGCCGGCGCCGGGGCAGAAGTTCACTACGCCTTCGGGCATACCCGCTTCTTCGAGTAACTCGACGAATTTGGCGGCGATGGTGGGGGAATCGCTCGAGGGCTTCAGGATCACGGTATTGCCACTCACGATGGAGGCGACGACCAAGCCGGCCATGATGGCGCAGGGAAAGTTCCACGGCGGGATCACCGCGCCTACGCCTAGCGGGATGTAGGCGAGCGTGTCTCGCTCGCCGGGCATTTGGACCGGCGGTTCAGCTTTCGCGAAGCGCAGGGCTTCGCGGGCGTAGAACTCGCAGAAGTCGATGGCCTCGGAGATGTCGGCGTCGGCTTCGCCCCAGTTCTTGCTGACTTCGAAGACGAGCCAGGCCATTTGGTCCATTTTGCGTTCGCGCAGCAGGTCGGCGGTGCGGAACAGCAAGGCGGCGCGCTCTTCAATGGGAGTGTACTTCCAGGAATCGAATGCTTTCAGCGCGGCGGCCATGGCCGGTTCCACGTGCTCTTTGCCGGCCTTCTGATGGATTCCAACTATCTGCGACGGCTTCGAGGGATTCAGGGACTTGATTTTGTCGGTGGTCTTGACGCGCTGGCCGCCGATGATCAGGTCATACTCGCGCCCGAGTTGGCCGCGGACTCGCTCGATGGCGGCGCGCATCTTGCGGGCGTTGTCTTCTTTCGTGAAATCGAAAAACGGCTCGTTGATGAAGGGGCCTTGGTGGGTCGATGTGCGCGGCGGCCGGACCGGGAGTTCTAGGGTTGCCATGGGAGTTCCTTTCGAATCATTACGACGCAACAATCATTTTACACCGCGCGATGGGCGCGGGGCCCCAGCCGCGAAGCGGCGGAAGAATGCAGCCCACGGCGGCGGACCGCAAGTTCTATCGTGCAAGGAAGCAGCCTACAGCGTCTCCCCGCACGTTAAAGGTAACCAGGCCCGTGTCCGTGCGCCGAGCCAACACAAATGACTGTTCGGGCGGATCGAAAAGGAGCCACATTCCTTTGCGGTCATCCGCGACTACTACGCATCTCCGTCGTGGCCCCGAGGACATGCCGCACTGCTCAAAGGTGTCCCGAATTTCTACGTCGACCCAATAAGGATCGATCAAAGATGCTCGCATCTCAGCAAGCCCAGCCGCAATCCTCTCGGGAGGGATCGGATTGCCTGTTGCCCAATCCGGAAAGACGTAGACGTACTCATCGATTTGCTTCTCGAGGGATTGCCGCAGGTATGAAAGGGAGTCACTCCCGTTCGACGAATCCATAGGCGCACCAAGGTCATTATAAGCGGATTCCGATGATAGACTCTGAGCTTTCATGAGGTGCGCAATTATGAACATTCAGCGAGTCGGAGTCATAGGCGCTGGAACCATGGGCAACGGCATTGCGCAGATATTTGCGCGCGGCGGCTATTCCGTGGTTTTGTGCGACGTGGA
>Ga0210388_10003725_pt1 | contig 11901 bp, 12 predicted proteins | sample IncBWC19OmetaG_FD_155485 | JGI IMG/M metagenome (GOLD analysis project Ga0210388, IMG submission 155485) | Forest soil microbial communities from Barre Woods Harvard Forest LTER site, Petersham, Massachusetts, United States - Inc-BW-C-19-O ... | reverse complement strand
CACGTCGTCCAGGCAAGACGATGCAGCGGAGCTGGCGCAGGGCGTCCTCGACGCGGTCGCAGGCGATGTCCGCGGTCGCAAGCAGGCGACGGAGGCGGCGCAGGCCTACGGCTTCGACGTGAACCTCTCGCGATCGACAGCGCTCTTCTCGGCCACGCGGACCGACGAGGGCCAGACCGAGCTTGCGGTCCCTCTGGCGGACGGCCACGCGACGATTCGATTCGAGACCGCCCGGCTCAGCCCGGGGACGACGGTCTACCTCGGCCTCGCGCTGATCGCGATCGCGATCGCGGGAATGCTGGGATGGCGTACCGGCGGCGCCTTCAGCGACGACGTGGGGCTGGCGGGGCACGAGCTCGAGGCGACCGGTGTCGCCGACGTGCTCCGGGGCGGGCGCATCCTGGGCGACGCGCGCTTTCAGTCGGTCGCCGCGCTGATGGTCGCCACCGACAAGCTCGGCGGCGTCTTCCGCGAGTTCGCCAGCGCCCAGCAGCGGGCCATCGACGCGCGCACGTCGACCGAGCGCATGAGGGGGCTTTTTCTCGCCTCGATGAGCCACGACCTCAAGGCGCCGCTCAACGCGATCCTCGGCTTCGCCGAGCTGGTCTCGCGCGGGACCCTGAGCGACGGTCAGCGCGAGAGCGTGGCAATCATCGAGCAGCGCGGGCTCGAGCTCCTCTATCTCGTCGATACCATCCTCGACGCGGCCAGGGTCGAAGCGGGGGAGCTCACGGTCTCGCCCGAGCGGACGCGGGTCGGAGACCTGGTGATGCCCGCGGTCCTCGACGCGCGGGCACTGACCGTCGGCATGAGCGTGGAGATCGTGGGCGAGATCCAGCCGGGAGTCCCCCAGGCGCTGGCCGACCCAGCCCGGCTCATCCAGGCGTTGACCGCGATCATCCTGGTGGCGGCGCGCTTCGCCGAGCGCGGACACGTGCTCGTGCGCGCGTCGATGCCCGCGGCCGGCGACCAGCTCCGCATCGACGTGGACGTCACCGGCCGCGGCGTTGCGCCGGCGGATCAGGAGAAGATCTTCGACGCGTTCAAGCACCCCGACCGAGCGAGACGGCACGGAAGCCTCGGTCTCGGGCCGTCGCTCGCGAAGGCGATCGTCGAGCTGCACGGGGGAGCGATCGACGTCGAGACGACGCCCGCCGGCGGGACGGTCTTCCACGTCTGGGTGCCCAGCGAGCGAGGGACGTCGCGATCTTAGTACCCCGCCGCAGAGGATCGGATCGGTTGACGTTGGAGCCCCCGCGACAGTCCAGGACGCGAGCGCCGTCACGTTTGCCACACGGAGACGAGCACGGGACGTCACAATCTCATCGCCGTGAGGACGGGACGACATGGACGCTCGAGGCTAGAGTCGCGCCATGAAGCCGGTCCTCTCGCGTGCGCAGATGCGCGCGTTCGATGCGCACGCCATCACGCAATGCAGCGTGCCTGGTCTTGTCCTCATGGAGAACGCGGGGCGCGGCGCGACGGACGTCCTCGTCTCCGAGCTCTACGACGGGGATCCCAAAGGGGCCCGGCCGGTGATCGTTTGCGGCGTGGGCAACAACGGAGGGGACGGGCTCGTCATCGCGCGTCACCTGCTCGTCCGCGGCTGCGCCCCGATCGTGTTCTTCGCCGGTGACGCCGATCGCGTCGCCGGGGACGTCCGCGTCAACTTCGACGCCTGGCGCGGGATCGGCGGGGAGATCCAGTGGCTGCCGCCGGGCGCGCCGCTCTCCACGCTGAGGGAGGCCCTCGCGCGCGGCGAGGTGGTGGTCGACGCGCTCTTCGGCACGGGCCTCGACCGCCCCATCGAGGGCTGGCTGGCAGAGGTGGTGCTGGCGATGAACGCGTCGTCCGGACCCCGCTTCGCGGTGGACCTTCCGTCGGGCCTCGACGCCGACACGGGCGCTGCGCTGGGGGTCGCCCTGGATGCGAAGGTGACCGCGACGTTCGGTCACTACAAGCTCGGCCTCCTCACCCCGAGTGGCGCGAGCCTCGCGGGCCGCGTGCGTGTGGTGGACATCGGGGTTCCCTCGTCGCTCGCCGTTCACGTCGGAGGGGCGGCGCAGCGACTCGAACGGACGGATCTCGAGACGCTCGTGACGCCACGGCCACCCGGGGCCCACAAGACGTCCGCCGGCCACGTGGCCGTGGTCGCCGGATCCGCGGGCAAGATCGGCGCTCCTCAGCTCGCGGCGCACGGCGCGCTCCGCGCGGGGGCGGGCGTCGCCACCATCGCCACCTGGCCCGACGCGGCGACCGCCATCGAAGCGCACATTCTCGAAGCGATGACCGCGCGCATCGACCCCTCCCTCATCGGCGAGAGCCTCGACGGGATTCTCCGCGGGAAGGACGCCGTGGTGATCGGGCCGGGACTGGGACTCGGCGATGACGCGCGCGTCGCGGTGGAGTACGTGCTCGCGGCCTGGCAGGGCCCCGTCGTCGTCGACGCCGACGCGCTCACCATGTTCGCCGGGCGTCCCAGCGTCCTTCTGGCCGCAAAGAACGCCGTGCTCACGCCCCACCCCGGAGAGCTCGCGCGCCTCCTCGGAAAGACGGTCGCTCAGGTCGAGGGGGATCGGTTCCGCGCGGCGCGCGAGCTCGTCGCCGCCACCGGCGCCGTGGTGGTGCTCAAGGGCGCCCACTCGATCATCGCGTCGCCCGATTCGCGGCTGGCCATAAGTCCGTTCGCTTGCCCCGTCCTCGCGACCGCGGGGTCGGGCGACGTCCTCGGCGGGATCATCGGGGCGATGGCCTGCACGCTGTCCGGCTTCGAGGCCGCGTGCGCGGGCGTCATGCTCCACGCCCTGGCGGGAGAGGCCTGGTCGCGCGCTCACGCGGACGCCGATCGGGGCATGCTGGCGTCCGAGATCGCGGACTCGCTGGCTCTCGTGCGAGCGGCATCGAACAAGACCGCGTCTTCAAAGTCAGGCCCTCCCCGAGGGGAGCATGGGAGCTCGAGGGAGCTCCGGCTCCCTCGACCGGGACTCGTGTCGCGGCGTTGCCGTCGGGACACAGGCGGTTGGTCGGAGGGACCCGGCGGAGGGCCGCCGGCCCCGTTTTCTCCTGGAGTTTCGAGGGTCCAGCCCCAGGCACCTGGCTTGCGAAGGGTCCCCGCATCCACGGAGGATCCCGATGCCTGCCTCTGCTTCCCCTAGCGTCCCAATCCGCCCTCGACGGGTCGCCGCCTTCTCGGCCAGCGACGAGCGAGAGCTCCGCGCCGGCCTGGTCGCACTCGTCCCTCAGCTTCGCGCGCGGGCGCTCCGGCTCTGCGGCGACGCCCCGACCGCCGACGACGTCGTGCAGGACACGATCGAGCGCGCCCTTCGCTTTTCGCATCAGTACGAGCGGGGCACCAACCTGCGCGCCTGGGCGCAGCAGGTGCTCTTCAGCGTCTTCGTGACCCGCTGGCGTCGCCGCCGTCGCGAGCGGGGTGCCCTCGGTCATCTGGCCAGCGATCCCTGCGCCTGGACGATACCCACGAGCTTCGGCGCTCCCGACGCGGGCGATGGCGCGATGACTCCTTCGACGCGTCGCACGCTGGACGCGCTGCCGCAGGGCTTTCGCGACGTCATCGTCCTGGTCGATCTCGAGCAGCGCACGTATCTCGACGCGGCCGGAACCCTCGGCGTGCCCGTCGGGACGGTGATGAGCCGCCTGCATCGTGGAAGGAAGCTCCTCGCCGAGAAGATGGGCGCCCAGGAAGCAGCTTGATCTGGGACCGAGAGAGAGGACAGAAAGGTAAGAAGATCAGGAAGGGGGATTGGCCGCAGCGCGCCCCGCACGTCCTTGGTGCGCAATCCCAACCCAAAGTCTTTTGATCTTCCTGATCTTTCTGTTTCACCCTCTCGGCTTCCAGGGGACGTCTTCCACCCGGGCGATCGCGTTGGCTCGGCGCGCGAGGGCGAACAGGAGATCGCTCAGGCGATTGAGGTAGACGAGGACCTCGGCGCGCACGGGTCCGTCGTCGACGGCGAGCACGGCGCGTTCCGCGCGTCGGCAGACGGTGCGGGCGAGATGGAGCGCCGCCGCCTGGGCGGAGCCTCCGGGGAGCACGAAGCTCTTGAGGGGCTTGCAAGCGGCGTCGGCCTCGTCGATCGCGAGCTCCAGCCTGTGAATGTCGTTCGCACCGAGGAGCGTCATCTGCAGCTTCGACTCTCGGCCTGGTACGCACGCGAGCTCGGCGCCCAGCGTGAACAGGTCTTCCTGGACGTGCTCGAGGACCGCGTCGACGACGGGGGCCAGCCCCGTCGCGCGCGCGACTCCGATGACCGCGTTCGTCTCGTCGACCGTGCCGTACGCCTCGACGCGCAGGCTCGCCTTGGGGACCCGCCCGCCTCCGAACAGGCCGGTCGTGCCGTCGTCGCCCGTCTTCGTGTAGAGCTTCATCCGGGCAAGGTCTGTCGCATGCCCTCAGGCTCGGTGCAACGCGGCGAGCTGGATCTGCCCCTCGACGCTCGAGTAGCTCCGGTCGAAGTCGAGCGCGGAGCTGATGGTCGCCTCCGCCGCCGCGGCGGTGTCGTTCGCGTCCTTCACGGCGTCGCCGTTCTGCCCTGCGGAGGCCCTGTCCGCCGCGGCACTCGCCTCATCGTCGTGCTGCGTTGCGTGAAAGAAGCTGTCGCCGAGCTTCCCCATGCTGTCGAAGAGGCCGCCCGCGACGGCGCCGGCTCTCGCTGCGCCCGCCTGGCTCTGCGCCATGGTCGCCGCGGGGGCCGCCGGGTTTGCTGCGAACGCGATCGGCGCAGCGACCGTGACGGCGGCCGTGACGACCCCCATGGCCGCGTCAAAAACACCTTCCGACCGCATGCTCGACGCCTCGTCGTGCATCTTCTGAACCTCCGCGGCGTTGGCTTGCGCTTCCGTCGCTTCTTCGGCGTCGCGCTCTTGATGCGCGTTCGTCCGCTCGGCATCGCCGTTCTCGATGGCGAGCGCCGCCATCTCCGCGCCCGGATCCCCTGTGCAAACGAGGGCGGTCGTGAGGGCCGGCTCGTCGCCGGGCAGAGAAGCAGGGAGGGACTGGCCTGACTGGATCGGTTCCATGTTCATCCTTTCACCGTCGTCGACGAGGCCTCGACGAGGGTCTGGTCGTTCGTCTCGATCGATTGGGTCAATGACGCGAGAGCGCGCTCGTGCGACTGGTCGCTCTGCTTCAGGTTCGCGATGACATCGGAGGTGAGGCTCTGGAGCTGCGCGATGTGGTCTCCGTCCGCGGTGGCGTCGGCGCTCGCGTCCTCCGCGGCGGCAGCGAAGTGCGCGACGCGAGCGCCGGCGAGCGCCGATCCTGCTTCGGCGACCGCCCCGGTGTAGGCCGCAGCCGTGGCCAACCCGACGGCGATCGGGGCGCCGGCGACTCCAGCCGATCCGACCACGACGGCCGCCGCACCGGCGACCATCGCGACGTCCTTCAGGCCCGTCTCGAGATCGCTCCAGAACTTCGGGCTGTTCCACGCCTGTTCGAGATCGTGGCCTCCGTCTTCGAAGGCGTCTCCGATCCGACCATGAACCAGGTCGCTCGCGACGTCGCCCAGGAAGTGGCCGATGTCCGAGAAGAAGCCGCCGCCGGAGTTCGCCTGGTTGGCCTGCTCCTTCTGGATCGCGGCGCGCTGCTGCGCCTCCTCGTTCTGCTGCTGCAACTGGTCGTCGGCGACCTGACTCTCGCCGGCGCTCGCGTCGCTCTGCTGTACCTCCGAGAGCGTGGCGTACAGCGCGCTCATCGCGTCGTCGTAGCCTCCGAGCGCCGGGCCGTTCGGAGGCGGGCTTGCGGGGCCGACGGGGGTCGTCACGGGAACCCGCGAATGGGCAGTTGCCCCTTGGTGATGTGGGACATGACTGGCTGACCTCCTTCTCAGTGACCGATGTTGTCGGCGATCTTGTTCTCTTGATCGCCGAGCGACTGCACGAGGTTGGTCGTGAGCGTGACCGCGGTCTGCCGCTGGGACATGAGCGACTGGAGGTTGACCATCTCGAGCTGCGACTTGGAGTTGATGTTGTCCACGCAGTCCGAGAGCGTCTGCATGTAGTTCTGGATCTCGGGAGCGCCCAGCTGGCCGTCTCCCTGCTTGGACGAAGGGTCGGGCGGACTGGCCGGGTGGTGGGCCACGTCGATGAAGTCGGGATCGGTGGGGTCCGACGAGTGGTTGAACGCGGCCCCGCCGGTGCCGGACCAGACGATCGAGTTGTACGTATTGATCAACGTAGGGAGCTCCGCGCAGCTGGGATCGGTGCCCTGGATCGACGTGATGGCGTTCTGGAACAGCGTCTCCAGCTTCTTGCAGGCGTCCGCGTCGGTCGTGCCCGCCGGGAACAGCCTCAAGGCGTCGTTGACCGCGTCGATCTGCTGGGTCTCGGACGCGTTCTTGTTCTGGTCGTCGAAACAGGTCCTTGCCTGGCTGTCGATCGAATCGAGGCGCGTCTGGCAGTAGGCCATGAGCGCATCGGGCGAGAGGTCCGAGCCGACCTCGTCGGGCTCGCTGGACCCCTCCGGTTCGGGCCACTCGGCCATGGGATAGCTGTTGTGAACGGCGGCTGCGGAGACTGAATTCGCCATGAGGCCTCCTTGGGGCGTTTGCCCTCCCATTCGGCCGTCCGGGTTGCCCGTTGCGTGAAAAGCGTCAAGGTGGCGGCCATGAAGGAGCTCGCACTCGCTCTCCTGGTCGTTGCCGGCTGCGCCAAGGCGGCGTCGTCCTCCGAACCCGCCGGGGCCGGCGCAGGTTCGGCGGTCGGCCCGAACGCCGGTAGCCGGGCGACCGATCACTTCGCGACCGCGAAGGGGCCGCTCGACGTGACGCCGCTCAACCACGCGTCGGTGCTCTTCGGATGGAGCGGCAAGTCGATCTACGCTGACCCGACGATGGTCGCGCTGGCGGACCCGGCCCTGCCGAAGGCCGACGTCATCTTCCTCACCGACATCCATCCGGACCACCTCGACCCCGCGGCGATCGGCCGGCTCTCGAAGGAGGGCACGGTCCTGGTGGGCCCGCCCGCGGTCGCCGAGAAGGCCCACCTCGACGTCGTGATGAAGAACGGCGACACGCAGGACGTGGCCGGCGTGAACACCGAGGCCGTGCCCATGTACAACCTGGTCCGCGGCCCCGCGCCGGGAAAGCTCTTTCACGACAAGGGACGCGGCAACGGCTACGTCCTCGACTTCGGCGGACTGCGCGTCTACCTGTCCGGCGACACGGAGTGCACGCCGGAGATGCGCGCCTTGCAGCGGATCGACGTGGCCTTCGTGTGCATGAACCTCCCGTACACGATGCCCCCGCCCGAGGCTCTCCAGTGCGTGGAGGCGTTCCGGCCCAAGGTACTCTTTCCGTATCACTACCGCGGCTCGGACCTCAGCGAGCTCAAGGAGCTGTCGGCCCAGGGCGTCGAAGTCCGCTCGCGCAACTGGTACTAGCCCGCCTTGTCGAGGGTCTCGCCCGAGGCGATGTGCTCGAAGCGAACGATGGCTTCGCGCCCGAGGGCACGACCCAGCGCGTAGTCCCGCTCGAGCGCCGCGCGGTCGCGCGACGTCCGCCCCGTCGCCAGCGCGGCGGCGGGGGCCACCTGGATGACGTGACAGTCGGGCGGCGGGGAGGTCATGAACTCCACGGCGTCGCGATACACCGCGGCGGCGTTGCGGCAGGCCTTCACGAGGCCCGGGTCGCGTCGCATCGCCCACGCGCCGAGGAGGTTGGCGACGCGCGCGTTCTTGACGAAGTGCGCAGCGCGCGACCGGAGGACCACGATGGTGCGCGCACCGCGCCGGTACGCTTCGCGAACGGGGATCGGATCGCTCAGTCCGCCGTCGACGAACTGCTCGCCGTCGAGGGTGACGGTCTTGCGGTAGAGGAGCGGCAGCGCGCAGGAAGCCTTGAGGGCCTCGAGCATGTCGTCCGCCATGGGGGTGAGGTACCGCGCCGTTCCGGTCTGCACGCTCGTGGCCACGAGCGCGTACTCGACGCCGCACGAGGCAGCCGCCCGCCGATCCAGGGGGTCTTCGCGCTCGATCGCGTCCCACAGCCAGTCCAGATCCATCCAGTGCCCGCCGCGCACGCCCCGCCAGGGGTCGATGAACTCGGGGCGGGACATCTGATCGAGGAAGCACCGCCGCGTGCGGCCATGCTGGCCGGCGAGGAAGGAGAGGGCGTTCGAGGCGCCGACGGAGACTCCGAGAACCAGGTCGAAGGGGAAGAAGCGCTGTTCGAGGAAGACGTCGAGGGCGCCTGCAGCGAAGATGCCGCGCATCGCGCCGCCTTCGACGACGAGCGCAACGCGTCGGGATGGGACTGCGGTCATGTCCTAAGGCGCTATGACTCGCGCGCGCCGCGCCGTCAACGGCTCACTGCCGGAGGCGCCAGCGACCGGACGACGAGGCCCGGCGAGCGATGGCGGACCGTCGGGACGACGGACGCGGACCGTCCCGTGTGCGCCGCCATCTCACCGAGTTACAATCCTGGCCGTGCGGCGCGAGCGCGGCCTGGTCCTCATCATCGCCTACAAGCTCATCAAGGGCGGGCTCTGGCTCGTCCTCGCCCTGACCATCCTCGTGATGATGCAGATGGGGCTCGGGGACCGCCTGCTCGGGGTGGCGGCCCACCTGCGGCTGCACGCCCACGCCTGGAGCCTTCGTCTCGCCGACCTGGCGGTGCGGGCTTCGAGCCGTCGCGCACTCTGGACCATCGAGGTCGCGCTCCTCGCCGACGGGACGCTCACGCTGATCGAGGCGTGGGCCCTGATCCACGGGCAGTGGTGGGGGCCGTGGCTCGTCGTCGTCGCCACGAGCTCCTTGCTTCCGTTCGAGGTCATCGCGCTCGTCCACCACCCGCACGCGATACGCGCGATCGTGCTCCTCGTGAACGTGGCCATCGTCGTCTACCTCGCCCGCAGCGCGCTGCGAGAGGGCCGGATCAGGCGGTTCGAGCGACGCGATCCAGGATCCGCCGCGACCCCTCGCGGAGCGCTGCCTCCGGCGTGAGGAGGCTCACGACGACGTACGCCTCCTCCTCGAAGTCGAAGAAGTGACCCGGATGGACGTGGACCCCGTCCTCCTCCAGGAAGGCGAGCGCCCAGGCCTCCTCGTCGCGCGTCCGAGGCAATCGCAGCGTCGCATACCAGCCGCCCTCGACATCGAGGAGCGATACGGCCGACCCGGCGACCGCCGACGCGAGCCAGGCGAGGTTGCCGGCCGTGCGCTCGCGGATGGCTTGCTCCGCCACCGTCCGCGTACGGAGCAGCACCGGGAGCGCGTGTTGCACGGGGGAAGCCACCGACAGAAACGAGTCTGCGATCACCTCCAGGCGGGCGAGGGCGGCGTCGACGCGGACCGCCTGGCCGCCGACGGCGATCCACGCGAGCTTTGCCTGGGGGAGCGCGGCGAGCTTGGAGAGGCCGCCGAGGGAGAAGACGAGCGGAGCCTGGTCGGCCTCGAGCGCGGACAGCGCGCGCGTGCGATCAGCGCGCAGAGGGTAGCCGGCGAAGACCTCGTCGCTGACGATCGGCAGGCCCATGGCCGCGAGCTCGGCGAGCTCGGTCGTCTTGAGGTACGAACCCGTGGGGTTGTTCGGGCTCACCGTCACGATGCCGCGCGTGCGAGGAGTGATCGCGGCGCGGACGGAGGGCAGGTCGACGTGCCACGCTCCATCGTAAGCGAGCCGGTAGGGTACGGCCCGGACGGCCTCGAGCCGGGCGAGGTGCTCGAAGAGCGGGTAGCTCGGGCGGGGCACCAGGATCTCGTCGCCTGGATCGCACAGGAGCTTGAAGAGATGGGCGTACGCCTCGCTGGTGCTCGCCGTCAGCGCGACGCGAGCCGGCTCCACGGGCGGACCGTGGGCCGACAGTTCGCGCGCCACGGCTTCGCGCGCGGAGTCGAGCCCGAAGGGCGCCGGCTCGTAGACGAGAGAGCCGGGGAGCGCGAGCGCCGAAAGGATGGCGTCGCGATCGTAAGGGATCGACGCACTCGTCGGGTTCGACGTGGTCAGATCGAGCACCGGCCGGTCACCGAGGCGGGCGAGCGCAGCGGCGAGCGCGTTGGGGGAGAGGTCGACGCCGGACCGCGAGGAGAACATCGGCTCTCAGGGCGCCGGCGGCCTCGTCGACGCGGGCGCGAAGATCGACTGCAGCGTCGCGTCCTTCTCGATGAACTCGATGGCCATCCGGTGCGGCCACACGGTGCGCGGATCGTCGTCCCGGGGCTCGACGCGGACGATGCGTCCTGAGAGCTTCCGGTCAGGCCCATCCGGCGACACGCGGAAGGAGACCGAGACGATGTCGCCGACGTTCAGCTGCGCGCTCCCGGAGATGAGGATCCCTCCGGCGCTGACGTCGTTGCACACGGCCCACACCTGGCGTGAAGACGAGTCGATGGTGACGGGAAACCACAGTGCATACCGGCTGTAAGAACGCTTTTCGTCCATCGCGCCTCTGTCAGTAACCGAGGTCGAATCCCTTTGCGGACGCTACGGGCTTGGGCTTGGGCTTGTCGGCTGCGGCCGGTGACGCGGCGCGGTTGGTCGCGACGACGGCCTTGGCCGTCTCGTGCGCCGAGGCCGACGTCGTGGGGGCGGCGGAGGCGAGCGCATCGGGCAGCGCAGCCGGCTGAGGCGGGGGCTGCGCTGCGGGGGTGGGCGCGACCGACGCTGCGGGTCCCGTCGCTGCCGAGGCGGTCGCCATCGGGCCGGAATGCGCGACCGGGGGCGTCGGCTCGGCCCCGACGATGAGGGCGATGGCCAGACCCACGACGACGAGGCCGCCGATCGACACGGCGGCGATCCGCGGCAATCGCTTCTTGGGGCGGCGGAGGTTGGCGGTCGTCTCGCCCTTCGAGTGCGCCCACGACTCCTCGGCCCCGATCTTCTCGACCTCCAGGACCTCGATCTCGCTGTCGATCGAGACCGTGGACGAGCTCTTCGACCGCGCCGGTTCGACCCGCGAGGGGAACGCGTCGGGAGGGAGGGGGAGGGCCAGCGTCTCGGTCAACGCGTGCCTTCGCATCCAGTCGTCGAGCGCCTCGGCAAACTCCTGCGCGGACGCGAAGCGGTTCTCCGGCTCTCGCGCGATCGCATGGTTGATGAGCCAGGCAAAGTCCGGATCGAGCGACGGCACGAAGGCGAGCGGCGACGGCGCATCGGAGAGCGCGATCTTGAACATCAGGTCGTTGAACGACTCGCCCTCGAAGGGCAGCCTCCCGGTGACCGACTCGTAGAGGATCACCCCGCACGAGTAGATGTCGCTGCGCACATCGGTCTCGCGTGCGCCTCGGGCTTGTTCCGGCGACATGTAGCAGGGCGTTCCCAGGACCGCGTCGGCACGGGTCATGCGGTGCTCGCCCTCGGTGAACGGGCGCGAGAACTTCGAGATGCCGAAGTCGATGAGTTTGACGAAGTCGACCCGGCCGGCCTTCGAGCGCAGGATGAAGATGTTCTCCGGCTTCAGATCGCGGTGGATGATCCCCGCCGCGTGCGCCGAAGCCAGCGCCGTCAGAAACTGACGAGCGATCGGCGCGATCTGGGTCGGCGTCAGCCGGCCATGGCGCTCGATGCGGGCCGCCAGCGTCTCGCCGTCGAGGTACTCCATGACCATATAGCGGTCGCCACTCTGGAGCGACCCGAGATCGAGCACTTCGAGGATGTGATCGTTGCCGATCTCTCCCGCCGCCTGCGCCTCGCGCTCGAAGCGTCGAATCGCGTCGACGTTGCCTGTCGACGCAGCGTGCAGGATCTTGATGGCGACGCGGCGGCGTATGAGGAGGTTCTCCCCCTCGTAGACCGAACCCATCCCGCCCGTTCCTATGAGTCGGACAAGCCGGTACTTTCCGTCGATGACGTGGCCGGCCTCGAAAAGCATGCTCGTCGCCCAACGACTAGCGTAGGCCGGTCCGGCGCTCTCTCAAAGGGCGATGCGCCGATTGCGTCCGCGCCCATG
>Ga0210388_10003723_pt1 | contig 11903 bp, 10 predicted proteins | sample IncBWC19OmetaG_FD_155485 | JGI IMG/M metagenome (GOLD analysis project Ga0210388, IMG submission 155485) | Forest soil microbial communities from Barre Woods Harvard Forest LTER site, Petersham, Massachusetts, United States - Inc-BW-C-19-O ... | reverse complement strand
CACCACCGCCGCCGTAGCCACCGCCACCACCGCCGCGTCCACCGCCACCGCCGCCGTAACCACCACCGCCACCACCACCGCCACCACCGCCGCGCCGATCCTCCGCCTCTTTGACGGCGACCTGGCGTCCCTGCACGTCGCGGCCGTTCAGCTCTTCGATGGCCTTGCGCGCCTCTTCCTCGGTCGCCATCTCGATGAAGCCGAAGCCGCGGGGGCGGCCGGTCTCACGATCGGTGATGATCTTGGCGTCCGTGACGGTGCCCAGACCCGCGAACAGCTCGCGCAGATCCAGCTCGGTGATGCTGTAGGACAGATTTCCAACGTAGAGTCTCGTTCCCATTTCTTCCTCGTTTGCTTCAGTGACCGACGGAGCTGCCGTCTGCAGAACCCTCTAACATTCCGGTCACCGAAGGCCGTCCCGGCCCAGTTGCCGGCGGCGTCCACGAGGACGGAGACGAAGGAGTCACCCGAAAAATTAGCATGCCTGTCGGGCGCTGCTGCAAATTTTCTTGGCCGCCGAGCGGCTGGCGCTCGGCGCTCGGGGGCTCGGCCGTGCTCCACCACACGGCTCGACAAAGGCCTGCGCCTCCCCTGCTGCGAGACGCAACCTGGACGGCGCTCTGAGGTACAGTGTGCGCCGCCCGCCGAGCCGTCGGCGGCGCAATGAGGACCGCCCCCGATGACGATCACCCACATTCTCGTACATTCGCCCCGGCGCCGAGGGCTCTTCCCGCGGGTCGCACCGCTGCTTCTTTCACTGGCCGCGGCGCTGTGGACGACCGGCGCCGCCCGCCCGGCGAAGGCCGACGACAACCTCCTTGCCGGCCTTCGCCCGTCGTCTTCATCCGGCGTCTCCAACGCCCGCGCGATCACCGACGGCGCCGGCGCTTTCGAGGGGGATGAATGGAACAGCTCGGTCGCCGCCCTCTTCGGCTCGGAGCGAGCCTTCGTGGAGTTCGACCTCGGCCGCAGCGTCCCCGTCGCCGCCGCCTACCTCCAGGGAGACAACAATGACGAGTACGTGGTGTCGATCTCGGAGGACCATTCCAATTTCGTTCCGCTCTGGACCGCCGAGCCCCGCCCGGAGCCCGGGATGCGCCAGCGCTGGGCCGCGAATCTCGCCGGGCACGGGCGTTGGGTTCGTCTCACCGTTCGCGGTGGCGACTCGGCCTACTCGGTCGCGGAGCTGCAACTCTTCGAGCATCCCCCGGCCGTGATGCCGCCGCTCTTGCACCGACTGGCCGGCCAGAGCCAGGCGGCCGCGATCCGCTCCTCCCTGCTCTATCTGATTGCGGCGTTCGGTCTGCTCTTGGCGGTCACCCAGGCGCGATCGCGGCGCTGGCTCGTGCTGCTGACCGCGGTGCTTCCGCTCGTGGCCGTCGGGTTCGTCGTCAACGACATCTCCATCGGGTGGCCGCTGGTCAATCGCGAGGTGGCGTTCGTGCGCGCGGCGGCCGCCGCCATCGCGCTGCTGGCGGCGGCGCGGGCGGCCATCCCTGGCCGTCGCTGGCCGGCGCGCCGGTCGGTCGTCACCGCCGCGCTCGCCACCAGCGCCCTCATGGCCTTCCTGGCCTTCTACAACCTCGGCCGGCCGCAGTTCTGGAACCACGAGCAGAATCGCCCCGAGTTCGTTCACACCAACGACCTGCGCGTTTACCAGCCGTTCGCCAAGTACTTCAAGGAGCTCGGCTACGACGGCGTCTACAGCGCCAGCGTGCTCGCCTACGCCGAGGACCGCCGGGGCGGGTCGCTCGACTCGCTGGGGATGCAAGAGGTCCGCGGCCTCGGCGACCACCGGATCCGCCGGGTCCGCGAGATCGAGGACGAGATTCGCTCGGTCCGCGATCGGTTCAGCCCGGAGCGCTGGATAGAGTTCAAGAAAGACATGAACTTCTTTCAGGATGTCATGGGACCGGAATACCTTTCCACCCTGACCGACCACGGAGCGAACGCCACGCCGGTCTGGGTCTTCTTCGGGCGCCTTTTGATGGCGCACGCCCCGGCCTCCGAGGGGCTGCTGATCGCCACCGGCCTCGTCGACGGCATCCTGCTCTTGCTGATGGCCGTGGCCCTCTGGCGGGCGTTTGGCCTCTGGCCGATGTTGCTGGCGATGACCGTGTTTGGCGCCAACGACCTCTACATGTTCGGCACCAACTGGACCGGCGCGACCTTGCGCCACGATTGGCTGGCGATGCTCGGCTTCGGCGCCGCCGCGCTCAAGCGCCAGCACTGGAAGCTGGCCGGGATCTGCCTGGCGCTCTCGGCGCTCATACGGGCCTTCCCCGTGGTGGCGCTGCTCGGGGTGGCGCTGCCGGCGCTCTGGGCGTTCGCCGAACAGTGGATCAAGGACCGCAAACGGCCGGCGTTCCGGCCCTGGCTCGGCGAGCATCGCGCGGCAGTCCAGGTTCTGGTCAGCGCGGGGGCCTGCGTCGTCTTCATGGTCGGGCTCACCACCATCCTCTACTCGCCCAGCGCCTGGGTCAGCTGGTTCCACAAGGTCACGCTGCTCAACCGCGACGTCGGCGTGAACGAGATCAGCCTGCGCGCGCTGATCGCTGGCGCCGACAACATGTCCGGGGCGGCGCTGCAGGCGAGGATGGCCATCTTCGTCGGCTGCGAGATCCTCTGTATCGCCTGCGTCGCGCTGCTGGCGCGCCGCCGTCCGCTCCATCAGTCGATGATCCTGGCCATGCCGCTCGTGCTGGTGATCTCCAACCCCTCGAACTACTACAGCCACTTCATCTTCTTGCTGGCGCTGCTGGCCGACGCCAGCGTCGCTCCGCGCGCCACAGCGGTCGAGCCGGACGCCGTGGCGGCCAGGACCATCCCGCTGGTCGTCCCGTTCCTGCGCGTCGCCGCCCCGCTCCTCGCGCTCTGCATCGGCGGCTACTGGGCCTCGCTCGATCCGGATCTCGATCGGCACTTCCAGGACTCGACGCTGCTGCTCTTCGCCGCGTTCGTCTGGCTCTTCGCCAACCTGCTCCGCGCCGACCCGGCCACGAACGAGTTCCTGGCGGGTGGCTCTGCCGCCGAATCGCCCGTGGGGTGAAGTTCTACACAGGCGCACTGAGGGTCGACAAGATCGCCACACATCCGGTCGTGGCCGCCGTCCACCCACCCAAAATCTCCGCGAGTTCGGCGGATCTTAGATGTGCGGGAATGAGTGACGCACCTGGCACGACCTCTGCTTCCATGTTCGGCTCACTCCGGACGACTTTCGCGTCCAAAAACGAATCAAGGAGATACCAATGAAGCTCACCCGCGTTGTTTTCCTCGCTCTCGCCGTTCTTCTCCCCACCAGCTGGACCGTTGCCAAGGCCGAGGACGCCCCGGCCGCTGACGCGCCGGCCAAGAAGGAGAAGAAGGCCAAGAAGTCCAAGAAGTCGGACGACAAGAAGGACGAGAAGAAGGCCGAGTAGTTATTCCGCTGGTCCGGGTCTCCCGGATCGCGGTCTAAGAAGCCCCGGGGGAGCAATTTCCCGGGGCTTTTTCATTGGTCCCTCCGTCTCAAGGTCGACGCCTGACCCGCCGAGACAAAGAGCGGGGGATTCGCAAGTGTCAGAAGCAGAAACAGTCGCCTGGAACCGTGCGCGGAGAGGTCGTTTCATCGAGCTCGGCGCCGCCATCGTGGCCGGCGGCGGGCTCGTCGTGATGTTCGTGGTCTTCTATACGATTCTCACCCGCTGACGCGGCTCAGTCGCCGGAATCGATGACCGGGATGGGGCAGGTCTTGACCTTGCTCGTCTCGACGATGCGCAGGAACGGCCCGGCTGGGTAGACCGTCAGCCCGACGGAGTCGAGCGCGTCGAGAAACAGACGGTAGGCCTCGCCGGAGGTGATCAGGCTGGGCGCCACGATCGTCACCTTCGCGTGGCTGGCGGGAAGGTCGGGGAGCACGAACTGCTTGCAGGTGATCGACGAGATCCAGGCGACCAGGTCGGCGATCTCCGTATCGGGTTTGAGGTTCAGCTTCACGATGCGCTTCCCCGCAGGAAGCCTGGTGCAGGCGCTCCCGGTACCAGGCCGCACGCCATCGGCGGGCCGGGCGCGAGCGGCGGCGCGCGCGCCTGAAGCCCCCCCCGCGGTTGCACCGAAGGCGAGCGCCAGCGCGACCGCAGCCAGGACCCTGTTCCTCATCGTGGGCTCACCTTGGCTGAAGGATGCAGCAATGTGGGGGCCACCACAGAAAGGAGGGGCTGACCCCGCAAAGTGGGGGTCTGCGCTGCCTTGCCGCCGACATCTCGGCCAAACCGGGCCAATCTGGCGCGGCGGGCGTGACACCTGCGCTAGAAAGTCACCCACTTGTCCGTGCAGGCGTTGGGCGTCGACGCGCCCGCCACCTGGTTGCTCACGGTGACGTTCGAGCCCGTGGGGGTGAAGTTGACGCTGCCGGGGCCGAGCGTGATGTCGGCGAAGGAGGCCGAGATGTTGGCCGGGGCGATGTCGTCGACCACCACGTTGTCGAGCGTCAGCCCGAGCAGGTGCGTGGCGTCGTAGCCGAGCAGCGTCAGCTTGGGTGTCGTGGAGGTGCTCATCGAGCGGAAGTTCTGGATGGTGATCCCCGTGTACTGCGGATACTCCGTCCCCGTGGCGCTCGAGTACATCGGCGTCAGGATGATCGGGTTGGTGAGCCCCCGGACGCAGACGTCGCCGTAGAAGATGTTCTGCACGAGGCCCCCGCGGCTGGGATCCGATTTGATCCGGATACCGTTCGCGCTGCCGCCTGAAAGGCCGGTGTTGGTGCCGTCGATGGAGAGATCGCAGACGGTGACGTTCGAGACGCCGCCATTGGTCTCGCTGCCGATCGACATCCCGTGCCCCGCCTCGAAGTGGTTGTGGGCGATGACGAGGTTCTTGACGCTGGTGCCGCCCTTGATCGCGATGTGGTCGTCGCCGTCGCTGATCTGGTTGTAAACGATGAAGCCGTTGCTGGCGGTCTCGCCCGGATCGACGCCGTCGGTGTTGTGCGCGCTCGACGCCGTCAGCTTGGTCCCCACGCTGTTGGTGGCCGTCGACGGCGTCTTGATGGTGATCCCCCAGACGACGAAGCCGGTGGCGTCGAGCTTGACGTGGAACTTGGGCGCGTTGTGCAGGGTGATCTCGTAGAGGGTGAAGTTGGTGGCGCCCAGCGTCTGGATGAGCGCGGGGCTGTCGCCGCCGCCGCCGTTGACGTCCCAGGCCGACATGGTGCTGCCGATCTGCGGCTCGCCCCCCTGCCCGTCGATCGTCCCCAACCCCACGATGCCGGAGTTGGCCCCTCGCACCGAGATGAGGGCGGTCGCCTGCCCGTAGACGTTGGGATCGCGCGTGCCGAACAGCGTGACGCCGCCGTCGACCCAGAGCGAAACGCCCGTGGGGACCGTGAGCGGGCCGGTGATGAAGCCGTTGCTGGATCCGCTGGTGGTCAGACGCACCGCCTGCCCCGACGCGCAGCCGGAGAGGGCGGTCTGGATGCGGGAGGTGTCGAGGCTCGACTCGCTCGGCGGCGTGCCGGCGACGATGGCGAAGCTGGCGGTGAGCGTCGCGCAGGCCGGCGGGATCGTCGGCTCCGCGGGGAGCGTCGCGTCGATCGTCGCGCAAGGATTGCCGCCGGCCACCGCGCCGGCAGACCCACCTTGGCCGGCACGACCAGCCATGCCACTCGCGCCTGCGGCGCCGCCCGGGCCGGTCCCACCTGCGGCGCTGCCGCCGGCTGCGCCGGCCGTTCCGGCGCCGCCGCTCCCGTTCGGGGAGCCACCGCCCCCGTTGCCAGGCGCGCCCCCGCTGCCAGTGATCGTCGGTCCTTGATTCGTGCCGCAGGCGAAGGATCCGACACCAAGGGCGCCGGCGAAGAGAGCGAGAAGGAGTCTGGGACGGAGTGACATGGGGCCTCTCCCAAGGGTCTTCTCACCCCGAGAAAACGGCTCATGGAACGGCTCCTGATCGAAGGCCGATTCCCGTCGGAAAGATGACGCCTACATGTGCCCCGCGGAGCGTCCGTCCGCGCTCGGAAAAATCCGCAGCTGTTGGTACGCTCCACCAATGATCGATCCTCGTCGTTTCGTTCGCCTCACCGGCGTCCTCGTCGTTTTGTGGGCCGCGGGCTCGCTGGTCGCCTGCGGCTCGGTCACCTCCATCGCTGACGGCGGCGGCGGCTCGACGGGGACCGGCGGTGAAAAGGCGAGCGGCGGCGGAAGCGGCACCGGTGGAAACGCGACAGGTGGAAAGGGCTCTGGCGGAAACGCCACCGGCGGAAACGGCGCCGGTGGAAGCGCGACCGGCGGAAATGGCTCTGGCACCGGTGGCCACGCGACGGGCGGCGACGGATCGGGCACGGGGGGACACGCGACGGGCGGAGAAGGCGCAGGCGGCTCCAGTGGCGCGAGCGGGGGGAAGTCTGGGACGGGCGGCGGTGGTGGCAAGGGTGGCGGTGGAACGGGTGGAAGTGCGACCGGGACCGGCGGCGCCGCGGGCGGAGAGGGCGGCGGCAGCGGCGCGGACGGGAGTCAGTGCGTTCCTGCCTGCGGCTCTGGCGAGCTCTGCTGCCTGGAGCCTCTGCACGGCGTGACCGACGGGGCGCACACCCACTGGACCTGCGTGACCACCAGCTCGCCGACGATCTGCCCTGCCCTGCCCTGAGCTGACGCGGCGGCGTCGTCGCGCAGCGTCGTCGCGCGCTTCGTCGTCGTCGTGCGGCGGCCTGGGTGATCCAGCTTGGCGCCCCGAGGGAATGTGCCTAGACTCCCATCGCCCCCCCTCACGCAGCTTTTGAGGTGCAGTTCATGAACGATCGAATTCGCTTAGTTGGTTTCACCGCGACAGTTCTGCTCGCGGTCAGCATGAGCGGTTGTCTGACCTCCAGCGACGGCGGGCCGGTCAGCACCGGCTCCACCGGCGGACAGACTGGCGCGGGGACCGGTGGAACGGCGACCGGGGGAAGCCCTGGCACCGGCGGGAACGGCACCGGCGGCGCCAAGGGCGGAAGCGGCGGCTCCGGCACGGGCGGCACCGGCACCGGCGGCGCCAAGGGCGGAAGCGGCGGCTCCGGCACGGGCGGCGCGACCGGCGGCGCCAGCGGCGGCGCAAACGGCGGAAGCGGCGGCGGCCTGGCGGGCTCGGGCGGGACGGCGACCGGCGGGATCACCGGAGCAGCTGGATCGGGTCCCTCGTCCTGCCTCGACGACGTGCAGAACGGCGACGAGACCGGCGTCGATTGCGGCGGCTCGTGCGGCGCCTGCCCCAACTACAAGATCAACGGACCGAACACCGGCGACACAGTCGGGAGCGGATGCAACGGAGGCCCCGCCTTCATGTGCACGCGTGACATGGTCTTCAGCCCCGAGCTCAAGGTTGCCGAGACGGACGACTTCGCCTCGCCGACCAACCCGCAGTTTGTCTACGGCGTCGTCGGCCACGACATGGACACCGGCGGCCTCGACACCGAGTCCGCGAGCAACGCCTGTTGCCAGTGCTACCAGCTGGTGTTCACCTCGCCGCGCGACGCGGTGACCGGCGTGGCGACGCCCAAGCCGATGATCGTGCAGGCGTTCAACACCGGCGCCGGTGGCGGCAAGAACTTCGACATCTTCATGGGGAGCGGCGGCGAGGGGGCCAACACCGCCGGCTGCAGCAAGCAGTACACCGCTTACCCGACGATCGGCCAGCCGAACAACGGCGGCATCCGCGCCCAGAACGTCAGCCAGTGCGCCGGAACCGGGGGCGCGCTCAGCTCCTCGTCCATCGCCACCATGTCCTGCCAGACGGCCATCGCCGCCGACTGCGCCATGATCACCGCGAGCAACTCGTCGGTGCAGAGCTCGACGCAGGTCTCCTGTGAGGAGACGAGCCAGCCGCAGAACCTCTATCACCTCAACTGGAACGTGATGGCCAAGCGGATCGAGTGTCCCGCGAACCTCACGCGCGTCACCGGCTGCAAGCTCAACTCACAGAACCTGCCGGCGGCGGACCCGACCGCGATCGACATGAGCTCGGCTTCGAGCAAAGGCTTCTCGTCGGGCTACACCACGACGACGATGCAGGACTGCTGCCGGCCGACCTGCGCGTACCACGGCAACGTCACCGGCGCCGACTCGACCTACAAGCAGTACTACACCTGCGACGGCTCAGGTAACCCGGGGTAGTCGGGGGCCCCCGGCGGGTCTTGCCGTTGTGCCAGCTACTGTGAGCCGCCGTCCAAGACGAGACTGCCGTTGGCTCCGTTGGTGCAGTAGTCGTACTTGAGCGATCCGTCAGGCTGCCGCGCGTACACCCGCTCGCACTCCTCGGCGGCACATTCGGATTCGCTCGGGTCGCCGCAGAGGCAGCCGCCGCTGCACACCTCTACGCCCGGTATGCTCGGGATGAGCTCATCGCACGCACCCAGGACCAACAGAGACAAGACACCGCACCAGCGCACCACCGTTTGCACCACCGACAGTGTAGCGCGACAGCGATTGGCGCGAGAAGTTCCCACGGAACTGCGGCCTCGTCTGCGTGTCCTTCCAGGAGGAGGCCGCCATGCAGCCAATCGATCGACAGCGACAGCGACAGCGACAGCGCCCACCACTCGTCCCACCGCCGCAACCGCCCGTCCCGCTCGCGGGCAGCGATCCGCCGTTCGACGTCGACGCGCCGGCCGCCACGCCTGTCGTCTCGGCGCCGCTCCGTCTCGCCGCGCCGGCGTTGCTCGTCGCGGCCCGCTTCCGCGACATCACGCTGGCCAGTCGCCTCTTGCGCAGCGACGAGCCGCGAACGTTCGCCATCGGGAACGCGCGCGGCGCCGACGCGCCGGTGAACCCGGCCTGGCTCCCCGAGATGAGCGACCCGCTGACGCCGCGGCTCCATCTGCTGGTCGAACCGGCGCCTGGGGGGTTCGTTCTCAACCTGACCTCCGGAATGCGCGCCGTTCTGCAGACGGAGCTGCAGGCGCTGCCGCTCGGGCCCGATCTCGGGTGGGCCGACGCGCCCCTGATGCTGCCGCCGGGCAGCCACCTCTGCGTCCCCTGCGGCGAGGTGACGTTCGACCTTCAGCCGGCGGAGCCGGTGGCCACGCTCCCCCGACCATGGTTGCCGGCGGGCTGGCGCGCAGGCGTGAAGTACCCGCTGGCGGTGGCGATCGTGCTCGGCCTCCTTCTGGCGATCGCGCACCTCATTCCCTCCGATCCGCGCGCGCTCTCGCTCGACACGCTCGACGCCTCGGGCCGCATGGCGCACCTGGTGACCGTCCCGCTGGAGGTGACCGCGCCCGAAATCGATCGGGCGCGCTCGCTCGCGCAGGCGGCGGGCGGAAGCGGCTCGGCGGCGGCCGCGAAGCCATCCGGCCAGGCCGGCGATCGAAAGTCGCACGAAGCCTCTCACCACCTGACGATCAAAGGGACGGCGCGACCGCAGGATGCCCGCGCGGTCGCGGCGCAGATTCACGACGACAGCCTCCTCGCGGTTCTCGATGGGCCACGGCAGAGCGCTTTCGCGGACGTCCTGGCCGACGGCCCCGCCCTCGGTCCCGACGTGCAAGACATCGTCGGGAACCTGGTCGCCTCGAACGACGGCTCCGCGTTTGGCGCCGGCGGGCTCGGGCCGAACGGAACCGGCAGAGGTGGTAGCGGCGAGCGCGAGGGGACGATCGGCGGCGGCGGCCCGCTTGGCACCAGGGGACGGATCGGCGGTCGCGGCGGTCCCGACTACGGATTCGGTCCCGGCGTGGGCGGGCTGCACACCCGCCACGCGATCGTACCCGACCCCGTTCCGGGGATCGTGCACGTGAACGGAGCGCTGGACAAAGAGATCATCCGCCGCACCGTCCGCCGCCATCTGAACGAGGTGAAGTATTGCTACGAGCAGGCCCTCGTCAGTCGACCGTCGCTCTCGGGGCGCATCGTCGTTCAGTTCGCCATCGCTCCCACCGGTCGCGTGCTGACGTCGGTGGTGCAGAGCTCGTCGCTCGGCGTTGCCGCGGTCGACAGCTGCGTCGTCAACGCCGTCAAGCGCTGGGAGTTTCCGCAGCCCGACCACGGGGGCCTGGCCGTGGTCTCCTATCCGTTCTCGTTCTCGCCGGCCGGCGGCTGAGGCGCTAGAACGTCACGAACTTGTTGGTGCAGGGGTTCGGCGTCGACGAGCCGGAGATCTTGTTGGTGACGGTCACCCCCGTTCCGGACGGCGTGAAGCTCACGGCGCCCGGTCCCAGCGTCACGTCGGTGTACGACGCCGTCACCTTCGGCGTCACGTCGAAGACGACGTTGTCGAGCGTGACGCTGTTGATGTACGAGGTGCTGTACCCGTCGAGCGTCACCGTCGGCGAGTTGCTGCCGCCCGTCAGGTAGTGAATGTTCGAGAAGCTGATGTTCGTGTAGTGCGGGATGTCGCTGCCGGTGGAGGACGAGTAGGTCGGCGTCAGGAAGATCGGATTCGCTACCCCGCGCATGCAGATGTCGCTGTAGCTGACGTTGTTCACCAGCCCGCCGCGGCTGGAGTCGGACTTGATCCGGAGCCCGTTCGAGCTGCCGCCGCCGGTGCCGGTGCCACTCTGATCGATCCCGATATCGTAGACCTTGATCCCCGAGACGCCGCCGGTGAACTCGCTGCCGATGGAGATACCGTGGCCGGCCTCGAGGTGGTTGTGCGCGATGGTCAGGTTCGTGACCCCCGTCGAGCTCGACCCCTTGATGGCGATGTGGTCGTCGCCGTCGCTGATCTCGCTGCAGACGATGTAGCCGTTGCTGGCCGACTCGCCTGGATCGATCCCGTCCGTGTTGTGCGCGCTCGTGTAGGTGAGCGCGGTGCCGGCGCTGTTGGTCGACTTCGAGGGCGTCTTGATGGTGACGCCCCAGGCGACGAACCCGGCCGCCGAGAGCTTGACGTGGAACATCGGCGAGTTGTGCAGGGTGATCTGGTAGAGCGTGAAGTTGGTCGCGCTGCTCACCTGGATCAGCGCGGGGCTGGAGCCACCGTTGCCGTTGGCGTCCCAGAAGGACGAGGAGCTGCCGACGTTCGGCTCGCCCCCCTGGCCGTCGATGACACCGCCCCCGACGATCCCCGCGTTGGCACCCTTCACCGAAATGAGCGCGCCCGCCGAGCCGTAGACGTTGGGATCCCGTGTGCCGTAGAGCGTGACGCCGGTGTCGACCCAGAGGGTGACGCCGGAGGGGACGGTGATCGGCCCGATGAGTAAGGCGTTGTTCGAGCCGCTGGTCACCAGCTTGACCGCCTTGCCCGAGCCGCAGGCGCTCAGCGCCGCTTGAATCGTCGAGGTGTCGGCGTTCGACTCGCTGGGGACGCCGTTGGCGGCGACGTTCTTGGTGGCCGACAGCGTCGCGCAGAGGCTGGACGGCAGCGTCGGCTGGGCCGGCATGTTGCTGTCGCCTGCGCCGCAGGCGCCGGCGCTGGTCGTCCCGCCAGTTCCCGTCGTGCCGCCGGTCGCCGTGGTACCACCCGTTCCGGTGGTTCCGCCGGTTCCGGTCGTCCCCCCCTTGCCGGTCGTTCCACCAGTTGCCGTCGTGCCGCCAGTTCCGGTGGTCCCGCCCGTTCCGGTCGTGCCGCCCTTGCCGGTCGTCCCGCCTGTCGCCGAGGCACCGCCAGTCCCGGTCGTGCCGCCCGTTCCCGTGGCGCCGCCTTTGCCGGTCGTCCCACCGGTCGCCGAGGCACCGCCCGTCCCGGTCGTGCCGCCCGTTCCGACCGTGCCACCGGTCGCCGACGCTCCGCCCGAGCCGGTGTTGCCACCGGAGCCGACATCGCCGCCGCTGGCTGACCCGCCGCTCCCGTTGCTGCCGCCGGTGGGCCCGCTGCCACCCGTTCCGTTGTCGGTGGTGACGCCACCGTCCTGCGCGCACCCCACCAGCAACAGGAGCGCGAGCGCCCCGGATGCGCTCAGCTTTGCGAACAGGGGACGAACGAGCGACCTCAACATGGGGGACCTCCGGTTAGGACAG
>Ga0210388_10003722_pt1 | contig 11904 bp, 8 predicted proteins | sample IncBWC19OmetaG_FD_155485 | JGI IMG/M metagenome (GOLD analysis project Ga0210388, IMG submission 155485) | Forest soil microbial communities from Barre Woods Harvard Forest LTER site, Petersham, Massachusetts, United States - Inc-BW-C-19-O ... | reverse complement strand
AGGAGGCGTTCTGTGTCCTCTCGTACGTTCTGTATTTCTTCCCTTTTCACCCCCACCTTTCGCCTGAGTTTCCTGCGCTCTATTCTCAACGCCATTGCGATCATTTCTCTGGTTGGCGTTTCACAACTTGCCGGCGCTCAGCAGACGCTGGGAGCGATCAACGGCACAGTCACTGACAGCAGCGGAGCCATCGTCCAGGGAGCGGCCGTCAAGGTGCGAGCGGTCGCTACGAATCTGGTGATTACAGCCCAGACCAACGCGGACGGTTCGTTCGCGATTGCCGATCTTCCAATCGGCGACTACGAAGTAACTTTCACCAAGGATGGATTCCAGAAGTCGGTGTACCCGGCGATTATCGTGCAAGGCAGCCGCACAACCACGGTGAACACGAAGCTGAAGCCGGGCGCAGTGTCGACCTCCGTTACAGTCGACGCCACCCCGTTGCTCAATCAGACTGACACCACCAACGGCTATACCCTGGGCACGGAGCAGATCGAAGCCGTGCCGCTCGGGACGGGGAGTTTCACTCAGCTCACGACTCTGGCTCCCGGCGTCAGTGCAGATTTTCTTTCCGGCTCGGGTTCGAACGAGGGGCTGGGCAATCAAGGAATCGTGGCCAACGGCCAGCGCGACACCAGCAATCTCTTTACGTTTAACGGAGTCAATGCGAACAACCTGTTCAACGGAAATTCCACCAGCAATATCTCGGACAGCCGCTTCACGCTGAACACGGGCGAAATCTTCGGAGTTGGCGGACAGGTTCAAACCAACAGCAGCGTATTCGACGCCATCGGCCAGGCGCTGCCCACGCCCCCGCTTGAAACCATTCAGGAAGTTCACGTGGCCAGTTCGATGTATGACGCGACCATGGGCTCGGCCAGCGGCGCCCACGTGGAAACGACCACCAAGTCCGGAACCAACAACCTGCACGGCCAAGCGTACGAATATTTTCAGAACAACGCGTTTGACGCCGCTCCCACCTTCCTGGCAGCGAATCCGTTTTTCAGCGGAGCGCCTCCGCTGCATCGCAATGTCTTCGGTGTAACGCTGGGCGGGCCAATCAAGAAGGACAAGTTGTTTTTCTTCGGCTCGTATCAAGGCCAGCGCATCAGCGACGCGCTCAGTGGCGCTTTCAATGGCGTGCCGACGCTTCCCGGATTGACCGATTCCAATCGCGACGCGGCCGACTTGGTGAATCTGTACAACACGGCGATTGGCTGTAGCAGCGGCTGCATCACGGCCGGCGAAGTGGATCCGGTCGCGCTGGGAATCCTGCAGGCAAAGTCGGGCAGCCAGTACATCATTCCCTCCGACAATGCAGCTACTACGGAGAGCTCCATTCAGCCCTTTAATGCGTTCGTGAAGGGTTCGTCGAGCCAGTTCAACGCCACCCAGATCAATGCGAATCTCGACTACATTTTCGGCCCCAAGGATCGACTTGCCGGCAAGTACTATCATCAGGACGACCCGACACAGATTCCTTTCGCAGTCAGCGGAGTGCTGGGCTTTCCGCAGACCATGCACTCGGGCAGCCGGCTGTTTTCTCTCGACAACACTACCGTCCTGAATCCGAATACGACCTGGGAAAACCGGTTGGGATTTATTCGTGAAGTGGCGAACGCGACTACATCCCAGGCCTTGACGCCGGGTTCGGTAGACCTGAATCTGCTCGGCAGTCCTTACTTCCCCGGAATCACGATCACGAGCGCGGACGACGGCGCCTCTACCGGCACCGGCACGGTTGCGCACAATCGGGGCCATGCCATGAGGATTGGACCGTCCACAAACTTCGCCAACGCCGGAATTTTCCAGAACGAATACGAAGGTTCGTCTACTTATCGCTGGGTACATGCCAAGCATTCCCTGGCCTTTGGCGGGACGTACGACTACATGCAATTGAATGTCGCCAATCGTGAAGATCAGGTGGCGACGCTGACCTTCCGAAACTTCGGCGACTTCCTGACCGGGACGCTGGGATCGGACCGCAGCAGTGGCCAACTCCTGAACGGCGAAACCAATCGCCATTTCCGGGCGCATTCCTCCGGTCTGTTCGCGCAGGACGACTGGAAGATCATGCCCAATCTCACCATCAACCTCGGCGTCCGCTGGGATTGGGACGGACCGCTGGTTGAGACCAATGGCCTGCTGACGAATTTTTATCCGTCGGATTACAAATACGATCTGGCCACCGACACGTTCGGCCAGTTGTCGAACGGCGAGCCTGGCATTGGGCTGGTTGTGGCGGGAAACAACAAGGCATTCGGATTCAAGGGCGTCAGCGATTCGACGCTCACCGGTCGGCAATGGATGTTCGCTCCGCGGCTCGGTTTCGCGTGGAGTCCTTCTCGTTTGAAGAACGTGGTGGTGCGCGGCGGCTTCGGCATGTACGCCGATCGGGGTGAGTACTTCACCGAGCTATCAGCCAGCGCCGGCCTTGGCATCAGCGGTCCATTCAGCGTTACCACGCAGCAGCCGTTCACGGTTCCGGTAAACGCATTTTGTGCCAGTTCGTTGAACTGCCTGAGCCAGGGTCCCTTTGGCACGACGCCTCTGAACCCGCCGCCGAGCAACTTAACCCAGGTCGCGGGCCTGGTCTATAACCAGTCGCAACTGAGTGGTTGCGCGGAGCCGGTGACACCGACTTGCTCGCCGACCGGATTCGCGAACTTCGATTTCCTGTTCGGTGGCTACGATCCGACCAACAAGCTGCCTTACTCGGAAAACTGGAGCCTTGACCTGCAGTGGCAACCGAAGAACGATGTCGTTCTGACCATGGCGTACATCGGAAACCGCGGCGTGCACCAGCCGATTCCGGTCCCGTTCAACCAACCCGGAGTGGCGACTCCCACTAAACCGCTCAACGGACAGACTTACAGCTACGGGTTCCAGGCTACCGACGGCGGCGGGAATCCTCTCCTCACGGAGCAGGTGCAGACAACGATCGGTGAATTTTCGTTCTCCGATGGCAACACGGCGCTCCGTACGCCCTACATCGGATTTAACCCAAACGCCGACTTCTGGCGCGCCGAGGGGATTTCAACCTACAACGCTTTGCAGTTGCAGGCGACCAAGAGAATGTCGCACGGACTGCTGGTGAATGCTTCGTATACCTATTCGCACTCGCTGGATGAAGGCAGCGGACTTGGTGCCGGGCTCTTCTTCAACGGAAACAATCCGCTTGATCCGCGTTCGTCGTACGCTTCCTCTGACTTCGACCGCACTCACGTGCTGACTGTCAGCTACGTTTACATGATTCCAGCGTTCAAGGCTTCTTCTAAATTCTTGAGCGCCGTTACAAACGGCTGGGGAGTTCAAGGAGTCACCGTAGCGCAGAGTGGAGAACCGTTCAGCGTTATCGATTTCACCGGAACCGCGGGCGGCATCTACTTCAGCGCAGACGATTTCATCACCAATCCGATTCTGCCTCTGGCTCCGGGAATCTCGCCGAAGCAGGCGATTCAGGGAGGCAAAGTCGGAGACTTCACCAGCGGCCCGAATGCAGGGGTTCGAGTGCCGTATATAAATCCGGACGATTTCAGCGTTCCGCTCTTAAGTCCGGGACAGAGTGGAGTGCCTCCATGCGGACTGACCACCGCTGGCTCAACCGTTTGCGACAACTATGAAACCAGCTACGGCAACAACGGGCGAAACCTGTTCCGCTCGCCGTTCCAGACGCGGTTCGACTTTTCCGTGTTCAAGAATTTCAAAATCAACGAACGCGTCGCCCTCAAGTTCCAGGCGGACGCGTTCAATCTCTTCAACCATCCAAGCTTTGACGCCCCCAACGGCGACTTCGAGCTGAATCCGTGCTTCAATCCACAACCCTGTTACATCACGCCTACGTCGACCAACCCAACACCGATCATAAGTTCCGGCAATTCGAAGAACTTCGGTGTAGTCGAGCAGACGGTTGGGAGCAACCGGTTCCTGCAGTTATCGATGCATTTGACGTTCTAAATTTCGGGCAGCAATGTAAAGGGCGTTCCCGGTCATCATGCTCGGAACGCCTTTTTTTCTTTGGGCCGGGCTGACTGCGCAGGCAGCTTGGTTCGTTGCTTCGACGGCCTCGACCCGGACGGCCTGACACGGCTTTCGGTATACTGGAGACGTATGCCGGTTCTGAAAAATATCGCCGCAATCGCCAAGGGCATGAGCATCACCTTTATGGAGATGTTTCAGCCTACGACGGTCGAGAACTATCCCGACGGCAAAGGACCGCTGCGGGGCGCACGTTTCGAGGCTCGCTTTCGTGGCGCGCACGTGCTGCAGCGCGATGAGAATGGGCTGGAGAAGTGCGTAGCCTGCTTCCTCTGTGCCGCAGCCTGCCCTTCTAACTGCATCTATATCGAGGCGGCCGAGAACACGGCCGAGAACCGCGTCAGCGGCGCAGAGCGGTACGCCAAGGTTTACAACATCGACTACAACCGGTGCATTTTCTGCGGCTATTGCGTGGAAGCGTGCCCGACCGACGCGATCACCCACGGTCACGGATTCGAGCTGGCGACGTTCAATGCCAGCAACCTGGTCTATCGCAAAGAGCAAATGCTGGCTCCCCGGCCAGCCCACATGGGAGCGAACGTCATCTTCAATCAGTCCGACGTGGACGGCGGAGCTCCGGTGCAGATCGTTCCAGGAAGTTAGAGCCGCGCACTCATTTCGTCCACAAGGCTAAGCAGCTCACTGCGGTTTCGAATTCTTGATCAACTCCAGATCGAGCGTGATCGCAACTTCATCGGCAAGGGCAATTCCCCCCGATTCCATCACCTCGTTCCAGATGATCCCGAACTGCTTGCGGCTGACCTGGGTGCTGGCGTGAACGCCAATTTTCTCATTGCCGCGAGGATCGCGGATCGGGCCGTTTGGGCCTTCAACGTCTAAAACCACTTCCTGGGTGATGGCGTTAATCGTCAGATCACCGGTCACTTTGAGCTTGCCCTCGCCTGCCTTCTCTACGCGCTTCGACTTGAACTTCATCAGCGGGTAGTGTGCCACGTCGAAAAAATCGGCGGTCTTCAGTTGAGCATCGCGCTTGGCCACTCCGGTATTCACTGTGCTGCAGTCGATGGCGGCGTCCACGGTGGCGTGCGTGACATCCTTCGGATCGTAGTTCACCGATCCTGTGATGCCGGTAAATTCGCCGCGCACCGTCGAAATCATCATGTGCCGCACACTAAACGACGCTCCACTGTGGGAAGGATCGACCCGCCAGCTGGCTTCCTGGGCCGTCAAGCAGGACGCAAGGAATACGATCAGGCACAAGCCCAGCAGATGCCGGCGTAATCTCGCTGTCAAAGAATTTGTCATAATATTAGTTCACTTTAGACTGATTCGCTTCATACCTGCCGAGTGACTCTTAACTATTCCAGAGTAATGACGCCCCACGGTCCACGTGCGACCTTAACTCTCTGAACGACTCTTTGGCTGGCCAGATCTACAACAGAGATGTCATTCGAAGGCCCGTTGGCGGTGAACAGCGTCTTGCCGTCGGGCGAAAGAGCGATCCCCCACGGACGCTCTCCCACTTCAAACGATGCGCTGACCTGATCGGTTGCGGTATCGATGACGAAGACTTTGTGTCCGCGGCCGGTGCTCACGTAGAGTTTTGCGCCATCGCGGGAAAGCAACACGGCCATGGGCTTGATCACTCCGGGTTGGCCCAGCTCGATGGTGCGAAGGATTTCGTGTTTCACGGAGTCAACCACAGTTACAGACCCATCATTTTCGGCGTTTACATAGGCTTTCGAACCGTTGGGCAGAAACGCGACCGAACGCGGCCTTCTCCCGACCTTGAATGTCTTGGCGACTTTTGCCGTCGCGAGGTCAATGACCGTAATCGTTCCGCTGTTTTCCGACGTCACATAAACAAACTTGCCATTCGGCGAGACCCTGACTCCCTCAGGTTCTTCCCCGACCGCGAAAGTCTTTTCGACTTTGCCGGTAGCTATGTCGATCATGCTGGCTTTGGAGTCATCTTCGTTCGACACAAAAATCTTGCGCCCATCGTTGCTGAGGTCGAAGTTTTCCGGGTCAGAACCGCTTTGAATCACGCGGAGCAGTTTGTTCTGCCCAACGTCAAACACCCCAATGCCGTCGGCGCTTTTGTCCGGCGGTGGAAGCTTACTCTCGTCCACTCCAGGCCCGCCGATGGGAGAGCCGCTCAGCGCCACGTAGATCGTCTTCCCGTCGGGGCTGGCGTGAATTCCACGCGGGCGTTTGCCCAGCGGGATGGTGGCCAACACCTGAAGCGTCGAGCCATCGATTACGCTCAAATCGCCGGAGTTTTCATTGGTCACATAGATACGAAGACCTGGGTGAGTTCCATGCTCGTCCAGCGAACCGGCCGAAACGGTCAGCAGCAGTAGCGCGGTCGCGCAAAGCGAAGCTCGGATCGAGCGAGTCATCTTTCCTCTTTCCTTCTTATTTTCGACTGGAAATCCCAACCGACAATCGGTCGAGGGATCTACTCTGACTATTATGCCAGCAGTTTAGAAACTAGCTGTGAGTCGGAGCGAAACGCTCCGCGAGGGGCCGATGGCGTTGCCCGAAAACAGGCCTCCAAAATCGATCACGTTCAGTCTGTTGTTCAGGTTTTCCGCATCGGCTTGCAGGCGCAGGGACCGCTTTTCCCGCTTGTAGAGCTCGACGCCGGCAGAAACGTCGACTGAGAGCGTGGGCTTGATACGGCCACGATCGAAGTTGATGCGATCCACGACGGCCTGGCCATAAGTCGCGAGGGCGTCGGAAGGATCGCCGTCAAACTCGAAGGGGAGCCCGCTGCCGTACTCAGCGCCGGTAGCCAGCCAGAGATGCGAGGTGGCCTGGTAGCGGATGCGGATGCGGGCCGTGTTGCGCTGGTCCTGAGAATCGGGGAAATGGCCGGTGAATTGGCTGAGGGCGCTGACTGCGTCATCGCCAAGGAACAGCCCGCCGGTCACAGGAAACCAGGCGTTGCCCACGATATAGGAATAGCTGAGAAAGCCGGAGAATCGCTTCCAGTGGGGGACTTCGATCTTGGCCTCAGCGCCGTAGAGAATCGCTTTGCGGAAAGCTATGGGAAAGCTGACCGCCGTGCTGAGGATCTGGTCGTCGTCGGCGTAGTTATTCACATAGCGGCGGAAATAATTGGCGTCGAAGCGGAGGTGGCTGGTGAAGCTTTTCGTGGCTCCCACTTCGAAGTAGTTGCCGTGCGAAGGTTCCACCGGCAGACGAAGCACATTGGGATCGAGCGAAACGACCTGCTGAGAACTGGAGAGCAGGATGTTCTCGAATGAGGGTGTCTGGAAGATCCGGTCGTAAGATGCGTGGACGATCAGGCCGGCGGCAGGAAAATAACGCGCCACGGAAAAACGCGGGCTGACGGCATTCTGATTGACCAGAAGCTGATAGTGATCCCAGCGCAGGCCGGCGGCAACGGTCCAGTTTCCGTAGTGGATAAGGTCCTGAACGTAGGCGGATTGTTCAAGATCGGGGCGCGTGCCTGCGCTGGGGAAATTGCCGGGAAACGCGAAGGTCAGCGGTGTGCCGGGATCGAACGGGTAGTCTGGATCGCTGGGGTCGCCGGTAATAGCGTCGCTGAAGTTTTCGTGCAGAATTTTATTGTCCGAATCGACGCCGAACTTGAATTCGTGGTGTCCCTGATGAACGGATAGGGCGCCGTTGAAATATCCCTCTTTGAAGTCGTTGTGCGAAAACGCCATGATCGGCGTGGAGTCGGCATTGGAATTCAAATCGTTGGAGTTGTCGCGAACCATGCCGTGAAAATCGGCCAGCACATTCGGCGAAAAGGTGTGCTCGTAGGCAACGATGCCTATGGTTTCGAAGTTGTCCCCGGTCTCAAGTTGACCGGCGGCCTGCTGAATCTGCTCGTTGGGCAATTCGTAGCGGGAGAGCGCGTGACGCACGCTGAGGCTGAGATGGTCGCTCGGCGTAAGGTCGCGGGCGAAAGAAACTGCGAAATCGCCGGTCGTGCCGCGGTTGGTGAAATTCTGGGGTACGACCGGGTTGAGGTAGTGAGCGGTCCCGTTGCCGGAAGCACTCACGCCGAGTGTGTTGTGTCCCCAGCCGTATTGCAGCTCGGTGAAAGCGCCGGCCGTATCAAAGCTTCCACCGGCGAGGACAACCTGCCCGTGCAGGCCGGGCTGGGCGTCGCGCAAGGTATTGACTTCGATGACACCGCCCATGTTCCGTCCGTATTCAGCCGGAATGCCAGCGGTATAGATGGTGATCGAATCGACGTCATCGGCCTCAATTTCGGGACCGAAGCTGGGTGAACGATTGTCGGTCAGGGGAATGCCGTCGACCACAAACTGAGTCTGATACTCCGAACCGCGCGGATGCAGCACGGCGTTGCCTTCGTAGAGCCAGCCCGGCTGGGAACTCACCAGATCCTGCAGAGAGCGGCCGGGCAGCGAGGCCGGGCGTTCGGAAATATCCTGCTGGTCGAGATGGTTGGAAGTGCCAGCGCTGTCCGTATCGAGCAGCGTAGCTTCGGCGGTGACGTTAACCGCAGTGTTTACGGCGGCGATGCTGAGTTTGACCACGTAGTCGGTGGGGAGCACCGAGCGGATATCGATACGGCTTTCAAACACTGAGAAGGATTCGCGCGTTACCCGAACCCGGTACGGACCAAAGAAAAGATTGCGCGCGATCAGCAGGCCGCTGTCATCCGTGGAAAAAGAGCGGTGGAACTGCAGGGCATCGCTGGAGAGTTCGACAGAAGCCTTGACAGGTACCCCGTCAGGACCAGTGACTTTGAGACGGAGTTCTCCGGCATTGCTCTGCGCTAGGGCGCCGAGCGAGAGCAACAGAAAGACCGTGCCTAGGTATCCAATGACTCTCTTCATGACAGCTTCTTCAGTCTCACGCGTGGGGACATTTCCCGGAAGTTACGTTTGTACTCTGCGCTTTTTGCTTGTATTTCGTTTGGGTGAGGCAAACGGGACTCCGCCTGCTGAGGGGGACGCGTCACTGCTTAATATTCTTTCCGGAGCCGATTTGTTCAGACTATTTTTTGTCGCACCAACATGCGCCGCGAGTGCGTAAACTGGCCTCGAGATGTGCTAAGCTCGGGTTCTCCCGACACTCATCGCGCGAAGGTGCACGGCTTGTCCGACTGTTCCGATTCCATACTCTCTTCCTTGCCGTGGCCGCTGACCGGGCGAGCCCAGGCAGACTCGGGAAGCGCATCGTCACCCGAAATAGTGGTTGTGGAATTATTTGACGAGTTGCGCGATCGCATGCTGCGTTATCTCCTTGCACTGGGGCTCTGCACCTACGATGGGGAAGAAATCGTTCAAGAATCATTTCTGCTGCTGTTCCTGCACTTGCGGAGCGGAAGGCCACGGCAGAATCTTCGCGGCTGGATCTTTCGCGTGGCACGCAATCTGGCTTTGAAGCAGCGCGCAGCTAGGCAATTACAGATGCGCAGGATCGTCGAAATTGACGCGACTCTCCACGAACCGCAGGCGGACCGGAATTCGAACCCGGAGGAAGAATTAGAAGGACGGTTAAGGCAGCAGCGGCTGCTGGCAGTCGTAAATGCGCTCCCCGAGCAGGACCAGTCCTGCCTGTGTCTGCGGGCCGAGGGGTTGCGCTATCGAGAGATTGCGACAACGCTGGGCATCTCTCTGGGTTCGGTTGCAGCATCGCTGGCGAGATCACTGGCGCGACTAAGCCGCGCGGATGGAGTCTAGGGTATGAGCGAAAATCCTCATTGGGCGGATGACCAACTTCTGCTGCACGCGGTCGGAGAATCGCCCGAAGGCTCGCGCGATCGGATTCAAGCTCATCTGGAATGCTGCTCCCAATGCCGTGTCCGACTTGCGGAACTCGAAGACACCCTGGGAGAGTTCGGCGAAGCTCATCGTCGAGCCTGGGCAACGGAATTGCCGCCGGCCGAAGGGCCGCGAGCGCTGCTCAGGGCGCAGATGGCAGAGCTTTCAACGCAGCGGCGCGGACTTCGACGATCGCACAGCCTCTGGATTGCTCTCCTCGATAATCGCCGAGGGACGGCGCTTGCGGCGGTCGCCGTTGCCGCGAGTCTGTTGCTGGCGATATGGCTTCACCAGCCCTCAGGCAGATCCGGGCCAACGTCGGCGTCCCTTGGACGGTTGGCAGAGCCTGACGCGCGCTTGACGCCAGGAGCGACCGTACCTTTAACCCGGACTCAGGTTTGCGAAGACAGCGCGACCAAACCGATTCCGGTGGTTCCGGCTTCACTGAGGCATGCGGTCTTCGAGGAATATGGGGTCACACCGCCGCGGCCCGACGCGTACGAAGTCGACTATCTGATTACCCCAGAACTGGGGGGCGCGACCGATATTCGAAATCTGTGGCCGGAACCCTATCAGGACACGGTGTGGAATGCGCACGTGAAGGATCAACTGGAAGACCTTCTGCACCAAATGGTGTGCCACGGCGACGTCGATCTGGCAACCGCTCAACATGATATTTCGACCGACTGGATCGCCGCCTATCGAAAGTATTTCCATGTGGAAATGCCAGTCCAGGACGCTTCTTCTTCGCTCAACCTCTCCCAGCTAAGCGTTCCCGTCCGCTTACATAGTTTTTACAAATTACAGACATAAACCTGACAATCCCTGAATCGCTATGGGGCATTTTCTTATCAGGTCCCAGGGTCAGCTCTCTGCTGCCGCAGAGCGGTAGAAACTCCAGGACCGCCACCTTCACGCCCTCCGTCACCGGGAGGGAATGGGGAAAAACGGGCACTGGTGCCGCAGGGGGCGCGAGTGCCCGTTTTGTACGCCCTTCGTCAGTCGCGCAGGTGCTTCCTTAAGTACTGGGTTGGCGCCGTCTTGCCCTTCGATATCTGATTCAACTGTTACAATTTCTGTCATCGGCCAGTAGGCTTTTCGTCCGCTCCTGCGCGACGCCCGGCGTCGTGCGTCGGAATGACAGTGACTAAGGAGAGGCATCGCCGGCTGAGCCAACCAGCGCCATGAAATGTCCTTTTTGCGGATTTGCGAACGATAAGGTTGTCGACTCGCGCGAGAGCAAGGAAGCGGAATCCATCCGCCGCCGCCGTGAGTGCCTGAAATGTGGCAAGCGCTTCACTACGTACGAGCGCATCGATGAAATCCCCTACATGGTGGTCAAGAAAGACGGCCGGCGGGAGAAGTTCGACCGGCAGAAGGTGCTCAACGGGCTGCTCCGGGCATGCGAAAAGCGGCCAGTACCTATCAGCAAACTGGAGCAGATCGTGAACGAAGCGGAGTCATTCGTTATCGATTCGGCGGAGCGCGAACGCAAGACCAGCGAACTCGGTGAGTTGATCATGAACCGGTTGCGGCGCTATGACAAAGTGGCCTACGTACGGTTTGCCTCAGTGTATCTCGATTTCAAAGACGTAAAAGAGTTCATGAACGAGTTGAAGGATCTGGTGAAGGTGAAGAGCGTCTAGGGTCGGGTCAGGGGCTAGGCGTCGGGGATTAGGGGTCAGGGGCTAGGGGTCAGAGACTAGAGTTTGAAAAAACACTTGCGGGGATGGCACGTCATTACCGAGCCCTGAACCCTGGTCCCTGTTCCCTTTTCATTTGTCCCTATTCCCTTCTTTCAAAGGATACGTATTCATGAGTCATAAGGTAACTCTCATTCCGGGTGACGGCATCGGTCCTGAAGTGACCAAAGCCACTGTGCGCATTCTGGAGGCGACCGGCGTCAAGTTCGAGTGGGAGACATTCGAGGTGGGGGCTGATGCCTTCGAGAAGCACGGCGAATACATCCCCAAGGAAGTGATTGAGTCGATCGAACGGACGCGAGTTGTACTGAAAGGGCCGGTGACCACGCCCGTCGGTGGAGGGTTCGCCAGCATCAACGTGGCGTTGCGCAAAAAGTTTGAGTTGTACGCGAATTTCCGGCCGATCCGGAACCTGCCCCACATTCCCA
>Ga0210388_10003721_pt1 | contig 11908 bp, 12 predicted proteins | sample IncBWC19OmetaG_FD_155485 | JGI IMG/M metagenome (GOLD analysis project Ga0210388, IMG submission 155485) | Forest soil microbial communities from Barre Woods Harvard Forest LTER site, Petersham, Massachusetts, United States - Inc-BW-C-19-O ... | reverse complement strand
GACGCCGAGCGCGGCGGCTTTCGCTATCACGGCGGTCTCGGACACGGGCGCGGCGGGCCACAACGCGACATGTGCGCCGGCGCCAAAACCGCTCACTTCCACTCGATCGCCCAGGTATTTGCCGATGGCTTCGCGCAGCGCCTCGCGGCGCGCCGCGTTCCTGCGCCGCACCCGCCGTAGGTGGCGCTCGTACAAGCCACTGGTAATGAATTCCGCCAGGGTCTCTTGCTCCAGCGTCGCAGTATGGCGATCGCACAGCCATTTGGCCGACGTGAAAACGGAGATCAGCGGCTTCGGCACGACGAGGTAGCCGACTCGCAGCGAAGAGAACACCGTGCGCGAGAAGGTACCGATGTAAATGACGCGTCCTTCTGCATCCAGGCCCTGCAGGGATTGCAGCGATTGATCTTCATAACGGTATTCGCCGTCATAGTCGTCCTCCACCACCAAGGCATCCTTGCGCCTGGCCCAGTCGACCAGGCTCAAGCGGCGCGGCAGGGAGAGAACGGCTCCGGTCGGAAACTGATGCGACGGCGTGACGAACACCATGCGCGTCCTCTCCGGCAGCCTCGCCGGATTCAGGCCATCGCGATCGACCGGTATTGGCAAAAGGCGCGCGCCGCCGGCGCGAAGCACTTCCCGGGTACCCTGATAGCAGGGGTCTTCGACGCCGATGTGATCGCCCCGTTCAATCAGCACGCGTGCCACCAGGTCCAAAGCCTGCTGCGAACCGCTGACGACGATGACTTGCGACGGGTCGCAGAGTACCGCCCGCGCGCGACGCAAATGCACGGAGATCGCCTCGCGCAGCGCGCTGCTGCCGCCGGTGGGCCCATAATCCAGGGCGCGCACCGATGCCTTGCGTGCGTGGCGCGACAACATGCGGCGCCACATCTCAAAGGGGAACACTTCGATGTCGCTGCGGCCGTAGGCAAAATCGTAGCGCGCAGGCGGCGGTGGCTTGCCGAGGAAATTCGCCTTGGCGGCGGCGCTCGCGGCGCGCCCATAGCGGGACAGGCGAATCTTGAGGCGGCTCGCGCGCGCGCCGGTGCGGCCTGCGGCCAGAACCTCAGCGACATAGGTTCCTGAGCCGGCGCGGCCCACCACGAATCCTTCCGCCAGCAACTGCTCGTAGGCCAGCACCACGACGGTCCTGGACACGTGCAGCTGCTCCGCCAATTCGCGCGTCGAGGGCAGGCGCTCCGCGTTGCTCATGACGCGCTGCAGGATTGCCTGACGAAACCAAAGATAGATCTGGCGCGAAAGCGGCTCGTGGGCTTTTAGAAGTGGTATGACGAATGACATAAATAGTGGATCTTTTAAAAGACCATAGCATCGCGCAGGATCGCATGATGAATTTTTTCAACGCCGCGAGGATCGGGCTGCTGACATGCGCTGCGTTGCTGAGCTTGCCGCCGTCCTTGACGGCGCAGACGCTCGCTCCCCCGGGCGAGCGCCGCGACGGGCAGCATGATTTCGACTTCGAGATCGGGGTTTGGAAAACGCAGCTGAAGCGGCTGGTACACCCGTTGAGCGGCTCGAACGACTGGGTCGAGATCGAGGGTACCACCGTGGTGCGCAAGGTCTGGGACGGCCGGGCCAACCTCGCGGAACTGACCACGGATGCCGCGTCCGGGCGTCTGCAGGTGCTGTCCTTGCGTCTCTACGATCCGCTGGCGCGGCAGTGGAGTCTCAACACGGCCAACGCGCACAGCGGAAGCTTGGGCGTACCCACCATCGGCGAATTCAAACATGGCCGCGGCGAATTCTTCGACCAGGAATCATTCAACGGCCGGACGATTCTGGTGCGCAATGTCTGGTCGGACATTAGCGCGGATTCATGCCGCTTCGAACAAGCCTTTTCGGATGACGGCGGCAAAACTTGGGAAGTAAACTGGATCGCCGTGGACACGCGCGCGAAATAAAGGAGTTTGAAATGAACATTCCCCGCATATCCTGTGTGAGCTTGTTGGCGGCTGTATTGGGGGCCGCATTCATGGCGCAAGCGTCGCAGGACAATCCGCCGCCCGCGCCGCGCAAGCCTGACTTGAGCGGTTTGCACGACTTCGATCTGCGCGCCGGCGAATGGATCGCGCATAACCGCCGTTTGAAGGAGCGATTGGCGGGCAGTCATGAATGGGAGGAATTCGACGGCACGCAAAGCTTTCGCCTGCTCATGGACGGTTATGCCAACGAGGATGAAAATGTTCTGAAGCTGCCGGCGGGCGTTTACAAGGGCGTCACGCTGCGCGCCTATGACTCCAAAACCGGACAGTGGGCAATTTGGTGGTTGGATGGGCGCGACCCCTTCGGCAATCTCGATCCGCCGGTGAAAGGGCGCTTCGTGAATGGCGTCGGCACGTTCTATTCCGACGATATGTTGCGCGGCAAGCGGGTGCGTGTGCGCTTTGTGTGGTCGAACATCACGGCGGACGCTGCGCACTGGGAACAGGCTTTTTCGCCCGACGGCGGCAAGACCTGGGAGGTCAACTGGACCACGGATTTCAAACGCGCCAGGTAGAGTACAATTGGGGGATGTCCGAGTTCAAAGGCATCCCGCTAACGACTGAGCAGCGGCCCGCGCGCAGCGGCGAAAAATACACGACGCCGCAGGGTTTTACCGCCATCAAGGATGGCATCAAGCAAACGCACCTGGCGGCCTCGAATCCGCGCAAGCCGGCGTGGCTGCGCGCGCCGCTGGCCACGGGCGCGGCATTTGGTGCGGTCAAGCAAATCGTTCGCGAGCATCGCCTGAGCACGGTGTGCGAAGAGGCGAAGTGTCCGAATATCGGCGAGTGCTGGAATGCGGGCACCGCGACGATCATGTTGATGGGCGCGGTATGCACGCGGGCGTGCCGCTTTTGCGCCGTCGACACCGGCAACCCACGGGGCTGGCTGGATGCGGATGAACCGCATAACGTCGCGAAGTCGGTGCAGCTCATGGGCCTCAAGTACGTGGTGCTGACCTCGGTAAATCGCGACGACCTACCGGACGGCGGCGCGGCGCACTATGCGGCGGCGATTCGCGCCATCAAGGCGCTGAATCCGCACACCGCGGTCGAGGCCTTGACGCCGGATTTCCAAGGCATCGCGGCGGATGTGCGTACCGTGCTCGATTCGGGTTTGGACGTGTTTGCGCAAAATGTGGAAACCGTGCGGCGCCTGACCCATCCGGTGCGCGATCCGCGTGCGGGGTACGATCAAACCCTCGACGTACTGCGCGCGGCGAAGGTCTATAAACCCGGCGTACTCACGAAAACCAGCTTGATGCTGGGATTGGGCGAGACGGATGCGGAAATTCGCGAGACCCTTGCGGATCTGCGTGCGGCGCAAGTCGACGTGCTGACCCTGGGTCAGTATCTGCGCCCGACACCGAACCATTTGAATGTGGAGCGATTCGTCACCCCGCAGCAGTTCGACGATTACCGCCAATGGGCGCTCGAGCTGGGATTTCTGGAATGCGTCTCCGGCCCCCTGGTGCGCTCGAGCTATCGCGCCGAACAGGCGTTGGCACGCAACAATGCGGGCCTGGATAACACGCGTCTCGCGGCCAAGGCTTCAGGTGCTTAAAGCTTTATGAGCGACTCGCCGCTGATTCGCCACCTCGGTCTGGCACCGTACGAACCGACCTGGCGGGCGATGCAGAGATTTACCGACGAGCGGCAGGATGAGACGCGCGACGAGATTTGGTTCGTCGAACATCCGCCCGTGTTCACCTTGGGTTTGAACGCCAGCCGCGAACACGTGCTTGCGCCGGGCGATATTCCCGTGGTGCAAATCGATCGCGGCGGCCAAGTGACCTATCACGGTCCTGGCCAGCTGATGATTTATCCGCTGCTGAACTTAAGAAGGCGCAAGCTGGGTGTTCGTGATTTGGTGGTGGCGCTGGAGAACGCCGTCATCGACTACGCGGCCGAGCTCGGCATCAGCGCTTCGGGCTCGAGGTCTGCGCCGGGTGTCTATGTCGAGGGCGCGAAGCTCGCCAGCGTCGGCTTGCGCATTCGCCGCGGCGCCTGCTATCACGGCATGGCGTTGAACGTAGCGCTCGACCTTGCGCCCTTCGAGCGCATCAATGTGTGCGGCTATAAGGATTTGCGTGTGACGCGGCTCGCGGATCTCAAAGTCAGCGCCGGCGTGGATGCCGTGGCGCAGGATTTGCTGCCGCATCTGCTGCGGCACTTGGGCTACGAGGCGCCCCTCCTCGCACCCTACAGTGCCATCAACACCGACTTGCAGGCGGTTAGTTCCCGATAGATCGTGTCGAGCTGCTCGCGGCTCTCGGCGTGCACGGTATAGGTCAACGCCAGGAAGTTGCCGTCGGCACTGGTGCGGGTCTTCACCCGCGATTCAGGCATCGGCCCGGCGTGGCGTTCGACGATGGCTTGCGTCACCGCCCGCAGATCGCTGTCGTGGCGGCCCATGACTTTGATGGGAAAATCACTGGGAAATTCCTGGGGTGTGCTGCTCATAGCGCCGGTGTCTTGGCCAACTCGCGAATGTAGTTGGTAAATGCGAGGTGGATGCGCTTGAACAAGGGTCCGGGAACCCCGCTGCCCACGGGTGCACCATCGAGCTTGGTAACCGGCAACACACCACGGGTTGAGAATGCCAGCCAAATTTCATCGGCGCCGCGCAGCGCCGATTCGGAGACGGCAATGCTGAGGTTGCGAACCGATAGAAGATCCGCGAGTTCCGTGACCACATCGCGCGTGGTTCCCGGAAGTATATGGTGGCTGTTCGGCGGCGTGTGAATCACGCCATTTTTTACGACATGCACGGTCGTTGAAGACCCCTCGGTCAGTTGGCCATCTTCCAGCAGGATGGTTTCAAATGCGCCGGCATCGGCCGCCAGTTTTTTCAGCAGGATGTTGGCCAGCAGCGCAGTGGCCTTGATATCGCGCCGCGCCCAGCGGGTCTCGGTTGCAGTGACGGCGGCGACGCCGTTCTCGAGCAGCGCATCCGGCAACGGATCCAGCTCGGTGCAATACGCGAACAGAGTCGGTTTCAGTCCTTCAGGCCAGGCATGATTGCGGCCGAACTCCGCGCCACGGCTCACTTGCATGTAAAGATGACCCTGATCCGCGGCGTTGCGCGAAATCAGCTCCTGGCACACATGGGCCCAGTCGCCATGCGACATCGCGGGCGGCATGCGAATCCCGGCCAAGCTGCGATTCAGCCGGTCCAGGTGCTGGCGCAGCCGAAACAGCCGCGATCCATAGATGGGTACCACCTCGTACACCGCGTCGCCAAATAGAAAGGCGCGATCGAAGGGCGACACCTTGGCCTCGGCGAGAGGCAGGTACGCGCCGTTCAAATAGCAGACCGGCAGCGGACCGCTCATGCAAACCACAGCCGGATGGTGTCGATGAGGCGCCGCCACCAGCCGCCGGCCGCCACCGGTTGCAACGGGTGCAGCGCCACGGTCGTCAGGGTTTCTTTGCCATTGAAAACGTGCAGAGTACCGACATTGGCATCCGATCCGAGCGGCGCAATCAGCTTGGGATTCACCTCGACGCTGGTTTTCACGTCGGCCTGGCCGCGCGCGAGGGTCATGTACAAATCATCCTTGATGCCCAGGTCTGCCGCGGGATTGGCCGCCTTCCACACGTGCGTGGTGGCCAATGTCGCGCCCCCCTTGACGATGAGTTTGGTGTCGTAAAAAGTGAAACCGTAGCTCAGGAGTGCGGCGCTGGCATTCTCGCGCGCCTTCATGCTGGTCGAACCCAGCACGACCGATACCAAACGCATGCCCTCGCGGTGCGCTGAAGTGACGAGACAGAAGCCCGCGGAATCGGTGTGCCCGGTCTTCAATCCGTCGACGCTCGGATCCTTCTCGAGCAGTCCATTGCGATTTTGCTGCTTGATGCCGTTGTGCTCGAACTCGCGCACGGAATAATATTTGTAGTACTGCGGGTAGTCGCGGATCATCGCGATCGCCAGCAATGACATGTCGCGCGCCGTGGTGTAGTGCTGCGGCGAGGGAAGTCCGGAGCTGTTTTCGAAATGCGATCCGACCATGTTCAAGCTCTTGGCGGTCGAATTCATGAGCTGCGCAAAGGTCTCTTCGGTACCAGCGATGCGTTCAGCCAGCGCGATGGTCGCGTCGTTGCCGGATTGCACGATCATGCCGAGAATCAGATCGTTCACCGACACCGGCTTTCCCAATTCAATGAAGGTGCGCGATCCCTCGGAGCGCCAGGCGTGCTCGCTCACGGTGACCATGTCTTCGAGCTTGAGCTTGCCGATGCTGAGCTCGTGGAACACGATGTACGCCGTCATCAGCTTCGTGAGGCTGGCCGGCTCCATGCGCTCCGTCGCGTTGCTCGCGGCGAGAACCTTGCCGGTCTGGTAGTCGGCGAGAATGTAGGCGCGCGCATCGACTTGCGGAGGCCCGGGAATGGCCATCCCCGCCACCAACGGTGCGGTCACGGCGGGGGTGGAGGCGGCAGGTGCGGCCGGCGCAGCAGTCGAAGCTGCGGCAACGTGTTTGTGAGGTTTCGCTGCCCAGCAGGTTGCGGTGAAGGCCGCGGCTATGGAAAGGCTTAATAGAACAGAACGAACCATGGTTAGTGCATACCCTTTAAGGACCGGCTAGTTTACGGAAGTATCGCTGCCCGGCAATAGCAATTAGTCGAGCGCCAAATGCGCGTCGTTAATGCCGACGCGCTCCAGGGCCGCGACGATACGATCGAATTCGGCAACATCGGGCACGGGACCGATGCGGACACGGTACATTCTGCGCCCGGCAATTTCATTGTCGCGTACGAAAACCGTGCCGTAACCGCCGCCGCGCAATTTTTCCATCAGGCGCTGCGCGTTCTTCGGATCACTGAAGGCGCCCGCTTGAATAAAGAGCGCGCGGGGGACGGGAACAGTCGAGACACCGCTGCCGCTCGAGTCCGAAGCGGCCGCGGGCGACTGCACGGCATCGGCCGGTGCGGGCGGCGGTGCCTCGGCGGCGGTGATCGGTGTCGCGATCAGCGGTGCGGCGTGCGGCGCAGTTGGCGGCGGCGCGGCGGATGGCGCGGCGAGTGCCGCGGTGAGCGGTGCGCTGTCGGCGACAGGTTCGAGGCTGCGCACTTCCACCATCGCGGTACCGTTGCGCAACATGTCGAGCTTGGATGCGGCCGTGTAGGAAAGGTCGATGATGCGATTGCCCACGAACGGTCCGCGATCATTCACGCGCACCACGATGCTGCGTCCATTTTGCAAATTGGTCACGCGCACATACGCCGGCAAAGGCAGCGTCTTGTGGGCGGCGGTCATGCCATACATGTCGTAGAGCTCGCCCGTGGAGGTTCGGACCTTGTGAAATCCCGGTCCATACCAAGACGCGACACCGCGTTCTATGTAACCCACGCTGGAGGAAAGCACGAAGTAGCGCTTGCCCATCACGTCGTAGAACGGCGGATTGCCATACCGGGACCGCGGTTCGTTGCGCGGCACCATGTCGGGCACGGCCTCGACCGATGGCGGCCGTTCGGTGGGCGGCGGGGGCACCGGCGTGCTGCTCGGACGCTCAGGGCGCGGCGGTGCGCTGAAACAGGCGGTCAGGCCGGCCGCGATCACCACGCACAGGGGCAGCGCCAGCGCGCGCGCCAATCTCACGGCGATGTCGCGGTGGTGGCCAACGGTGCGGCCTCGCTCGCCAGCATGCGCTGCTTCACGGCCGCCGCGAGTTCATAGACGGCCATGGCGTACAGCGCGCTGTGGTTATATCGAGTGATCACGAAGAAGTTGTTGTAGCCGACGCGCCAGTGCACGCCGTCCGCTTCATCGGCGGCAATCAAAATCGCCGGCGCGTCCGGCGGCAGCGCGGCATCGAAGCTGACGCCTTTGGCCTCGAGTGAGCCTACCGTCTCCGACAGGGCCAACTTGCGGCCATCCAGGTCGGCGGCCTTTTCAGGCAGGACCGTGGCCTCATCCAAAACGGGCTCGCCCGCATTCCAGCCGTGCTCCTTCAAGTAGTTGCCGACGCTCGCGCAAACATCCGGCCAGTCGTTCCACAGGTCGATGCGGCCGTTGGCATCCGCGTCCACGGCGTAGCGCCGGTAATTCGAGGGCATGAACTGCGGCGCGCCCATCGCGCCGGCGTAGGATCCTTTCAAGGTCTTGGGATCGAGATGCGCATCGCGCGTCAGCAGCAGGAATTGCTCCAGCTCATCGCGAAAGAATTTCTCGCGCGGCGGATAGTCGAACGACAGCGTGACCAGCGCGTCCAAAACCCGGTAGGTCCCGGTGAGGCGTCCATAGTAAGTTTCGACGCCGAGGATGGCCGCGAGATATTCCGGTGCGACGCCGCTCTTGATGCTGGCTTCATCGAGTGCCTGGCGATGCGCCATCCAAAATTCCGTGCCTTCGCGGATGCGCCGTTCATTGAGGAAGATCGGCCGATACTCGTACCAGAGTTTGGCTTTTTCGGCGGGCTTGCTCATGGCGTCGATGATGGCCGGTTGACTCTCCGCCGATTTCAAGAGCTTGCGCAGGGCGCGTTTCTTGAAGCCGTAGGTGCCTTCCATGTGCGCGATGAATTCTTTGACCTCGGGGCGCTTGATGTCGAGACCGGCGGCCGGTTCGACCGTCAGCACCAGCAGCGTGGCGCAAATGGCCAAGGCCTTAAAGGGAGTTGGCACCGGCCTCAGGACCCGATCAGCTTGCGGTGGGAATGCAGCGACATGAGGATGCCGAAGCCGGCCAGCAGCGTGACCATGGAGGTGCCGCCGTAGCTGATCAGGGGCAACGGCACGCCGACCACCGGCAAGATGCCACTGACCATGCCTGAATTGACGAACACATACACGAAGAAGCTTAAGGCGACGGCCCCACCCGTCAATCGGGCGAAGGTCCCTTGCGCCTGCATGGCCAGGTACAAAGCGCGCCCGATCACCACGCCATACAGCGTCAGAATGAATAGTTGTCCCATGAGCCCGAATTCCTCGCCGATGACGGCGAAGATGAAATCGGTGGAGCGCTCGGGGAGAAATTCGAGCTGCGCCTGACTGCCGTTCATATAGCCCTTGCCGAACAGACCGCCCGAGCCGATGGCGATTTGCGACTGAATGATGTGATACCCGGCGCCCAGGCGGTCGGTCTCGGGATTGAGAAAGGTCAATATACGCTGGCGCTGATAGTCGTGGATGAAATGCCACGCACCCCAGGCGGCGGCGCCGAGCAGCGGAATGGCGATGAGGATCAAGCGGATCTGCAACCCCGCCAACAACATGACGATGAGGCCGGAGGCCGCGATCAGCAAAGCCGTGCCCAAGTCCGGCTGCGTCACGATCATGGCCGTTGGGATGGCGATCAAGACTCCCATGACCATGAGATCCAAAAATGTCGGCGGCAGCGTCCTCTCGTGCATATACCAGGCGCATGCCATCGGCACCGCGAGCTTCATGATCTCGGACGGCTGAAAGCGCATGAAGCCGATGTCGAGCCAACGCTGCGCGCCTTTGCCCACATGACCTGTGACGTCGACCACGATCAACAGCAACACGCCCAGCACATAGGCGAACGGGGCGAACATGCGCAGGTATTGCGGCGTGGCGAATTTGGCGAGCGCCAGCATGGCCGCCACCGCGATGCCGATGTTCACCAAATGGTGCTGCACCATTTTCCAGTTCTGCCCCGAGGCGCTGTACACCACCAGGATGCCGATCACGACAATGATGGCCAGCACGCCGGTCAAGGGACCGTCCAGGCCCAGCGCGCGCAGCGTGCGGCCCCCGGCGGTCAGGGTGCGGCGGGTGCGCGACGGCGAGAATTCATCGTAGATCACGTTTCACCGCTCATGCACTTTGCCCATGACACTGATTAGCACCGGCCACAGCAGCGCACCGATGATGGGCGCGAACCAGCGGCTGAAGGTGGTCACCGGATTGCCGGTGGCGCCGTCGACCCAAAAGACAATGAACTGATAGCCCGTGAGCAGCATGAATACCACCAGGCATTGCGACAGCATCGAGAAAACCCGGATACGCAGCCGCAGGTGCGTGGCCCAGGCGCCCATTAGGGTGAGCGCAAGCGCGTGCTGCCCCAGGACGACGCCCTGAATCACGTCGAGCGCCAGCCCTGCGAAGAAGGCCAATGACAGCCCGCCCGCGCGGGGCGACTCGATGCACCAATAAAACACCACCAATACCAGGAAGTCGGGACGAAACGCATCGAGCACCGCCGGCAATGGCAGGATCGCCAGCGCGAGTGCCACCAGCGCGGACAGCGCCATGGGCATGCGCCGGATTCGCGTGTCGCGCATCATTTCTTCGGCACCGGCGCGGGTTTTGGCGGCGGCGGCAACTCTGCGGCTTGCGGCTTGAGCCACACAAAGAGCAATTCCCTCGAGCGATCGAGTGCCGCCGCGGGTTTGACGTCGACGTCGGCGAGGGATTGCGCCGGATCACGCTTGACCTCCGCGATGGTGCCGACCGGGTAGCCGGCCGGAAATCCGCCGCCGAGACCGGATGTCACCAGTAAATCGCCGGCCACCACGTCCGCGCTGGTGGGCAGGTAGGGCAACTTCAGCCGATTCGTGTCGCCGGTTCCCACCGCCACGGTGCGCAAGCCATTGCGGTTGATTTGCACGGGAATGGCGTGCGCCGCATCGCTGACCAGAATCACCTCGCTGGTCAGTTGTCCGACGCGCGCGACCTGGCCGAACACGCCACCTGAATCGAGCACCGCCTGTCCTACATAAATGCCGTCGCCCGCACCCTTGTCCACCAAGACCCGCTCGCGAAAAGCATCGAGGTCGACGTTCATCACGTCGCCGATGACAAATCGGTCTGTGACGCCGGCGGTGTTATCGCGTAATGCGCGCAACCTCTGCGTCTCCGCTTCCAGCGCCTCATAGCGCTGCAGCCTGAACTGCGCCAGCCGCAGCTCCGCTTCGAGCTTGGTCTTGTCGGCGCGCAATGCGTCGCGGGTGGTCACGTTGTCGCGAAACCAGTGCCAGCCTTCGAAGGGCGAGGCGACAGCCACCTGCACCGGATAGGCGACCACCGACAGAAACTGGCGGATTTTTACCAGGTGAGCGTAGCGCTTATCGACGATGATCAGCGCGAGTGCGAGCAAGGAGAAAAGTACGCAGCGGAACAGCAGTCCCGTGGTTCGACCGGAGGCGTCGGTACTACGAAAGGCGACCATGGGCGGAGAACTCCCTCGTCGCTTGCATTACTCCAGTCCGAAAATGCCGGGTCCGTGTTCCTCGGTCAGCTCGAGGATTCGGCCGCCGCCGCGCGCAACGCAGGTGAGCGGGTCATCCGCGATTACCACGGGCAAACCGGTCTCCTCCATGAGCAATTTATCGACATCGCGCAGCAACGCCCCGCCGCCCGTCAGGACGATGCCGCGTTCCGCGACGTCGGCGCCGAGCTCCGGCGGTGTTTGTTCCAGCGCCTGCTTGACCGCGCCGACGATGCCTTGCAGCGGTTCTTGCAGCGCCTCGAGAATCTCGTTGGAGTTCAAAGTGAAGCTGCGCGGCACGCCTTCCGACAGATTGCGGCCCTTGACGGATATTTCGCGCACGGTTTGGCCGGGATAGGCGGAGCCGATTTCCAACTTGATGCGCTCCGCCGTGGCTTCGCCGATCAAGATGCCGTAATTGCGGCGCACGTAGTTGGTGATGGCTTCGTCGAACTTGTCGCCGCCGATGCGCACGCTGGCGGCGTACACGATGCCGTTTAAGGAGATGACCGCGACTTCCGAGGTGCCGCCGCCGATGTCCAAGACCATCGAACCGCGTGCCTCTTGCACGGGCAGGCCCGCACCCACGGCGGCAGCCATCGGCTCGGGAACGATGTCCACGCTGCGAGCACCCGCCCCTTCGGCGGATTCCTTGATGGCGCGGCGCTCGACCTGGGTGGACCCAAAGGGCACGCACACCAATACCCGGGGGCTTGGGCTCAAAAAC